>OIYR01000485.1_pt1 | contig 22205 bp, 19 predicted proteins | sample 1588221 | NCBI WGS metagenome assembly OIYR01 (sample SAMN03283292) | human gut metagenome | biome: human-associated habitat; material: feces | host: Homo sapiens | place: Peru | collected 2012
TGGCGTATCGGTACAAAGGCGATCGGGAGATGCGCGTTGCGTGCAAGCGATCGGATTACGAAATGCTGTGCATGGCCGACGAGCGACGACTGAAGGTCATCGTCCCGAACGGAGACAACTACAAAATGGGGATGGAGCGTAAACTGTACGACGCCGAGGCGTTAATAAGGTAAGAATGGTAAGATTCAATATTACCCAACATTTTCTATAGTTTCCATGCACTTACGAACTGGTCTAACCACTTTAGGTAAGATGGGATTACCTAAATTTCGGTCAAATTTTGACCACCATGAAATTGTAAGTATATAATATATATAGATATTTTTTATTATCTCTCTCTATATATATCTATTTAGGTAAGATTTCATCTGGATGTAGGTATATTCCGGCTTCTGCTGGAGTGTACCTATTTATATATAGGCATCTTACCATCTTACCTTCTGCGCGTAAGTTTATGATATATATAGGAAAGGTTGAGTAATTCTATCTTACCATTTTGGCAAAAATCTTACCTTCTGGTAAGATGCAGCACGAATAGCTAAAAGAAATTGCACCACTTTGGTAAACTCGCAAGACACAAAACAGGAGAAAGCAAAATGTCAGAACCATTGTTCAAGGCGTACACCAGCGCGGAGCTAAGTAACGAGGAGTATCACGATCCCGAGTCCTGGTGTGCGGAGTACGTATCCGGCTCAAGCCTGGCGAAAATCTATGCCACCTGCCCTGCTGCATGGCGATTCGAGAGCAAGTCGACAGACAGCAAAGCCCTGGTTTTCGGTACGCAGTCGCACACCAACTTTGAAAGCAGCGATCTGTTTAAGAAGACTTATCGCCGGGCCACCCCGCCGGAAGAAATCAAGAACGTGATCACCAGCCAGACGGCACTTGCTGCAAAACTCAAGTCCTTTGGCATCATCGGAACTAGCGGCAAGCAGTGGCCGGAATTGCTGAAGATGTATGCCGACAGCGGGGAGTGCTTGAACATCCTTTACCTGATTGGATTAATCGAGCAATCGATGGCCGTAGCGGATGGCGTAGAGCTGATCGAGGCGAAGGACTATGACGCCTGCGTAGCAATGCGCGGTGTGCTGGAGAACGACCCCAAGCACAGCGCCTGCATGAACTCGCCAACCGCCCAGCGTGAGCTTTCGTTGTTCGGCGAGATTCACGGCGTGAAAGTGAAAGTGCGGCTTGACCACGTTGATGTTGTGATAATAGACATTGATGGCGTGCCAACTGAGGTTGTAGTCATTACCGACTATAAGACGACTCAAAGCGCGAACCCCAACGAGTTCGACCGCCTGGCGTTTAATCATGGCTACTATCTGAAAATGGCATTGCAGCGAGATCTGTTTGTTAAGGTTTATGACGAAACGCGACCCGTCATAGTTCGCCTTCTGGCGCAAGAGAAGAAAGAGCCGTACTTGCCCATGGCGTACCGTCTCGACGACCAGCAGATTTCCGTGGGCCGCATTCAGTACATGAGCGTGATTCACCAATACCGCATGTGTAAGGAACTTGATAGCTGGCCCTCTTATGCAAACGGGGAAAGCGAGATCACACTAAACACGCCGGAATGGGTTAAGCGCCAATTCCCGCAAGTGTATAAGAATATCTAACAAAATTGGGCCGCTTGTGATATAGTGGCCCCTCACCAATCAGAGGAAATATCATGGAAAACGTAATCAACATTTCTCGCTCGGAATCTCAGTCAAAACTGCTGGCGGCTATCATGACTGCTCGCGGCAAGTTCGTGAAGGTCAAGAAGGATAAGACCAACACGCACCTGAAGAACAAGTATGCAACCCTCGACAGCGTCCTTGACGCCATTAGCCCCTCGCTAACCGACAACGACCTCATGGTAGAGCAATCCATGTTGCCGGGTAGCACGGCTGAGGTGATGCATATTGTCACCGAGCTTATTCACTCCTCCGGTGAGTTCCGCTGCTACTACTTCACGATCCCGATCGCCAAGAAAGATGCGCAGGGTGTCGGATCAGCATTCACTTACGCACGTCGTTATGCGCTTTGCGGAATCTTTGGACTCAGCCAGGCGGACGACGACGCACAGATCGCCACCAAGTCGGCGCAGGACTGGAAAAAAGATCTGGATAAGTGCAAGACAACCGAAGAGTTACAGACGACACTGAAAGCCGCCTGGGGTAACAGCGACGCCGCAAGCAAGAAAATCATTCAGGATCACTATGAGAAGCGCAAGGCTGAGATCACGATCGGAAGCGCCAAGGGATTCAAGCCAAATAAGCCGCAAGCCGTTGCTCAACCTGTAGACAAGGGCAGTGATGGTGATGTAAAATCAAAACCTGAAGCGCAGGATATTAGCGAATTCTAATTTCTGCAACCATCCAATAACGGGCTTCGGCCCGTTTTTTATTACCTATAGGAAACTAAATCATGGCTATCAACAACATTACCGTATCAGGCAATGCAGGTAAGGACTTCGAGATCCGCACCACTGGCAACGGGAAATCAATCGGCTCCTTCAGCATCGCGGCTGTGCAAGGCTATGGAGACTATAAGAAAACGTCGTGGCTCACAGTCAAGGTGTTAAGCGAAGGTTTCTGCCGTGTGCTTGAGCAGACAGTTAAGAAAGGCTCCCAGGTTGTCGTTTCCGGCGAGTTCGTTCTGGAGCAGTGGGAGAAGGACGGCGTTCAAAAATCAATGCCAGTAATCATCGCCCGTGAGGTTGTCTCTATGAGCGCAGGAGCGCCGCAAAATCAAGGCGGGCAACAACAACAAGGCGGCGGTTGGGGCCAGCCACAGCAGCAACAGCAGCCTCAGCGACCGCAGCAGCAAGGCAATCAGTCAATGGACTTTGACGACGACATTCCATTCTGATTTTCACCCAATAAAAAAGGAGCCTTTCGGCTCCTTTTCTTTTACTCCGGCAACTTGTCGTTAATCATTTCCTTCAGCGCTTCGATGCGCGCCTTGGCCGCTTCAGGATCTTTAAGCATCAAGTCCATCAGCTTAACAACCTCCTTAATCGCCTCCACACTGTACGCAGCAGCAAAGCCTGCGCTGTTTACGGCCATAGCATCACTAAGATGCTCATCACCGACTTCCGTCTCGAACCGCTTGATTGCAGCCGGACATTTCTCGTTAATGTCTTGGGCAATAATGCCGACTTCACGGGAACCGCTGTTAATCATGGTGAAAGTTGCACCACGGAATGACATCATAGCCTCAAGAGGAGAGTCAATCTTGGCGAAATCCTTCTTCAGACGAACGTCAGAAGAGCCGTTAAACTGACCCGTGCTCCTTACGTTGCCGTCCGGCATGAACTGCGTTTCAATCTTGCCGTTCATGTGACCAGCCTGGCGAATGTAGATGCTCGCAGCAGGCGCTTCGCTTGAGCCTTCCGGCGGGTCTTCGCGTGATGTACCGAGCACCAAGTTTCCGTTTCCAAAAGTACAGCGAATGCGTGCCTTGTTGATTATGATGTTTGCATCGCCTGGCGTGTATCGAGCCTCATAACCACGGGTCTTAATGGCGATATTCTCTATCGTGGTCTTGTCATAGGCCACAACCCGTGTTGCATACACAATCCCCGCTGGCTCGGTGGTTACTCTCGTTGGTGACTCGGTGTCACCATTAATGAACCCCTTGATTGCCCCGCCATTTGTCGCCATTAGCGTAAATCGAGCGCGATCGTTAAATGCCAGCATTTGCGCCCACAATTCGAAAGCCCCATCAGCTCGCTTAGTTAGGCCAAACTTAACTGTGTTAGAACCATCATACGAATTACCTGCCAAAACCTTATGAGTAATGAACTCATCCGCGCCTCTGCTATCGAAGTTTGAAGAAATACCCCGAGAGCTAATGGTGACAAGTGAAATATCCATTCGAGGATTTCCAATGCCGTTAGCGCCACCGACGACAAACTGCTTGAACGATGCCCCTTGGCCGGGATCGGTGAGCGTGGCGATGTTAATCCAAGTCCGGTTAGCCGATCCAGTTGACTCAAGCTCATAAATCCCGATCGCTAAGTTCTTTCTAGCTTCAGCCGCTGTCGCCGCGCCAGTGCCGCCTTTGGTTAGCGACAGTACGCCCCTGGTCTCATTGTTGAGATCTGGAGGGTTAGCCGTGCCAAATACCGCATTGCGTCTCGGCTGTAGACCAGCGTCGATATTTCGCTTGGTGTCAGCAAGTACGATCAGACGCCCTGAAGTGTACTCGACGTTAATTGCCGAGAGAGTGTCTCCGGTGTACGAGTTGAATCCAGACCCGTGACCGAAAATTCCCATTCCAGCCTCGCTAACACCCTGCGCCCGCCACCAGCCATTGCCAGCGACTGCGAGATCTTTCATTAAATCGTTGGCTGTAGCATAGAGCGTGCTTCCCATCGTGCCGCCAGGCTTGTTGCCACCTAACCCGAAAGCGCCAACCTTCATCAACTGACCTGGCTGCTCACCAACCTCCATTTTCGATGCGTCGCCAAGCGTCTGCTCAAAGTTGCGGTAGTAACGGAGTGTTTCAGCCGTATCCTGCGCCAGCCCCTGGACAGTCAAACCGTCATGCAGAAGGATAGCGTACCCGGTGTCGGAGGTGATTGCTGCGTCAGATCCCCAATCGGAAAGCTGGATAGAGGTCGCCGAAAGGATGGAGCCAACCGTGTAGATCCTGACCGGGTTAGTCGCAAGTACTACCGTCGCCCCCACTCGAACAAGGGCGTTAGCCGCTGTCCAGTTAGTGCCGACACCAGTCATGAGGCCAGTTGCACTGATTTTTACTTTGCCTACCTTGTAAGTAGCCATAATTAAAACTCCTATTTGTGTTTAGTAGATTGCCATGATACATCAAACAAACGTGAAAAAAAAGGAGCCGTTAGGCTCCTTTGTGATTAGCACTTAGTGTTGACGCCGGAGCCGCGATTCAGTGCAGGGTTATAGCACTGGATGCTTTCCTTAGCAGTTACCTTGCGGCCCTCAGCCCATGATGCATGCTTCTTGCCAGCCTCAGATTTCTCATAAGCGCTCTGTCCAGACTCATGACCGACCCGCGCGCTCTGTCCTGCGTTACCTAATCCAGTGTGACCACGCTCATTAACTGCCGAAGCTGAGAAAGAAACGGTAGCCATAACCAGTGCTGCAACTGCTAAGATTTTGTTAGTTTTCATGGTGATTTCCTTTTTGTTTAGGTTAGTTGTCTTGCTTGGTATGAATAATAACACACAGTGCGATGCGGTCAATACCATGCCTTTAGCAATTCGTGCTATTTGGTTAGCGCGGGTTTCCCCGCGCAACCTGTTAGGTGAATGAGTTGCTGTTCGTCCTAAACGCCTTGGCTACAATGTTGGTAACTTCAGCGCTGTAGTCGAATGCTGCATCTCTCCCCCTCGCCGTGATTTCGCACGACACGTTGTTGTAATCCGCGTCAAGGTTGGCCGTAAACCGTAGCTCATGAGCCATCGTCCCTGTAAATCCGTTGTTGCCATCAATCGCCACCGTTCTCACCACCTCCTGACCGCCAACCCTGAAGGTAACATCAACTCGATACCCAAGGTTTTGACCAGTGCCGCGAGACTCAAGCAGAAGCGTGCATGACAGCTCAACAGTCATTCCGTAGCCCCTATTCTGGTAATAGATGTTTCTCGTTACCGTCTGGTTGCGTCGGAATGGAAGCGAGTCATAAGCCCTTGCCACCGCGATGTCACCAATGAATGCATCAGCCTGCAACGTGCCTTTGAAAGTACCACTTCTGGCCTCGATGTGACCACGGAATACGGCGTTATTGAACTCAGCATATCCGTCCTTGTTGATTCCCCAACCTTGGGAACCCTGAACCCAATTACGCGACGTGATGTCGTTCCCGATCTTCGCGTTGGTGATTGAGCCATCACGAATCAGCGCGTTCTGCATGTACACCTGTCCGCCGTCAACAATGAACGGGTATTTCCCGTCGTTGTTTGCATCCATAATGGCGAACCTGTCAGCCTGGAAAAGAAGCTGTGATTTGACGTTACCACCACTTCCGACAAGCTGCATGTTCATGCCAGTAGCGTACTCTCTTCCCTGATACCTGATCCCAAGCTTAACGCCGTACATCGCGCCAACCGTGTTGGTGTCAGTCCAAGAGTCAAGTTTCTGCTCAATCGCTGATTTGTTGTCACCGATTGACGTTTCAAGTCTCGTTACTGCCTGCGTTCTCGCCTGCGTTTCATCAGCAATTGCCTGGTTGAGTTGCTTAAAGTTGGCATCAACTTTCGTATTGATTGACGTGTCGTTATCGTCAACCTTCTTGTTGATGTCGGTATTATTCTTGTCAACCGTCGCGCTTAGCGAATTGTACTGAGTCGTTCTCGCCTCCTTCTCATTTGCGATTGCCTCATCAAGTCTCTTAACTGAGGCTGTCGTCGTCTTATCAAGTCCGTCAACCTTGGCGTTCACTTGGGTGAATCTCTGCGCCGTTGAGTCCTTCTCGGTTGCCAGTGCGTCTGAAACAGTTTTGACGCTGGCGTTAGTCTTGCCGATCTCGGTGCTGAACTTGCTATCAAGCGACTGAATTGCTTGAGTGCGTGCCTGCGTTTCGTCAGTGATGGCCTGCTGTAGGTTGCTAATCTCAGCCTGGATATCATCATTGATTTCCGCTTTAAGCTCCTCGTACTGCTTGACTCGCGCTTCAGTCTCCGTTGCAATCGCCTGGTTAAGAACCTGGTAGTTTGCAAACGTCTGGTTCTCGGCCCTTTCGAACCGGGCGGTAATCTCGGTGAACTGCTTGGCGTTGGCCTCTTTGTCATTCGTGATCACTTCCTGCAAGTTGGTGATCTCACCTTGAGTTCTTGCCTCGCTGGCAACGAAGGACGCCGTTAGGCTTTCCATCTGGCTCACTCGCGATTCCGTTTCGTTGGCGATAACCTGAACAACGTTGCGGTACTGAGCTTCTCTTCTTCTTGACTCTTGGTCATTTGCCAGCGCGTTCTCAAGTGCCGCTTCACCATTTGCACCCATGCTCGCCGTCAAGTCAGTGATCTTGCTTGCGGTGGCTTCCTTCTCCGTTGCAATAACCTCGTTCATCTCGGTTATCGCTGCATCAACCTCCTTCTTATTGCTGTCAACGGTAGCCTTCAGCTCATTGTACTGCTTGATTCTCGCCGCCTCTTCAGTTGCGATCGCCTCAGTAAGCTGCTTAACACTAGCATCAATCTTCTTGTTCACGTCGGCATCGTTCTTGTCAACCTTGGCGCTCAAGTTGTTGTACTGCGTCGTTCTTGCTTCCGTTTCTGTTGCTAACGCCTCGTCTAGTCGCTTAATCTGCGCTGCATTATCAACCCCGGCCTGGTTGATTTTACCATTCAGCTCAGTGTACTGCTGCGCTCTAACTCGCGTCTCCTCTGCCAGTGCGTCCGAAACCGTCTTAACGTTGGCATTGGTTTTGCCAAGCTCAGAGTTCATCGTCGCGGAAAGATCGCTAACCGCCTTCGTTCTGGCTTGCGTCTCGTTGGCGATTGCCGTCTTGTTTTCCTGGTAGTTAGCATCAGAGGTTTTCTTGTTGCTATCTACCGTCGCCTTGAGCTGATCGTACTGAGTAACTCGCGCCTCGGTTTCGGTTGCGATAACTTCATCCAGTCGCTTGACCTGTGCGGCGATTTCCTTGTCGGTTGCCGAGATCTTGCCGTTTAGTTCGGTGTACTGCTGCGCCCTTGCCTTGGTTTCCTCTGCCAGCGCGTCGGATACCGTTTGGACGTTCGCGTTAGTCTTGCCGAACTCGGATTTCATTGTCGCGTCAAGGTCGCTTACTGCCTTAACCCTTGCCTGCTCCTCCGCCGCGATCGCCTCCCGCAAGTTGCTGATTGCAGCCTCGCTATCACCCTGACCGGATTCAAGCTTCGCGTTTAGCTCTTCGTATTGCTTAACCCGCGCCTGCTCTTCAGTCGATATCGCCTCAGAGAGAACGTTGTAGTTAGCGAATACCGTCTCGTTAACTCCGTTGATCTCAGACTTCAGCTCTTCGTACTGCTTAGCGCGCGCCCCGCTCTCATCGCTAATCGTCTGGCTCAAGCTGGTAACGCTGGCGTTGACCTTCCCGATCTCGGCATCGAATGAAGATTGTAGCTGAGTCATCATCTCGGCCCTGGCTTCAGTTTCGTTGGCGATTACCTCGCGAACTTCCTTAATGCCCGCCGCTGATTCCCGGCTTGTCTTCTCGTTTGCCAAGGCGTTCTCAACAACACCCTCAGCTACTGCGTTAACGCTGGCGGTAAGCTCCGTGATCTTGCTGGCGCTTGCCTCCCGGTCGGTTGCCACAACTTCGGAAAGCTCAGATATTGCTGCGTCTGTCGCTCTCTTGTTGTCATCAACCTTGGCGTTAAGCTCGTTGTACTGCTTAACCCGTGCCGCCTCTTCAGTCGCGATTGCCTCAGTCAAGGTTTTAACGCTGGCGTCTACCTTGGCGTTGATGTCCTTATCGTTCTTGTCAACCGTCGCCTTCAGCTCGTTGTACTGCTTAACGCGAGCGTCGGTTTCGGTTGCGATCGCGGTATCAAGCCGGGTAATGCTTGCGTCGGTCGCTTTCTTATTGCTGTCAACCGTTGCCTTGAGCTGGTTGTACTGCTCAGTGCGCGCTTCGGTTTCCGTAGCGATCGCCTTCTCGTTGGCGGTAATCTTCGCGTTGGCATCGTTAATGCCTTTGTCGAACTTGGCCTCAAGCTGCCTGTCCGCCTCTACGCGAGCCTGCTTTTCGTCAGTGATAAGCTTCTTCACTTCCGTAAGGTCAGCTTCGATACCGTCCCCGATCTTGGCCTCCAGCTCGCTAATGGCCTGAATCCTTGCCTCTGTTTCCGTGGCGATTGCTTCAGTGAGCGTCTTGCTCGTTGCTGCAATGTCCTTATCAACCTGAGCCTTCATCTCACCAATTGCCGACACCCTGGACTGCTCTTCATTCGCCACAGCTTCGCGCCATTGCTTATCGGTAGCTTCAAACTTACCGTTCATGGTGGCTGTAAGCTGGTTCATCTGCGTCGCCCTGGCTTCAGTCTCGGTTGCGATCGCTTGCTTCAGCTCCGTATTGCTTGCCGAAATGCTGTCGTCAATCTCAACCCTTAACCGTTCAACCTGCTCAACGCGAGCCTCAGTCTCATTAACGATCATGACTACCGCCTGATCGTATTCAGCCTTGCGATCCCCGTTCTCCTTCTCAAAGTGGATGTACATCTCGCTTTGACTTTGGGCGTTTTCGATTACCGCATTACCAAGGGCGTCAATGTTGCCAGCGTTTTTGATTGACTCATCAATCGCCGTCTGAGCATCACCGATAGCTTGGCTCGCTTTATCTCCAGCCGCCTTGGCTTCATCGCTTGCCGCCTTGGCATCGGCTTTCGCCTCAGAGATCCCCTTGTCGGCTTTGGCCTCAACCCGAAGCGCCTCATCCTTTGCCGCCTGTGCATCAGCTTTCGCCTCGGCTATTCCTTTATCAGCTTCACCTTCAACGCGAAGTGCCTCATCCCTTGCGGCCTTGGCGTCTGCTTTCGCTTCTGCTATTCCCTTGTCAGCTTTCTGCTCAACCCGAAGAGCCTCATCCTTTGCCGCCTTGGCGTCGGCTTTCGCGCCTGCTATCCCGGCCTCTGCATCCTTACGCACCTGCTCTGTTTTGGCGTTTGCCTCGGCAAGTCCTTTCTGAGCATCGACACCTACCTGAGTAGCCTTGTCGTCCGCAGTCTTAGCAGCCGCCTTCGCTTCGTCAATACCTTTCTGAGCCGCCGTGTTAACTTCTTCAGCCCTGCTCTTGGCGTCCGCAGCATCCTTCTTGGCATCCGCGATGCCTTGCTTGGCGTTAGCGTCAACATTGGCAATGCTCTGCTCCGCTTCGTCAATGCGTTCGTTCGCTTCAAAGATATCTCTCGCCAGCTCCTTATAGCCTTCCGTACCTTCGATTTCGATCTTGATTGTGTCCATGATCTTATCGACGTCGTCAGTTGCCATGCCGCGAGCAAATTCCGTCCAGTCAGATACGTTGCCAATGCGGTCAACCGCTCTTGCCTTGTACCAAACAACCTGGCCGCTCATCAGTGTGCTGTGCCAGTATTCGCTTGCCGGGTACGGAACCATCGTTAACAGCGTCGCTGTTTCGTCCTTCCCGTTGGGCGACTGGTGCAACTCGATGTAAGCTGTGTCGCCGGAACCTTCTGGCATCGCCCACTTAACACGAATTCCAAGCACTTCATCAGTTGATGCGATAATCGACAGCGGCGCTTTTGGTTTCCCAACCTTACCAGTCAGCTGCTTAGCCACGATATCAGACCAAGGTGAAGCAACTCCGCCTGCGTTAATCGATCTTACCCTTACCTCGTAAGCGCCAGAATAGATGCCTTCAACCTGCGTTTCCGTCGTTGCTGTGCGCGGAGTGTTAAGCCAGTTGCCTCCATCCTTACGCCACTGCATTTCGTATACGGATGCATATCGAACCTTGCTCCATCCAACAACCATAGTTTCAAGGCTCAACCCCTGGACTACGCGAGAGAAAGAGGAAATCGTCACGTTCTCTGGCGCTGGCATTGAATCCGGCTCAACGATGCTGGTCGGACGCTCGTCGGTGATAACGCCGTAGTCGATCTCATCGTACTTGCCAGGGTGATACTCAACAGCAGAAATATTGTATTGGAACTCTTCGCTGTCGCTTCCCTTCTCGATGCTCGTAACAACGTACATCTTCATCGCCAGGTCGGTTCGCTCGATTGCGAATACTGCATCCGGCTTAACGTCGAAACCGAAACCAACGTTTAGAGTTAACTTCAGTCCATCACTCGAAACGCTCGCGATGGTTCGCTTGACTGGCGAGCCGTCCGGCTTGTTAACAATGATGAAGTCACCAGCTTTCGCGTCGGTCTTCATCGCCAGGTTGACATTGAAACCAGAAGCAGAAGCCAAACGTCCATTAAGGACAAGGCCGAAGTTGCTCTGATAGTGAGCGTCAAGAACCTGAATCACATCGCCGCAGGTAGGAATCATGCCCTGCAACCCGGTAGCAAAGTTGATCGTCTCGCTACGTAAGTTTGTTTTCAGAATCCAGCGGCCCCGGCGGTTAGCTTCGGTGCGACGCACACAACCGATCGCTGTAATCTCCGTTGGGTTATGGCCGAATCGAAGGCTTGCCGCAGCGTCGTATACTGGCTCAACGTCCTGCGTGTATGCATTCTCTTCGTCGTCAAACATCACGTTGACGGTCGTGTACATGCTCTTTTCAGAGGCGAACACATAACCAAAATAGCCATCAATAACGTTGTCGTTAGTAAAAAGGTAAGTCGGATTTCGAGGCTTATCCACTACTATCGAGATGCTTTCGCCGTTATAGAAGCTCATCCCACGGAAGATAGAGCACACGTCTCGAATGAGTCGGTACGCTTCAACCTGATCCTGTACAACCATATCACACAGGTAACGAGGCTCTTCGCCGCCTTTGTTGTCCGGCACTTTCTGGTCGCAGTACTGCGCCACTTCATACAGTGACCACTTATCAACTGGAATCCCAAGTTCTCGCTGGTCAAGACCATAGCGCTGGTTGGAGATCAGATCGTATAGCACCCATGCAGGGTTATTGCTCCAGGCCCATTTAAATGTGCCATCCCATGTGCCACGGTATTCGCGACTGATTGGGTCGTAGTTGCTCGGAACCTGAATGATTTTCCACTTCTTCTTTATTGAGATTGTCGGAATATTGTTCTCAAACAAATCAGAATCAAACTCAACATAAAGAAGCGCTGTCATCGGGTAGCGGAAGCGAGCGTCAATAACCTCTGCGTAGCTCTGCACCTTGAATGCATCAACGGTCTTTACGCCATCAGCGTCCGGCGTGATGCGGCGAACACGCAGAAGCACCTGGCTGCTGAAGTCCTGCGGAAGGTTAACGCGAATACTACGATCGTAACCACCAGTCGTGTTCTTACCGTCGATGTTGTCACGAAGAATCTCGCTAAACGCTCCACCATCAACCGCCATATCAACCGCATACTCAACCTTCGAGCCGACCATGTCGCCGTTGTCTTTCTGCTGAAGGACGCGAGGCCACAGCAGGCGGAAGCGAATTGCCGAAAGGTTTTTGTTGGTCACAGTGAGCGTGTATGGCTGATTAGCTTTAACGTCTCGCGCAACAGTAACCTCCGAGCTTGACTGCGTGAAGCCTTGGATGAAGTCCTGAGTCTGCGTACCCGGGCGAAACTCCGCGACAACGTCGGGGTAGTTGAATGAACCATCCTCATTCTGAACCGGGACGCCGCCGAACATGACCTGCTTCATGCTGAAGTCGTCAACTACTTCGCCGTCGGCCAGGGCTAAGAGGAGCTTGATTCTGTCTTTGGAGATCAGGTTGTCCGGCATCTCTTTGGGCTGGCGTGGAGTGCTTGAACCACCCTTACCCATCGCCGTAATTACTTTTGCCATAATATTACTCCTGTGTTGAATTCGTGGAAATTATACAACACAAAAACCCCGTAGGCCATAGCCCACAGGGTAAAAAAGTGCTTTTGTTCGTTATGCCTGGTCTTCTGCGTAAGACCCTGAAGAGAATAACGCGCCGCCAGCAGTCCTTTCACCGTAAGGTAGCTGCACTGGATATCCAGCGGCAGTGGTGTTGATAGCTCCGCCGAACGCATAGGAAGGCTTATTATCAACGCCGGATTGTCTGCTCATGCCTCCCGCCTGCGGCGATAAGATCTGAGTGATGCCACCGAGAACCACCGAGGCGCCAGCCATGAATGCAGCGGATGAGATCGCACCCATCGCAGCCAGTGACGCGCCACCAGTAAAGAACGCTGTAGCCATGATGGCCGCACCCAGCACGATCTGAAACAGCCCGCCATTTTTCGCAGCAGTCGGCACGGGGATGATGCGAATCTCTTTGGCGCACTTAAACGATCGGAGGTCGTGTTGACCTACGTTCTTCCCATCGACGAATACAGCGAACCGCATTCGAGAACCAACCTCACTGGAGATGAAAGCCTTGAACCCATCGACCTGATAGGTTAGCGCCCGGATGCACTCCGGGAAGCTATCGACTGCGAACTTATGGAAGACGCCGAAGCGCCGTCCAAGAGATCCGCTTAACTTAATAGTCTTGACAGATGTCATGTTTAAGATCCTTATGTCTGCAAATCATTACTGTTTTCTGCTCATACCAGCCGGAATACAAATCCAATCCCGAGAGCCGCCCCTGGAGGTGGTGGAGGATTTCGTTGTTTCCAACGTAAATCCCTGCATGGTTCCACACGTCGGACTGAATCTGGAAGATGATCATATCGCCAAACTTCGGCGGGCCATCAACCTGCTCAAATCCTTCCGCCTTCCAGTTGTCGGCGTACAAGTTCTCTCCCTTCTTCCACCACTCATAAGGCTTTCGGAAATCGTTGAGTTCAACGCCGTGCATCTTGTGAAACGCCATAACCAAACCCCAGCAGTCATACGAACCGAGCGACCAGGGCCGACCAATCAGAGGGATGCGCTCTGGATTGACGATGCGGAGATCTCCTTCCGGCAAGCTAACGATCACGAACGGAATCTCGAACTCATTGCACATGCAAGTATCATGAGCGCTTGGGATGGTGGTCGCCCCGTCGCCAGTGTGGGAGTGAACGAAGGCGACAACTCCCCCCTCGTTATTCATCACCACCTCGCCGTATTGTTGCTCGTCTGGCTTGCACTCAGTTTCGGGATTCTCCGAGACGTTGTCGATGCGGTGATACTTCTGCACTCGACCTTTCTGAGTGACTAGCCCGGCGCACTCATGCGGGTATACATCCTTGGCATGGTTGAAGATCTCAAGCTTAATTTTTGCCTGTAACATATTACGCTCCTGCCTTAACCGTTGCTGTTGCACATCCGCCGAAGTCAAGCGGTGCATCTTTGAACCGTAGTCTACACGAAGACACCAAGCCAGGGCAATAATCTTGTGCCGGATCGTCTGTCGGATTCCCGTCCTTGTCGAAATATCCATTCTGCCCGCGATACATGCACCCCTTGCCGCTCTTGTACCATCCGCGCTGCGCCCAATAGCAAACCGTCTGCGTGAGCCTTGCCGGAACCATGATGCCATCCATATCGAAAGGAGTGGTAAGCTCGAAGGTTGCCTTCTGCTGGTCGACGCTCTCTGGACGCTCGATGTAGTAAACCATGCGCCGGAAGTCACCTGGGGACACAGTGCCATCTTCTTTCAGCAGGTCGCCAGCGAGAACCCATATAGTAACCTTGGCCTGCATCATGCCATTGTAGGCGCGAATCAGGGCGGAAACCTTGGCGTCGATATTCGAAAGGACAAGCTTCGGTTTTGCTGGCTTGCCGTCCGTGGTCATCGTGATACCCGAGATCCCGAACGGTCGAGGGCCATACTCCTCACCGTTGAATATCAGGTTTTTTTGCGGCAAGTCTCCGCCAGCCTGCGCGCGTAGAAGCTCCTCAGTTGTGAACTGGATGTTCTCGTTATGGAATCGGTATACCTGAGCACCGAAGCGCTCACCGTCAACCTCGACCAGCGTTATGATCTCGCCAGGGTAAAGCGATTCAAGGCAGTTGACGAAGTCAGTAGATAAGTTGTTTTTCATATGCACCTCTTTGTTTTATTCACCATCCGATACTAACACAAAAGCCACCCTTTCGGATGGCTTTTTTGTGCTATTGAGCCGAGGAGAAGCGCTCTTCAACTGTCGCCTTCACTTCGAACACCCCGCCACCAACTGGCTTCAGGGTTACTGAATCAGGCGAGACAATGAAGACCCCTGGAACCCCATCCGGCGGCGTGAGAATGAAAGGCTTCACTACGTGAGCGTTGAGAAAGTCGTAAACGCTTCTCCACTCCTTCCGCGAGCCGTGGATTAAGTCCAGGCTCCTTCGTCGAGTATTGAACCCCGAGGACGCTGATTGGATAAATCCGTTGCCGAACTGCGCCGATCTCATGTTGTTTGATGCCGAGACTTGCCCGGCACCCCCTTGAATCTGCACGCACCACTTGAAAGTTTCTATCTTCATTAGCTCTTAGCTCCCATCATAAGATTGTAGATTCTTCCACCCTGGCGTGTTTCAGTGTTCATCATATCGTTAAAGATAGCCCTAACGCCCTGCTCCATCGCTTTAGCATCAGGCCCGCCATTGCCGCCCTGAATTACGACGTCACCCATCTGGAAAGCCAGCCCGCCGCTTCCGGTGGTGGTAGAAGTTCCAGATCCGCTAATCGGGCTTGCGCCGACGAGTCCGCCATTCGCATAACCGCGCATGAGCTTGTGAAGGTTGTCCGGCCCAATTCGCTTGGTTGCCTCCTTGGTGAATACGAACTCACCGCCGTGGACAACACCCTTCGGCTCATACTTCCCACCGTCTCCAGTGTAGCCGCCGCCTGCAAACCCTTTGGTCATGATGTCGCTGAAGCTAACAGTTGGCCCGCCAAAAGCAGCCGCTATCGCGTTGAACATCGCCATTTTGACCAGCATCTTCGTGATGTCTGAAAGAATGCTCTTGGCGAAGTCAGCAAAGTTCATCTTACCAGTCAGCAGGAAATTAGCCATTGCGTCGGAGGCACCGTTGAATGCGCTGGTGATCACGCTCTGCATGTTGCCGGATACGTTGGACACGTCCTCGTAAATGTTGGCCCATGCTTTCGATACGCCAGCCTGCCAATTCATCCTGAGAGCATCTTCCTCTGCGTAGTACTCCTCCATATCCTTTTGCATCTGGATGTAGCCGGAATCAGTTTCCTTCCCGCCGCCGTTAATCCAGTCGGTTCGGATCTTCTCCTTCTCGGTGTATCGGCTTGCCTGTCTGTCGCTCATCCCTTCGGTTTCCTTCAGGGCTTTTCGCTTCGACAGCATTTCGTTGTGGTGCTTAACCGACTTGTCAAGAAGGGCGTTCATCCGCTCCTGCTGGACAATCTGATCTCCAATCTCAGCCTTCTGCTTTGACGCCGCAAGAATGATTGACTTCTGAGCCAGTAGCTGCTTTTCGCTATCCGTGAGTTTGCGACGGTTCGCCGCCTCTTCCAGGATCTGGAATCTTGCAACATCGTTCCAGTAAGTCTTTCTCTGCTGAGAGATCTTGTCGTCAAGACCTTTGTGATCCTGCAACACCTTCAGCTGAGCACGCAGGGCCAACACCTCAGCCTCGTACTGCTCACCCAACTTCGCCCCGGCATCGACCTGCTGCTTACGAGCTTTTGCGCCTTTCTTCGCCAGCTCTTCAGCTTCCTTCGCTACTGCGTCCTTGGTTGCGGATGAGTAACCCTTCCCTGCTGCTACGTCCCGATCCCGACTCTCCTTAATCCACTGCTTCTCGGACTTCATTGCATCGGCATAGGCTTTGTCAGCGGCCTTAGCAAAATCAGCAGCATCCTTCTTGGCGTCGTTCCAGATCTTGCGCTGGTCGGCAATGAATCCAGACATATCAGGGCCGACTTTGCCGAGCCATGAATTCTGGTAAGCCTCTCCAGCCTTAACCATGAACTGCGCGATTAGTGCGTCGCCCCCGGCCAGAAGAGATCTGATCTGGTTGATGATTGCGCTAACCACTGACACCGTCTTATTCAGGGCGGCAACAGTATGATCCCCAACATCTCGCCATGCATCAGCAGCCCACTTCTTGATCTCAGTCCACATCTTTTCGAGTGGCGTTGCGTTTTCTGCGATCTGCTTCAGTCTGGTATCCATCGTATCAGCAAAAAGCTTCGTCGCTGCGTCAACCGCCGCCGTTTCACCCTTGGTTTTCCGCAGGGTGTTGATGTAGGTGAGCTGGCCTTTTTCAAGGAAATTGAACTGCTCATTCAGTGAGGCAAGCCCCTTGACCGGGTCTTTCGCGATCTTATCGAAGTGAGACACGATCTCATCCGATTTCGTTCCCGTTACCTCTTCCCACTCCGCAGTAGTCTTCGTGATGATCTTAATCTGGTCGATGGTGTACTTGCCAGATTTAGCGAGACTGGTTGCGATGCCGTTAATGCTCCCGATCGTGGCACTGCTGTTCTTGCTGATCTCATCCGTCACTTTGTAGATCTCGGATGCGCTCTTTGCTGCGTACCCGCCAGTCAACGAAAGGGCGTTCTGCAATTCACGCTGATTGATGTACGACTGATAAGACGCGACACCAAGGCCAACAATCACGCCAGCAAAGCCAGCCATAGCGACGCGAGTCAACGTGATCTGCTGTCTTACCAGCTTGAGTACGTTACCGATACCGCCGAATGAGTCTTTAATCTGCCCACCCTGCTGCACAGCCACAAGCCATACGGGCATGCCGGAAGCGAGAGACGTTACGACGTCGGTGATCTGCATCGGAAGCTGCTGCATTGCCATGCGATAACGGCCAGCGGAAAGCCCGTTGATGTTCATCGCCGCAGATTGCTTCTTCAGGTTGTCAATCATTGGCTTGGCCTGAGCGGATAGCCCCATCTCTGCGGCTCTTAACTCAAGGATCTCAATCCGGCTTAAACCCGCCTCTTCGCTCTGTCGCTTCAGGGCGTTCATGAATGACTTGGCTTGATTCTCGGCTTCCCGCTTAGCCGCCGCCTCTGCCTTCAGTGCCGCCGCCGCTTCGCGAGCTGCGTTCTCCTGAGCCTGCATCTGAGCAATAAGCGGTGATGCCTGAGACTCTCTACCAACCTGGACGGCCTGCATGGCAAGTATTTCCGCCTTGGTCTTCCCGGCCTGCTGGGCTTGCCGCTCAAGGCTGGCAATGAACTTATCACCAATCAGCGCAGCACGCTCTTTCTCTTTCGCCTCAGCAAGTACCGCCCGACCTTCCTCGGTTAAGGCAAGCTGAACGTTCTTCAGTTTCCCGGCCTCGTTGTCGAGCATTTCGCCGAGCCTGAAGAATTGCTCATCCGGCACGATTCCTTTCTGCCAAGCCCGATCGAGTGCTACCGATGCTTCTCGTAGCTCATCCATCTTCTTAGCCGTCGGATCGATGACCTGGACAAGCTTCCTGAAGTTCGTTCGAGCGTCTTCAGTCTCCTTTCTCTGTCTCGCGATCTCCTCGGCTAGTGCCTTGGCTTTCGCTCTCGCCATTGACTCTTGCATAGCGAATTCTTCAACGGCCTTGGCCCCATCGTCATTCGCCCGCTTAAAGTTCTGGAGAGATTTTACGGCGTTGTCAACTTGCGACACGTCGACGCCAAGCGCCAACCCTGCAAATTTTTCGCTCATGCTAACCCCCATATACAAAAAAAGCGCCCGAAGGCGCTATGTTATTTCTTGTGGAATAATCTTAGGGTTTCCCCCTCCAATACCCTCAAGTCGTTAATAACCTGCTCATCGCTATCTATTTTATAGAAGTTCATGAGCACAGGCAACACATTATAATCCAGCCCGGTTGGGCCGCCAGCACCTTGACGCCATTGGGTAGACATCGCGAGGAATAGTTCCCATGACTTTGCCATGCCCTCAGTGAAGTGAACAACTTCGAGATCCGCCTCGTAGTCTGACCGACGCAGGCCATAGTCGGCTAACTCTGCGTCGGTTGGTTCTGGCATCTGTGACAGCTTGACGGCCCGCTTTAGTTTTTTACGCGATACCCGGCCAGCGCCTTAAAGTATTCTTGCGGAAGCATCAGCGGGATAGATGGGAAAAGGGAGCACAGCTCGCCAATGTTCTCATCGTTAAACTCTTCTTCGAGATCCCAGCCGACGCACAGGAATTTGATGAATTCCAGGTTATTAGCGCCCTTATCGAAAAGCTCTTCGACCTCGCTGCTCTTTTTGTGGCGGACGGTAAACGTGATGTCGCAATCTGCGCCGTTCGGCAGGACGAAGGGAACTTTCAGTTTAAAATCAGGGAGTGCACCAATTTTGAGTTTGAACTTAGCCATTTGCGTTACCTCTTTGTTTAGTTGATTTTCAGTGATTATACACAAAAGAAAAGGGAGCGCAAGGCTCCCTTAGTATTTTATTACGCCGACGGCAGGAATACGTGTCGACCTTTGAGGGCGATGGACAGCTGCACCGTTTCCATTTCGTTGACGGCAGTGGACGGGATATCGTCGAAGGACGGAACACCAGACCAGTAACGAACTTCCTTCGCTCGCGGAACGTACATGTAGAAGGCCTTAACTTCTTTGGCCTTATCGCCAGCACGCAGGGTTTCGTACACCGCATTGGTGTAGTCGTGAGCGAAGTTGTAGGTCAGCGTCACGGCGCTTTTATAGGTCGGCTCACTCTGCTCTTCTTCGTCGGCCAGGCACTGGTAGTTGTAATACTGTTGCTCACCGCCTTCCTTGCCCACATCCTGAACACACGGAAGCTCAATCCAGCCAGTCACTTTAGCCAGTGAGCCAGCGCCGCCAGCCGGGAAGAGGTTGAGATCGGAGGTATCCATTTCTTCCAGAGTTACAGTTTTCGCGGTGGTGTCGACAGCCTTGACGCGAACAACTTTGTTGATAACGCCAGACCATGCAGAGTTAGTGATTACGACGATGTCTTTTGCGGCAACCTTGGTTGCGTCCGCGACCGTCACTACCGGGTTTTTCTTGTCGTTGGTCATTTTGGTGAATGCGATCTCAGCGTCGCGCTTGCCTTCAATGAACACTTTGGAACCGTTAGGTAAATGCATAATTATTACTCCTGTTTGTTTTCTGAACGTAAGGCGAACCGCACTGGAATGAACCAGCCGCTTTCGCTCTTCTGTACCGGGTGGACTTTGCCGCACTCGTAAATGTAGCAATTCGAAAGCATTATACCATCTTTCGCCGCCTTGGCTATAGTGCTTGCAATTTTATTTGCTTCATCGTTCCCCTTACCAGGGCTAAACACGACGTCTACTTGCGCCATGCCGATGTAAACCATGCACTGGCGATCGAGAGACACAGGCTCGCTAACTGCTGGCTTGTACGTGAATCTCAACCACGTCTCACCCCTGACTGGTGGCTTGAAATCCACATTGTCAACCGCGATCGGGAACTGAGCGAATTCTCGACAGATAAACTTTCTTGCGTCAACTTCCATCTCATAATGCATTCTTGTACCTCGCTTTCTTAACTGCGTTGGCTATGTAAACACCAAGCCTCAAGGCAACTATGCCCATGACACCATTGGGCGCTTGCTGAGAGTGGCCGTACTCAAGAGCATTGGCATATATGAGCATGTTGCTGAACCATATGCTTGTAATCCCGCTCCCTTTAGCGTACTTCGCAATCTCGGCGTCCCCGGCTGCAATGGTTTCGCTACCAACTTGGTCGTATCGGTTAAGGGCGTAGAGAGGAGCTTGGTTAAAAGTTATCTGCCAGTTGCCTCTAAATCGCCCTGTATCGACTGGTGAGCCGCCTACTAAATCCCTGAGAATATCTTCACTTGTGAACTTTACGACGTCCTCAATGCCATCTCCGGCGGCTTTAATCCACTTGTCGATTGTCCCGTGGAACTGGTTTATTGTGTAGTTACCCAATTACAGCAACCCTCCGCAGTATTGGACGGTAAGCAACCACTGTTGAGGTTGGCTTTACTGGCCTCGCGTTGACTACGCGATAATGCTCACCATCTACGACGACAATCATTCCCTGCGAGATCTCCACTTCGTGAGTGAAGAATCCGCGCTTATCCCCGGCTAGTATCGTATCACCGTTAATGTCGCGATCCTTTATCTCCCTGACCGCGCCCTTTATCTTTTTGACTACCTCGGGTTTCTGCACGATCTCGCCATCAACAAGCTCAGCGCCGCCGCCAGAAACGATGAGGTCGAACACACCATCATCATCACTGAAGAAGTTGATTCCCTTGGTAGCCATCCTTTGGATTTTTGCGTAGTTCATCGTTGACACCTCGGGCGCAGGCCAGCAATCAGACCGAATCCGCCGCCGCACTTCATAAGCAGGGTGCGGTACATCTTGCCCCACGGCGTAGAAGTGATGGAGTTCCCGGCGTTCTCGGATACAGCCGCGAAAGTCTGGCTGAATTCACCAGTCAGCGAGAATGATGCAATTCGCCGTGAGTACTCCTCAATGCCTTCGCTCTCTTCCTTCAGTGCACCGTCGAGGAACATTGAATGAAGAGTGTACAGCGCAAGCGCGCGATGGTATCGATCGCCAAACTTGGAAGTGCACACGTAGTCGCTCGACAGCAGGATGAAGCCTTTAACCTGATCCGGGTCTACCCGCTTCAGCGCTGGAACCAGCGTCAGCATGAACTTGTACGCCTTCTCGAATTCTTCTTCTTGGTTCATATAAACCTCCAATAAAAAAAGGGACTCAAATGAGTCCCTTAATGTTATTTGATTTCGCCGCCGTCTTCAAGCTGCTCTTTGGTTAATTCTTTTTCTTTTTTGCGCTTGATTGAGGCGTTGAATTCTTTGGTTCGCTTACTGTCGTCCAGGAATTCTACCTGTTTGCTAACGAAAAGGTTTTTCGCGGCTTGGGTGTCTAAGAACTCGGGACTTACCTCGAACTCTTCGCCGGGTACGCGATCAGTCTTGTCGATACGAATTACACACAGACCGATGTTTACGAGGGTGATTGCGGTAGGTTTAGCCATTTTAAAGCTCCTTGGATTTGATTTAGAAAAAAGGCACTTAACGAGTAAGTGCCTTGCATTTTATTACACGCCGACCAGCATTGCAATAGTCAGAGGGCGATAAACGATGAGGCCAGTTGCCTTCGAGGTGCACGGCACTTTGAAATGCAGATCTTTCGGCTGCATCGGCAGCATGTTGAATGCTTCCGGGATCTCAATGCTCATGTTCATCGGCGACTTCTCATACGCCAGTACCGCTTTGGTGCCAGCGCCGTCGACATCTTCCAGCTCGGCGATGGACTCAAACGTAATACCGTTGTTCTGAGTCTTGAACCAATCCAGATAGGTCATGGTGGTGTCCGGCATGCGCTTAGCCAGCAGGCGGCGCTTAGACGGCGGGATCACGATGTTGGTGACTTTATGCAGACCGTTGGTCAGCGTTTCGATCTTCTCGATCAAGTCCATCATCTCATCTTCAGCTACTTCCGGGTCGGTAGTCCAGCCTTTGGAAGTAATCTTCGTGATGTTCGGATGGTCGAAGATGGAGACGATCTTGTGCGGCTTAGAGCCACGGAATACCAGCTTATTCAGCAGGGTTTCGTGTGCTTCGCGCGCCAGGGTCGCTTTACGATCGCTCAGGCTATTGCCCATCGCCGCACCAGTTTTGATTTCGTCAATGGAAATCAACCATGCGTTACCGAAGCGGTGAACTTTACCAGTTTCGGTGCCGGACATCGCTTCAACGGTCGGCAGGTCGTCGGTATAGTCGGCGATAATTTTCGCCA
>OIYR01000487.1_pt1 | contig 22068 bp, 33 predicted proteins | sample 1588221 | NCBI WGS metagenome assembly OIYR01 (sample SAMN03283292) | human gut metagenome | biome: human-associated habitat; material: feces | host: Homo sapiens | place: Peru | collected 2012
AACCAATACGCTGACCTTTGTAGGTAGCACCATGTGCCTGTGCACAGTCTTCTACAACATAAAGATTATACTTATGAGCAATCTCCATAATGGGATCCATGTCACATGTCTGTCCATATAAATGTACTGGCATAATAGCCCTGGTTTTCTCTGTAATTGCCGATTCAATCAATGTAGCATCAATATTAAACGTCCTGATATCCGGCTCTACAAATACCGGTGTGGCTCCCACATACGTTACAGCAAGTGCTGTAGCAATGTATGTATTAGATGGAACAATAACCTCATCACCATCCTTTATTCCCAAAGCTTTTAGTGCAAGAAATAATGCATCTAACCCATTTCCTGTTCCTACACAATATTTTCTATCACAATATTCTGCAAATGCTTTTTCAAAAGCTTCATCTTCGGATATTTCAAATTCAAATATATCATCATTTCTTTGGTCAAAATTATATTTAAGTATCATATTAATTTACCTATGCTTTCTAGTAAGCTTATATATCTTACTGTATATTATTATACACTTATTAAATAGAAATTGCAATAATTTTTTAAATAAATTTTATACTTTAAGATAATCAACTACTTTTTGAGCACATAATTGTTTTAATTTTTTAAAATTGATTATAGGATAATGAAATTCATTTAAAATTATTTCCCAATTATCTCTCCAAAATTCTATGAAACATCTTGTAATTAATTCACCAATATATTGTTTATCCCAACTGCCTTTATCTTCTACTAACTTATTATATTCTTTTGATATTTGTTCATTAGTAAATTTTTTAGCTATATCATATTCAACTTTACACTCAGTTTTTAATGTAGAATTTTTAGTTCTGCTACTATGCTTAACACTTAAATAATCTTCTGTTAATACTTTTGCCCATGTAGTTCTACCATATCTATTAACAAAATCATAACGTTTAATTACAATGCCTTCGCCTAATCCTGACTTAATTAAAAACTTGCCTGTATCTTTTAAATAGGACTTAACTATATCTTCTGTAGGATTGTCTAAACAAGCTAGTAAAGGTATATATTTAATATGAGGATAAAAACTATCAAACTCTTTTTTATAAACATCATAAGGCACATATGTATTAGTTTCAGTATCTAATATATCAAATACATAGAAATTCTTCCATGCATCATCTTTATATGTAGTTAGTGTAGATTTAACTAGCCATTCTCCATAAATAATATGTTTAGGGTGATTAATTAAATAATCTGATAAGTCATGATAAAGTTCTATAGCTTTTTTAATAGAATATTTAAAGTCTTGATTATCTAAGTCATCTTTTAACCATCTTTTTCGAGAGCCATAGTCTAGTTCATGTTGGTCATTTAAAAATATACAACCATTAGTACCATCAATTTTATAAAATAAATATACTTTACCATCAAGAATATTTTCTACTTCAGAATTACCTAGTTTTTCAACATGTTGATATGATTTATATTCCATTTTAATTACTCTCCTTCATATATATATTATACAATAAGAAAAGTGCTTTATGTAAAGCACTTTATGCATTTTGTAAATCAATATTAAAACTTAATACATTTGTATTATTTTTATTATCTGTATCAAAAATTAATAGAGTTTGTGTAGGCTTACTAAATAAACGCTTTTGAGTAGCATATTGGTCAGCTCCTACAATACTACCATTAATAAATACTTGACATTGTTGGAATGTTTTTATTGAAAATGAATGATAATGACCTAATAAAATATAATCAACAAATTCTTTAGTAGCTCCAACATAATTTTGAAATACACAATTTTTAGTATCTAAATGACCATGACTAAACATTACTAGTTGACCATTTAATAATTTAAATCTGCCTAAACTTTCATCTAGATTATCATTAGAGAAAATAATATTAGTATCTTTTAACCTTAGTGATAAATACCAATCAATTATTCTATAGAAATTTTCTTTTTCTATAGCTTCGTTCTTATTAGCTATAGTTCTAGAATGATTATCAGTACAACTTCTATATATTACTTTAAAGCCACTAAAACTTAATTTTAATAAACAATTAGCTAATAATTCACTAGCTTTAATTACTTGCTGAATAACATCAAATTCTTGGTCAAGTCTAATAGTTATATGAATAATACCTGAAATTAAATCACCTAAATTAACTACATTTAATTGAGATATATTAAATTTGTTGCAATAATAAATAGTATCATCTACAAGCTTATTTAATCGTTGCTGTGCTATAGTATAGTTATATTTATTTGCAAAGTTATCTATATCAACGCCTATATGTAAATCTGATAACATTAATATAGCTTCTGACTTTGAGTTAGTATTAACTTTCTTTGATACATAGTCAAATTTAGGCAAAGGCTCTAACTTACTAATAGCTTCACTTAATAAATTTTTAAATTCTTCAACTCTAGCATCATCTCTTATATAACGCCTATATAAGTTACTATAATCTTTTAAGCTTTGTTTTTTTCTTTGCAAAATAGCACTATCAGTTTCAAATATCTTGAAATCATCTGAATTTGATTCTAATCTATATATGATATTATCAATCTCTTCTACGGGTTGAATATGGTCTCTTTGAATAGCGTATTTAATTTGACATCTTAATTGTTCGCCAGTAATATCTAAATCTAAAGCTTCTGCTACTTCTTCCCAACTTTTTTGAGATTTTGGTAATTGCTTACATAAATAGCCTAAATATAATATGTCTGCATTACTTAAAGGACGTTTTTCTTTTAATTTATTTATAACAATTATTAATTCATTTTGAGTCATTAGTCACCTGCATTTTATATGATGTTAAAAAGTTTCTAGTATCTTTTAATAAATTTATTATTACTGGTATATATTGAACATATAGATTGATTGGAATGATACTATAGTTTAACATATAATCTTCAGCATAATTATTATGTGTATATTCATTTAAAGCTTTAATTTGTTGACTATTGATATTATCAATATCAAAGTTTGATTCGTTAATTTCAGTATAGCCATGTAATGAACACCAACTAAAGAAATGACTTTTAAATTTATCAAATTCAATATTGAATATATAATCAACACATTCTTCTTCGCTTGAAAATATATAAGCATTTTCATCTTTTAATAATAAATCAAAGAATGAGTTTGGGTTTGTGTTTGGTTGAGATAATATTGAATCATAAGAAGTAACTACATATAGTAATACACTATTTGTTTTTTTATTATAGCGTTTATGTTTTTTATGCTTTGATAGTCTAATTATATTGCTTGCTTTCATTAAGTTTATCCTTTATAACTATAAATTAATGAAGCTAACATATCTCCATTAGCTAGAATTTGACCATTATACATTCTTGTAATGTTTTCTTTTTCGCTATAAGTTCCTAAAATTATGCCTAGATAAGTTCTAGCTGTTTTAACTTTTGTATTAGGATTATAGTCTATATAGCCTAATATTTTACCATAATAGTCTTTTATTTCTTGTCTTGTTTCTATCATATTGTTTCACCTCAATTAATATTATACTTATAAAGTTCTACAATGTCAACACAATTATTTAAAGCTTCATTAATATCAATAATTAAAGCTTCTGTAATTTTGTGTACATAACTTAAAAATGAATAAATAATTTTATATAACTTTTTAGGATTGTATTGAGTATTAGTAACTTTACAGCTAATATCTTGATATAATTCATTTCCTTCAGCAACTGGCCCATATTCTAAAATATAAGAAATTCCACGTAAAGTTTTAATAATTAAATAATATATTCCACCAGTATTGTCTATAGCTTTAATAGCAACATTGCCTAAGTCATCTATTTCTAAAATGCCTTGAGCAGTTGTTTTTATATCATATTCAATATCCATATTAATTAAGTGTTGTAGACTTTTTAGGTCTACCTCTTTTCTTTTTATGAGTTAATTGTTCTTCAACTGCTTTATTATAGCTTTCAATTTCTTCTTTAGAAACTTTACAATCTTTTTCAATAGTAACTTTTCCTAAATTAACATTTGTTAAGAAATCAATAGCTTTATTTAATCTATTCAATTCTGGTGTATCATTTATTTCTTTTTGTAAATTATCATTTAACTTTTGCAAATGTTCTAAATACATATTAATAATTTCTTTGCGTGTTTCAACATCAGCAATATCAAAACCATCTAGTACTTCTAGGCCATACATATCTAATGTAACGCCATCTAACATTTGAATCATTTGTTGAACCATTTCTGAAGCATAATCTTCAAACTTAACACTATCTATATGACCATCAACTGTTTGATATGTAACTTGAACTATATCATTTCTAGGAATAATATATTCTTTACCTGGAATACTAGCGTTAGTTTCTCTAGATAAGTGTAAACCTGAAGAATGTACAATAAGTGGATTTAAAAATGTTCTAATATCTCCATTATCAAATTTGATACAAAATAAACGTAATTTATCGCCAATTTGAGGAGCACATAAAGCAACTAAATCTTTATGAGCATACATAGTATCTTTTAAATCACTTACGACATGTAAGACATGTTCATATGAAGTGTTTTTTTGAATAATATCAATATTATCATGTAGTTTATTTAAGTCAGTTTCAATTTTAATTAAATAAGGCTTACTCATTATTTAAACTCCTTTAAAATCAATTTATATATGTCATCATTAAAGTCAGCTACTAATGTTATTGAATATTCATTAGCTTTAAAATCAACACTAAGATTGTTTAAAATATCACCTGAAGTATTATCATAATTTAATTTTAAATTATCATCTTTACTAAGTTTATTAAATAGAGTTGAATATTCATTACTATTATCAAGTGCAAATATGTATGTATCATTATCTTTATTTACTTTATCAGTTGATAAACTATATTTTAACGCAAAGTCTTTAATATCCATATTATATCTCCTTTTCTTGTTTAATATTTTTATAGTCTTTAATAAAGTCTTTTATTTTTGCTAAACATTGTGTGTTTTCTTTATATATAGAAGTTGGTGAAGAACTTTCAAGAGCATCTAAATATTGTTTGTTCTGTCTTATATAACGTTTATGCTTAATTTCTTTATTAGGCTGATTTAATAAAAATATAATGTAAGCTAATCGTTCATAATTATCTTTTATTAATGAAATATCTTTATATACTTCATCAATTCTTGATTGTTCTAGATAACCTGATTTAACAGCTTCTTGAACTTCTTTATAAGTATTAAGCATTAGTAAATAATCATTTTGAACTTGTAAATAATAATCAATTATATGTCTTTGTGCCATAGTTTTCTCCTTTAATTATCATTATTTTCTACTTCTTCTGCATCTATTATTATAGGATTATCTTCTTGAGTAGATGTATTAGGCTGTATAGTTTGCAACAATGCTTTAACTGCGTCAATAACATTGTCTCTATTTTCTCTAGTAAAATTATTGTTTATAATATTAACTTCATTTTTTTGATTAGTGATTTGAATAAGAGGTTTATCATCTAGAGTTTGTAAAGTAGCATTAGCTTTATCAATTTGATTTTGCACTATTTGCATATAATCCATAATTTCTCTATTTGTAGCTTCTTCTGGATGATTTTCAAATCTATTAATAGCTTCATCATCAACTTTACCTAACAATGTACTTAACTTAACTATACGTAAAGCATTCTTTTTAGCTTGAGCAACATTAAATAACTCAGTTAGTTTCTTTAAATTATCTATATTATCTTCTTTTAATATATCAGAAACTAAATCTTGTGTTTGTTGCTCTAATTTTAAATTATTAATAGTTGAGGGTAAATCTGTATCTCTATCTATGTCATTTTCTTTATCTAAATCTTCCATATTAACCTCATTATAATAGTGTTTTATATGTATTTGTTAATTTTGAAATTAATGAATCTTCTAATATAATATCTAAAGGCATTGTTTTATTTTTTAAAGTTGATACAAGTAATTTTTTAAATAAATCGCTAGGAACGAACTTAAATTTAAATTCTTTATCTTCTTTTTTTATTATAAGTGTTCCTATGCCAATGTTAACTTCTGTAATATCTTTATTATTTACTTCACTTTCTCTAATAGCTTCACAAATACAACCTATAATAATATTAGAAGTTCTAATTAATGTTTTATAATTAATAGTTGTCAAATTAGATAAATCACTTAAAATATCTGTCATTAGTCATTCTCACTTTCTTTATTAATAGCTTTTAATACTTTATATGTATTTTGAGCTAAAATATAAGCATTGCTATCTTCTAAATCATTTAAATATTGTTCTATATTTTGTTCAAGCCTTTCTTTAATAGCTTTATATAATATTTCATCTTTTGATATAGTTTCTGTATAATCGTTTAATAAATTTTGAATAATTAATGTTTGTTTTGTCATATTAATCTCTTTTAAAATCATATTTTTGAAGTACATTGTTTAATTTATCATAACAAGTTTTAATTTCTTTAACATTAAATTTATATGTAGGATTATTAAGTTTAATTATTTTTAAAGCATTATCAAAGCTAATATTATCCTCAATCATGTATTGATAAATTAATAAAGAATCTAATACTAATTGAAGCTCTTCCATTGTAGGAAATTTAATAGTTGTTCCACCATAATATTGTAAGACTTTTTTAACACTATTTCTATCTAATAAATAGACAAGTTCACTTAATGTTTTATATTCTGGAACTTCTTTCAACTCGCTTAAAGCGAACAACATTAATGTATAAATATCTTCAGTTTTATATGAATGTAATTTTTTTGTAATACTTGTTCTTCCCATAATTATTCTCCTTTATCCGCTTGATTTTTACCATAAGTATTATAAGCGCTAGCCATAATATCACTTATTAAATCATCAGATAACATGTAACGTTCTCTAGATTCAATAATGTTTTTAGCTAACATATATCTACTTTTATTTACTAATAGTCTAATATATGAACTATAACTATCATCTAATTTCCATAATAATGGTTTTGAATATTTTTCTTTTATTAATAATGATGAAATTTTATCACTATTATTAGTAGATATTCTATTGTATTTTTTATTTTCAATAGTAATATCATTTAAAAATGTGAGTAAACAAGATTTATATATTTTATTAACTAATTCAATATCATTTTTATATGGAGATTGATTTATGCATTTTTTAATTATATAAGGTAAATCTTCAAAAGCATCTAAAATATCATCTCTTAAAGGCCTCATATAATCAGCTTGAACATTGCTATATAAATAATTTTTAACGCCTTCAGTAGCTTCTTCATCAACTTCAGGATTTAACACTTCTGCATAAGCTTCATTTTGATACATGACTTTTAAATGATGTAAAGTTGATTTAATATAATTTAATACTGATTTAACTCTCTCACCATTTAATTGTTTTTTCATAAATCGTCTATAAAGAACTGTTGCTGAAAATAATGCATATTTATCATAATCAGCTGAATTTTTAAAATAGTTTTTCTTACAAGCTAACATATATATTAAAAAATACATATATTGATAAAGCTTATCATCATCTCTATTTGGCGTATAAAATTCTTTATCAAAAGTCATAGCCATTGTTGTATACTTCATATTTTGAGGCTTTGTAAATGTCATCGTATAGTACTTATTCCTTTCATATCTTTTTCAATGATAATTTCTGTATCATTAGGTATATTCAATTCTCCTGTTCTGTGTGAGATAATGAATACACTACTTATATTATACAATTTATCATTAATTAAGTGAATTAGGTTATCACATCCTATACTATCTAAATTATCAAAAATCTCATCTAAAAATAAACAATTACATTCAAAGTCTAAATATTTAAGCATCATATCTCTTAAAGCAAATTGTAATATAATATCAATCTTTTGCTTTTCACCACCAGATAGATTTTCAAAGTCTTTATTATTATAAATAATATCTATATTGTTTCCATTAAGTTTAAATTCAATATTATTTGTGCCGAACACATATGAACAATAGTCTTTAGCTTTTGAATCTATATATTCTATAATATGTTGTAATAATATGCCTCTAAAATCTCTTCTGACAATATTTATCATATCAGCAACTACTTCAAAATGAAGTTGTATATTATCAATTTTAGATTGTAATGTTACTTGTTTATCTTCTAAAGATTTAATAGTATCAGTACAATTAGTAATTTCTTTGTTAACTTGTTCTAAATTATTTAAATGATTATTTTTATTTATATTTAAAATATTAATATCATTAGTTAGTTGATTTATATTAGCATCAAGTGTTATTAAATTTGAATTAATATCTTTTAGTTTTGAACTAGTAGTTTCATAAGCGTTGTTAGCTTCAGCTACTAACTTATTATGCTCATTATTTAATACTTCTAAATCAGCTTTATATTTACTAGTTTTATCTGATAATTCAGTTTGTAAATCAATCAACTCTTTATTATAATTAATTAATTCTTGCTCTTGTTGAGTTGTATCAGGCAATATCACATCTTTTAATTTTTGACCACATGTAGGACAAATATCAGTAATTGATTTGAGTTTAGTCAATTCAATTTTTAAACTAGATATTTTAGCTTTAACCTGTGTAATTTTATTTAATAAAGGCTGTTGTATATTTATATTAAAATCATTAATAAAATCATTATTATTTTGTAAAGATACTAGTCTTAAAGCTTCTTTATTTTCTTGCAATTGAGTATTATAAAGTTCTTGTTGACTAATATAAGTAATAGATGCTTCTTTGTATTGTTTTAATAATGTTTGTTTATCATTAATTAATGAATCATAATCAATATCACTACTATATTCAGAAAGTTTTGAATTTAAAGTTTGTAGTTGACTCTTATAGGTTGAAATTTTTGTAGTATTTGCTATAGATAAATTATTTAATTCTGCTTTAGTATCTTTAATAACTTTAAATCTTTTATCAAGTCTATTTTTAATATCTTCAATCATAAAGTCTGATTTAGATAATTTCTCTAGAAGCTCTTTTCGACCGCTTGGAGTATTATTTGATAATTTGTGAGGCAACCCTTGTCCTAATATAATAACGCTCCCTATAGTGTCGCTATTTATGTCTGGCAGCATTTGAGAAAGCAACTGCTGTGTTTCTCTTATACCTTTACCTGATTTATCTTCACTATCAACTATAATTTTTAAATCTGTCTTATAAGTAGGGTCATCTTTATATCTAGTAATCTTATATAGATGATTATCTAAATTAAATGTTAGTTCTACAAAACATCCAGTATTCAAGTTAACATTTACTATATTACTTTTAAGGCCTTGTATTGTTTCACCTGTTATAGCCCAACAAATAGCTGAAATTAATGAACTCTTACCTGAACCATTAGACATTGCATTGTCAGCTTTATCATGATTTATACCTGTAATAGTACAAAAGCCTTTATCTGCTAAATCTAATTCAGCATCACCAAAACTTAAAAAGCCATGTATTTTAATATGTAATAATTCTAATTTCATCCGTGCAATACCTCATTCAATTCTTCTTCCACTATGTCACGATTTTGCAATTTTGTGAAACAATAGTTAGAAAATTGTTGCAAATGGTCAATTTTTAAATCATTTACAGCAGTAGTAATTTCAGTTATATTAGAAGTGTCAGCTGCAGAATAAGTTAATAGTTTATAGTGTTTAATATCTTTTAACTTAATTAAATTCTTACAACTTTCTAATAATGTATTTACACATTTTATAGTAACAACAGCATTTGATTTTAAATTGTTAATTTTATTTAAGTCATTTTCATTTTCTATAATCAGTTTATAAAAATTAAAAGCATATGGGTTTTCTATAAATTTTAACTTATTAGTATCAGTATCTAAAATATAAGCACCATGATTATATTTAAATGCATCTTCGCTAAAGTTTTTACCTGTTAAATTACCTAAATTATAACCATTATCACAAAATTGTTCACCATTATGTAAATGTCCATTTAAAAATAAGTTACAATTATCTTTAATATCATCAATAGTAAAGCCTTGCTTTGATTTATATGCTCCATATTGCATTTGAATATCATTATGTGAAAATATAATTTTATTTGAATTGTTATTTAAACTTAGTTGACTTACAATATCTTTGATATTAGGTCTATTTTCTTCAACCATATAAGGTATAAAATAAAATTCTGTATTATTATAATTTCTACATTCAATATTATCTATAACATCAAAATTTAAAGCTTTTAATACTTGTGTACTTGATTTGGATAAATCTGCAATATTAGATTCGTGATTACCTACTAAAAAATAATGATGTAATTTACTCCATTTAACACATTGTAAAGCTGTTATTTCTTCAGCATTAAGTGTAGGAGTATCAAAAAAATCACCTAAGCATATAATAGAATCACAAGTATTTATATCAGCTTGTTCTTCAGCCCAATTAACACTATTGATTAAATTTTCTAAGCGAGTTGAAAATTGATTATCTTTAGTATTAACTATACTAGATTTACAACACCAATGAACATCAGTATATAATAAAATTCTCATACTAAACCTCCTTTATTTAAATTATACACGTTACTAATTTAAAAGTCAAGTACAAATTAAAAAGAGGATTTAATTAAATCCTCTAATCTATTTTAACAAATTATTTATTTTTGATAAATAATTTGAGCCATATTTAGTAGCTGTATGCTCAAACCATATACTATCATAAGGCTTTGTAGGTTTATGTTTTTTGACACAATAATTAAAATATAAATATCTAATTGATGATGGAATAGCTACTAAAAATATTTGAAATGGGCCAAAGATTAATTGTTGTAAGCTATGTCCAAATTCATGTTTTAAACAATGCTCATAGTATTCTTTATTATAATAATTTGTAGTTTCATTATCATAATCACATACTAATGCTATAGCACCTATACAAGCACCACCCCAATTACCATGCATTTTAATTAATAAAGAGCAGCCATTTCTATAAGGCTTTCCTTTTAAAAATATCATAGTAAATAAAGCTACAAATAAACCTATAATTGTTAAAATACTTCCCCATGTTAATTGAACTAGCCAATACAATATTGATATTAATATAAATTTTAATTTATTTTTCACTTTTAGTATCCTCATATTTTGTAATTAATTCACTATTAGGAAGATTTTTAATCCAATTACAAAAATCATGCCATTCTTTTAATTTATGATTTTTTCTTTGTTGATATATAGTTTTTAATTGTCTATAATTAGTTGTCATGGAAGCACCTAATACAAAGCCACTAGGTAATGAAGCTACTAAAGTTCTCCATAGTTGATTCTTTTTAGTAGTATCTTGTTCTTCATTATACTGATTTAATAACTCTTGGTATCTATCTAATATAATATTATCTGTGTCTGATACACATTGTGTTTTTATATCAAATTTAGTTAGCCTATGCATAGTACTTTGTGAACTAATAAAATCTAAAAAATGATAGCGTTGTAATTGTTTCCACATATATAAAGGCGCATACAAATCAAACTGAACTATAATACCAGTTAATGCTTGGTCATGTCCTGCTCCAATTTGTGTATTAGATAAATTAGATAAACGTTTTAAAGATTTATCACTATATTCTTGGTCTATTTCAACTCTCATTGGATTACCACTAGCTCTAGCTGAATTTTGTAATCCATATATAAATGTATTTTCAATTTTAAATTCCATTATTATCTCTTCTATTCAACTAAAAATAACACCATAATAAATATCATTACCACTTTTAATTAAATCATAGTTAACTACAGGAATTATTTTAGTAAATTTATCTGGTTCTCGACTATAAAGCAATTCACTATTAGGATGAGTAATAATATTAATCATATTTTCTGGCGTTATAATTTTGTCAGTTTCATCATATATAATATTATTTTTATCATTAAATAACTCTCTCCAATCCTTTAAATTTAGAATAGCTTTATCTACATAATTTTCAGTATAGCCATAAGATGTGATATGATTTTGATATGTACACAATAAAAACTTCCATCCATAAGAAGATTTGCCAATGTGAAAAATTCTATAATAATCTTTATTTAAATCTTCTATAGTTTTATAATAAGTATTATTATAAACATAGCCATTAGTTAAATGTTGCACAACTTCAATAGGAGATATACCTAAACTAGTAGGAAATTCTTCGCTATAATTACATTTTAGCTTTAAATAATAGTTTGTTCCCATATCAAGTACCTTTATTAAGCATAATAATTGGTAATAACATAGCCTTGATGTAATAATAATTCAATTAAATCAAGCATTTTTTCACATCTTAATGCTGCTGTATAGTCATAATCTTCATAATCGTAAGTAGAAAAAGTATCTTTCAAGTCTTTAATTCTTTCTTCTAATTCTTCTATAAATTCTTGAAATCTATTAAAAGCATATTCATTTGATTTAGTACATCCCATTTGAAGCTGTTGATACTTATCTATTTTTGTATGGAGTTCTGCTATATTGTTAAGTAAATCATCTTTATACTTACGATGTTGCTGAATTTCTTTATTAATATATGAGTTCATATATTCTTTAAAAGAATTAAAATCTTTATACTTAAATATGGTTGTGTATTCTAAATCACTATATTTATTTTTGATAGTATAACCATCAAAATCTTTTACAAATACACAAACTTCTTCACAATCTTCTTTACTGCTACAAGTTAAAGCCCAAGCATTATTTACATCACATCTTCCACAACTAAATGTATCACAATCAGCATCATCATTTTCTGATTTTAATATATCACTAAGCTTAATCGGCTCCAACTTGTGACTATCTACTATTTTCCAAATATTAAATCCTACTTCTAATCCCATTAAGAATCACCTCTATATATAGTATATGTTTACTTAGTTTTAATTTGCTTTAAAATTTTATCTAAATCAGCTGGAGTATAGTTAATACGTTCTACAGATACACAATAGCAGTTGTTTAAATCATCCATAGTACAATATTTGTCATGTACATGTCCAAAAATATATTTAATATCTAAATGAATGTTTTCAATTGGAATAGGTTTATGCATTAAAATAACATTATCTGCTGTTAAATATAATGGATATTTAGTTACTTGATTAAATCCTACTTCTATATATAATTCATTAGGCAGTGTATCATGATTACCACGAACTAATACTTTTCTTCCATTTAATTGATTAACTATATTTTTTATATATTGTTTATCTTGCGATAAAATAAAATCGCCTAATACAAATACTAAATCATCTTTTGATACAATACCATTCCAGTTATCAATTAAACTTTTATCCATTTCTTCTACTGATTTAAATGGTCTATTACTATATTTTATTATATTTTCATGGCCAAAATGTAAATCAGCTATTACCCATCTTTTCATATACTAAAATATAATTTTAATTTTATTCCTTTTAATTGCCTTATTAAAATCCCATTGACTTTTCTTATTTAGTTTTAATGTAAGATGATTATGAGCAAATATACAACTACATATGCTTGAATCTTGAATTAAAGTTAATTTGGATTTACAATTGATAAAACTACAATCAGTCATATTAACAAAGTTTAAGGTTGATTTTTTTGCAAATAGACAATCTTCAAATAAGCAATCCTCAATTGAAAGAGCAGACATATTTTTTATTTTACAATTAACAAAATATATATTATTAATTAAATCATATTGAAATTTATATTCATTATAATATGTTAAATTAATAGTTTGATTTCTACATAAAATACATAAAGACTCTTGTGATGGTAAGTGTTTAATAAAATAACATACTAACCAAGAGGTCTTTTTACCTGTATAAACATTAACTGTTTCATTTATAGGATTAGTAAGTGTTGCGGTTAATTTATCATTAACAATTTTTAAAGTAATACTAAACTTATCACCTATATCAAACGTATTTTCTTGTTTATCTTCGTGATAAAATGTGTTAATAGCACAACAAATATTTTCAACTAAATCAGTAGTGCCTTCTAATATTATTGATTCCATATATTTCTCCTTCTAATTTTCTTCTATAAGTATTATATGCTTACATCTTCAATACTAGGTGTAAATAATTTAAGTGGTGAAGCACATATTTCTATATTATTCTTTTTATAAAATGGGAATAATGTATATTGATAAAATGTATAAATGCCATTATTATTTACAATAGATTTACGTTCTTTAATAATTGAATCAAAAGCTTTAATTGCTTTACTTTTTGATTTAAATTCACCAATAATATCGCCCTCACCTGGCATAAATTCATATACAAATTCATTTCCATTATTTCTTACATAACTTAATATTTCATCTTTTGTACAATCCTTTGTGTCTATAGTAATAACATATTTCATACTTGATACCTCATTAAGTAAATATAATATAGCACTATATTATTAATATGTCAAGAAAAATTTATATAAATAAAAAAAGGCATTTTAGCCTCTTAAAACTCACGATTGATGTAAAAACGAACATTATCTGAACAAACGTAAGTTTTGTAATGTTTGTCATCATACACTTCTTTTAAGTCTAAGGACTTTCTACTCATAATGTCATACATTGCTTGAGTAGCTTCTTCTCTGTTGTTATAACGATGAGTACGGAAATTAAGCCCAGTAGCTGTTAAAGTGTAAAAATGATTTCCAAAAGAAAATAATCCAAACATCTTTAATTACCTCCTGTATTAATTATAGTTTAACGACATTTCGGTCAAGATTCTTAATACAGAAGTACATATTTTTAATTATATATAATATAGCATTTATGAAAGTGCTATCAAATTACAAATAATATAATCTAAAAATTCATCTTGTTTTATATCTAATTTACCAGTTTTAATATTATAATCAATATCGTTTAAAAATTTATAAGATTTAATTATTTGTTGTGATGTAAATTTATCAGAATTAATTTTTATAGCCATAAATTGTTTATATGACATATTTAAAGTTGCTGGAGAAGCATTTAAATTAAATTTAATATCTATTATATTTTTAAAATTCTTTTTCAATAAACCTATTAAAGCGAATGGCTCTATATCAAGTTGACTTTGATATTTAACTATAGTTGATATAGTGCTTATATCTTTTTTTAGTATAGCTGTTGATAATGCAAATATTATATTATTTTTACTATTAATAAAACCATGTTGAGTAAATAAATCATTAAATACATAACTTTGATTTAATGTATCAAACAAATATAATTTGTTTAAATCCGTTTCTATAGCATTAATATCGCCTTTATTTATGTTATAAAGTATTTTAGCTTGATTGTCATCTAAACCTTTACATTTAGCTTTTATATAAGATATGATTTGAAATTCTTCTAATTTAGGTATTTTAATTACATAATTTTTTATGTTTAAATCTTTATCAAAGTCTTTACACACAATTATTACATTTTTATAATTGTTTATATTAGTTATATTAGATTCAAATTTATCAGTAATTAATACATATAAAGTATTATCAATTATTTGATTATTAAATAAATCTTCTACTTGATTACTACAATCAGCTAAATTTTCAATATATTTTATTTCTAAGTTTTTATTAGTTGCTATAGCATGAATATATGAATGTGCAATAAACATATTATCTGTATATTGTAAAATAATTAATGTATCATCTAATGTATTTGATTTTATTTTATCTTTTAACTCAACTATATTCATTGCAATCTCCTTTAAAACTTATTTAGTTTTCTTTAATTCAATTAAATTCATAATAGCATAGTTTGCTAAATCAACTAATGTATCCTCTATTGATTCAAAGTCATTTTTACCGCCTTTTACAAGATTAGTTAATCTATCTAATTTATTATGTAAGGGAACTAATCCTGCAATAGGTCCTAAATCTTTATATAGCTTTTCAAAACTATTTCCATAGTTAGCGTTCTTTTTGATATATAAAGCTAACATATCATCTATAATTTGTTTAAACAATTCTGCATCAGACATTTTAGTATTTACCTCTATTTAATTTTTGACGTTCTTCCCAAAGTTCAATTATATAATTAGTCATTAAACTTGTTGTGTTTAACCTATTATCATTTAATCTATTAAGATATTTTTCTGTAATATTATATGTTATAAATAGCAAGTTAAAATTTAATTTATCAATATTTTGCATAACAATATATTCTATAGTTTTCATAAAAGTTTTTAAATCATATTTATCATAAACATTTGTAATATTTAAATTATTAATTATTGATAATGCATTTGATAAGGTTGCTTTATCTATATCATTAACTACTTTATTACATAAACTATATAAATCATTTAAATTACAATTAGAATCTTGTAATGATATTATTTGACCTGGAGTAATACATATATTTAATAAAAAATCTTTATATTTATTATCTTTTATAAATTGACTTAATTCATCTTTACTATAAGCTTTTAATTTTATTTTATAACATCTATTTTCAATAGTTTCAAGAATCATATTAGCATTAGAAGATACTAATATAACAAATGAACTATCTATAGGCTCTTCAATGAATTTTAATATAGTATTCTGCTGTTTTTCATTTAAATTATCTAAATTGATTAAATATATTTTAGGTATAGGATTACTATAAATTTCATTAATAGTATCAGAATTAATATTTTCACTTATATCAATAATATCAAGTTTTAAATGTTCACTTATTAATTTGGATAATTCATGTTTCCCTGAACCAGTTTCACCTAAAAACATAGTAATTTTAGGTGAATTGTCAATATTGTGAGCATAAATCCATGATACTATGTCAGTTTGACCTATCATAATCTACTCCTTGCATAATCTTAATAACATAATTAAAATAGTATTTTTTATATTTGTATCATATTTTATAGAAGTCTTTATGTTTAAAACTTCAGAAATTAAATATAAGAATACTGATGAAGCGTTATCAATATTAGTTAAATAATTTAAATCTTCAATTGATGATGAAGGAATATTAGTTAATGAAATATCTTTAAATAAACAATATTTTGATACTGATAATAAAAAGTCTAAGTATTGTTCAATAAATGATTTTAAATCATATCCTTCATTATATATAGATTCTATAATAGTAATAATATTACTAGCATTTCTATCAATAATTGCATTTGATAAATCAAAGAAAGTATTATAAGAAAAATTTCCTAAAGCTTTTAATATATTTTCAATTGTTAAATTTTCATTAAAATCTAAACATTTATCTAAATTTGTAAGAGCATTTCTCATACTTCCATTACTAATAGTAGCTAAATAATTACAACTTTCGTTACATTCAACTGTGTTAATATTAGAATAATTTAATTGACTTAATACATATTTCAATCTATTACTAATTAATTGTGTTGATATTTTTGTAAAATTAAACTTTTGAAGTCTATTTAAAATAGTTTCAGGTATTTTTTCTGGATTTGTTGTACAAAAAATAAATATAGTATATTTTGGAGGCTCTTCTATTGTTTTTAATAAAGATTGCCAAGATTGTGATGTTAATGAATGTGCTTCATCCATAATATAGACTTTATATTCACTATCTAAAGAACGTTTATTAGCTTCTTCAATAATACTACGTATATTGTCTACTCCATTATTTGAAGCACCATCAATTTCAATAGGCTCACCAACTCCATTATTAATAGTTTTTGCAAAAATTCTAGCTACTGATGTCTTGCCACAGCCTGATGCACCTGAAAACAAATAGCAATTTTTAAATTGCTGAGTTTCAACTTGCTTTTTTAAAATTTTAATTATAGTTTCTTGACCTACAACTTCATCAAATGTTTTAGGCCTAAATTGTACTGCTAATGATGTATTCATGATTAAAAATCTCCTTGATGTTCAAAAGCTAACATTTTAATAATACTTTCTTGAGGACATTCTTGCGATTTAGGACTTATGATTTTTACATTGTTAGATTGAGCTGAAACTTCTATATAAAAAGCTTCGTTAATATTATAATTTTTACATAGTTCAATTATTTTTTCTTTAATTAAATTACTTTCAATATTAGTCATGTATAATACCTCATTTAATTTCTCCTAAAGCTTTTATTTGATTAAAAGGCAACCAACCATTCCATTTATTACCAGTAAATAATCCTGTTGTAATATCAAATCCTTCACCTGTAACTAAAACTAAATTGCCTACTTTTTGATTTAAAGTTCCTTTAATATAAATATCTTTAGGAACGTTTCCTTTATTCCAATTAATTGTTAAAAATGAATTTTTACTGTTATATACTAATCCAGTATCTAATTGAAGTATATATGTATGATTTAAATCCATTTTTATTTCATAAATTCTATTAACTAAATATTCAGTTTCACTTTGCTTAACTAAGTTAGCTTTTATTTTTGATAATTCTTTTTGAATAAGTTTGTTTAACATATTAATCTATCTTTTCAAGGCAATATGAAGTTATAAGATGAGCTGAATGTAAATAAGCTAATACTGGATATTGATTAATTAAATATGGCATATCATTTACTTTATTATCATTATCTGTATTTAAGAAGAAATTTGATAATACAATAATATTTTCTTCACTTAAAGGTATATATTTAGATAAAATTGAGAATATGTTTAATCCGCTAGAACCTGTAATAATTCTATTGCTTGCTGGTTTAATTGTGAACTTTATACTTGATTTCCAATCAAATTTTCCTAAGTTGTCAAACTTTGTACCTGATTCACTATAGACTTTTTCATTTTTAACATAAGAGTCATAATATCCTATTTTATAAAAGTTAGAACATAGCCCATAAATAATTTTGTCTAAATCACTAACTTCAATTTCACTATTATCTAATAAATTAATCAAAATGTTATAATTATTTATACTTTGTTGACATAAACCTCCAGCATAGTTATAACATAATGTTGCACTTCCAGGAGCTACAAAGAAGTCTGATTCCTCTAAAAATTTAATTAATCCATCTACATCAGAGTCAATTGAATAATTTTCAATTGATTTTAAAATGTCAATATAATAATTTTTATTGTCTTGAATTGCTTCCTCTGAAAGAATGTATTTTTTTAACTTGTTCATTTAAGTCCTCCTAATTTGAAATCAATATTATTATATAACTAAATTTTTTAAATGTCAACATTTATTTTTAGAAATCATATTTAATATAAATACTTATGTATGAATAACTCATAAAACGCTGTATAACGCAAATAGAGACATTCTGAGCATTATTTTAAGTCATAATGTTAAATTGTTCATAACTTAGTTAAACTGTCTCTAAGCGCTTTAAAACACAATAAAAGTCTTGTAATTAAGTTTACAAGACTTTATATATTTCCCTTATTTTTGAACTATTTATTGGTCAAGTCTTTATTTTATCCAATGTTCTTGTACCACTTGAATCTTATTCATCAACTATTAAATGATGTTTTTCAATGTTCATCTCTAATTTTGTTTTAGCTAGCATTAAAAATTAGTTAAGTATTATAAGGTGTCAACATTTTAGTTAAAAGCTCTCTAACCACGACAAGGTATGTTGAATAAGAGAGAAGAAGAGAAAACTAAATTAATAGTTTCCTCAATAATAATTAATTCTTTTTTACACTTAATACTTCGCTAATATTTTTAGTGTAATAAGGTTGTAAAGCTTCAACTAAAGTTTTATTAGATTCTTCATCTTTTAACTTTTTGTTTAAAGCCGAACTTTGAATTGAAAGCTTTGTTTGAATAAAGTTATCACCATTATGCTCCATTAAATAATTAATAATAGCTTGTTCATCAGTATACTTAAATGTTGTCTTACTTGTACGTGTGATTGTAGTGTCATCTGCTGTAGCTTTTGTAAGATTTAATTCTTGCATCAATACAATGATATGTTTTTGTTGTGAATCTTTAACTGATGTTAAATCATCAAGAGTCATAAGAGTATCTGTATAACTCTTGATTGCTTTCTCTAATTCTTCTTGCTTTGTTTGTAATTCTTCGTTTGTCATATGTTACCCCTTCATTAAGTATCTATATTATAGCACTATTAATTTTAATTGTCAACAATTTTATTTTATATTATGTTTTTGTTTTAAATATTCATAAAATTCTAACCATAAATCTTCATTTAATACATAATAATTATCTTCGTTAGGGCCAAAGTTAAAAACTAACAATGAATAAGGAGTTCCTTCAAATAATGATTCTTTTTCAATTTTTTCTAACCAATCTTTATGAATAGTTATAGTAGAAGATGATGTTGTTTTAGTTTTACATTCAATTGTTAACAAACCTTTAACTTTTACATCACCTTTGGAAAACATAGTAGCCCCTGAATTTTTAACTTTATTTCCATTTAATTTTTTTGATACTAGAGATTCTTGTTTTGAGGAATAATAACGTGTAGGCTTTTTAGTATTCTCTTTAATAGACTCTGCTACTTTCAATAAAGCCATTTATTAATCCTCAATTTCAATTAAATCTTCTTGTGAAGTAATAGAAGCTTTTTCTCTAGCATCAAGAATATCACCATAACTACCTGTATCAGCTGAAATGAATTTGTTCAACATGATTAAATACTCATTTTGAAAATCTATATGAGTTAAAATATATTCTTCTAAATCTTTTCGTTTTCCAGTTAATTCTTTACCATTTTCATCTTTGTAAACTTCATTATTGTCAAGATTAATCAATTGATATGTAACATTGTTTAAACGTTTAATAAAGTTAAATTTATAAGCAATTTCTAGCATATCTTCTAACCACATCAAACCTTTACTATAGTCATAAGATATAAATCCACCACCACGTGTTGCAGAGAATGTTTTATTTTTTGTGACTACAAATTTCAATCTAAATCCATTAGCATTTTCACCATCACTACAATCGTTATTATCACCTTTAATAAATGTTCTATTACCAAACCTAACTTTAATAGATGAATAATATTGAGGAGCTTGTCCACCTGGTTCTGAATAAATAGGAGCACCATTTCGTGCCTTGCCACTAACTCTTACTTGATTTATCATAATAAATATATTTTGTTTAGCTAAAACAAGACCGCTCATAGCTACTAAAAATGGATGCATTTTACTAGCAATAGTGGCTCTTAAACCTTTATCTTCAGTTAAGTCACTATTCATAACAGCTGAAGGCAGCAAGGCTGGGATACTATCTAAAACAATCATTCCTATATCTTCTGATTGTTGATATTCTAAAATTGCTTGTAAAACTTGTTCACCAGTTAAATTTGTTGGAGACATATAAATAACTTTATTTAAATCTAAGCCATTCATTAAAGCTTGAAATTGAAGGTCTAAGCAATGTTCCATGTCAACATATAAACATATTTTATCAGGACAAGCTCTTTGATATGCTGCCATAGCTAAACATGCTGCAGTTGTCTTACCACTATGATTTAATCCTGCAAATTCACATATTCTACCATAAGGTAATCCACCGCCTAAGGAATAATCCATTCCAAATGCTCCTGTAGGCATTCTTTTATACTTAGGTGATACACTAGCTTTAATAGCTAATTTATCATCATTAAATTCTTTATTTAATTTTTTTGTTAGTTCTAATACACTTGCCATATTGCCTCCTATTCTGTAATATATGTTTGTTCACCAGGTTCGCCTAATGATATTGTTTGAGTTTGTCTCATTTCTACCATTTTATACATTAAAATTGACTTTAACGTATCTATTAATCTATGTCCTTCATCTAGCTTTGTTTTAAATGAAGAAGCTACCATAGAATATACTATATCAACTAAAATTTCTTCTGAACAATTGATAGTCGCTTGATTCTCTCGCACTGCTACGCTTCCATCTAATGATGTAAATTCTTTAGAATATTTTTCATCTTTTAATGTTTCAGCACAAGATTGCTTTAAAATAGCTTTATCTTTAACATCATCATAATTAAGGTTTAATTCTTTTATATATCTTTTATATTCTTCTTTTCCAAAACTTAATGTAATCAATATTTTATCATTAACAATATTACTATCATAACTATTATATTTAACAGCATCATTAGTATATTTTAAATTAGTTTCTATCATAGTATTTCTAACAATAGAATAATCTTTTATACCATCCAAACTAGTAATATCTTTTAAATAATTATAATTTTTTTCTTCATCA
>OIYR01000489.1_pt1 | contig 22002 bp, 23 predicted proteins | sample 1588221 | NCBI WGS metagenome assembly OIYR01 (sample SAMN03283292) | human gut metagenome | biome: human-associated habitat; material: feces | host: Homo sapiens | place: Peru | collected 2012
TTTGACAAAGAGAACAAAATTTGCGAAAAGCAAAGAAAGGACAAAAAATGGCAAAAACAATTTCAAATGAGGAAGCAGCAATGCAAAACGGACAAGGCTTGGATTTTCTAAAAATGCTTAGAAAAGCCTTTGATATTGCCAACAAGGAAGAGAAGTTAGTGAAAGACAATCTTAATGTTCTTATCGTTGGCAAGACAGGTGTGGGCAAAAGCACGCTCATTAACGCCGTTTATGGCAAAAATGTTGCAGAGGTAGGCTCTGGTAGTCCCATTACGCAAAATATACAAGAATACAAAATTGATAATAAATTCAGTATATTTGACACAAAGGGGCTTGAATTAGAGGATTATAACTCGACAAAGGCGCAGATTGCTGATTTTTTAGAAAAAAAGCAGGTAGGAAATGAGGACGAGCAAATCCATATCGCTTGGCTTTGCATTCAAGAGCCAGGCAGGCGTTGCGAAGAAGCAGATATCGAGATGTGGAGATTACTCGAAGAATATAATAAAACGCCTTCAATTCTCGTTATTACCAAAGCCACACAAGATAAGGATGAAAAAGGCGAAAAATTTTCAGACCTTATCAAAGAAAAGTTTGATATCAGCGATGACGGACGCATTCAAAGGGTTGTGGCACTATCCATAGAGGATGATAGTGGTAACAAAGGTGAAATGAAAGGCATTAAAGAGCTTATCAATAAAACCCGCAATATGCTCCCAGAGGGGCTTAAAAATGCCTTTACACGCAGACAAAACTATCTCAAAGAGGAGCAAAAAAAGGCGAAAAGACAAGAGGCTAAAATCATCATTAAGCGCTACACAACAGCAGCTGGCGTAGTGGCGGCAAGTCCTATACCTTTTAGTGATATAGCTATTTTGCTACCTACTCAATGTGCGATGATAGTGCATATAAGCTCTATTTATGATTTAGAGCTTAACGCAGATACGGCAACAACTATCGCAAAGGCGTTCGCAGCAGTGATTGGTGCTGGTTTTGCTGCAAAAATTACATTATCAAATTTGCTTAAATTTATCCCAGGCATTGGCACTATCGGTGGTGGTCTTATCAATGTAGTTGCTGCAACAAGTATTACAAAACTTATGGGCGAGGCTTATATAGCTTATTTAGATGACAATTTTGACAATCTAACAGAAGCTATAAAAAATATAGGTAGCGATATTGTTGAGACTTACTTTAACAAGGTTAAAGACAACATATGAGCAAAGCGGTGGCCTTTTTAAAGGCTTTTGCATTGTGGCATAACGCCACAATGCCTTAAATTTAAGGAGCAAAAATGATACGCCCAAAACCCTTTATCGCCGTTTGTAAAAAATGCGGCAAGGTGAAATTCATCGCCCCAAAAAGCGATTCACTGCGCCTTGATGAAATCGCCCCACATTGTGAAAAATGCGGAGAAAGTATGCAATCAGGCGTAAATGCGCTTGTGTCGCTTGCAAAGAGCATTTTTAAGCCGAACAAATGAGCCTTTACGCACGGCTGAGTGCTTGGCTTTTTGGCTTTTAGTTTTTGAGGTGCGAAAGTGCTTTTTTTTGCGGGACTTTGTAAGGTGCAAATGTTTTTTGTGAGGCTTTGTCTTATAAAGTGTGAAACGCCTTTGTGTGCCATTTTTATGACAAAATGTTGTTTATGGAGTGAAAATGTGTGAGTTAAATGCTCTTAAAATCATCATCGTAGTGGGATTGATACTCTTTGCGCTTCGTCTTTGCGAGAGTGAGCTATGAAAACAAGCTTTACAACTCACACAAAGAAATCTTTATGCGCGCTGGCAACGAGGAGCTAAAATACGACAACGAAAGCTACGACAATGTCATCGGCGCGAATTTAGGCGCAAGAGTGCTGAACATAGGCAGCTGGAAACTCGACATAGAGGGCATTTACAAACGCTACAACAACGAATTGAATTTCTTTGCAAGGTTTTAATATCTCCTTTATGAAAGAGCCTTACTTTTGTTTTTTAAATAAATTCAAACTTTTTCGCAAAATAAAATGCCAAGATGAGGATAAATCATACTTTTTGCAAAAATTTATAAATTTTTTCTCTTTTTTCTATTTTTTAACTTTTTTTTATACATTTTAAGCTATCATTTCATAACTCATTAAGAAAGGTGTAAAATGCGTATCAAAGCTCAGCATATCCCATATATCAGCAACAAAATCGTCCTAGACATAGCCAATTCAAGTTTTGTTGATGTCAAAGATACCCTTGAAAAGCTCAACCAAACAGCCACGCAAGTGCTTGAAAATGACGCCTTAAAAGAAAAAAAACTTGATGAAAAAGTCAAAGAAATTTTAGAAGAGCAAGAAGAGGAAATGCACTTTTATCAAGCTGACAGAAAGAGTATGTTTTGGCTTGTCAAAAAAAAGCTAGCACCTGAATTTGAAGTGATTTTTAATAGTGAAGATAGGCACAACCAGCTTGCACACCTTATCTTAAAAGAATTTGTCGAAAATGATTTAATCAACTTTGGCGTGAGCGAAAACCGCGTGAAAAATCTCATCTTTGCGGCGATTGATGATTATCTTAAAAGCTATGAAAAAATCGAGGACATAGTCTTTGAAAAGATAGACAAAATGCAAGAAAATCGTAGCAAAAAACTTGTGGTCGGCTCAGAAGAATACGAGCTAATTTTTGATAAGCTCTACCAAGAAGAGCTGAGAAAAAAAGGTATGCTGTGAAAGCCTTTGTGTATTTGGAAAATGGCGTTTTTTTCAGCGCAAAGGCTTATGGGGCAAGCGGCACTTATGATGGGGAGCTTGTTTTTAACACTTCTTTAACAGGCTACCAAGAAATCATCTCAGACCCAAGTTATGCGGGACAATTTATCGTTTTTTCTATGCCAGAAATAGGCATTGTAGGGACAAATGAGGCTGATGATGAGTGCAAAGAAGTCTTTGCGAGTGGGATTTTCGTGCATCATTTTGAGGAAAGTTTTTCAAATTTTAGAGCAGAAAAAAGCCTTGATGAGTATCTTAAAAGCAAAGGCAAAATCGCCATTTGCGGCGTAAATACTCGGGCTTTGGTAAAGCTAGTGCGTGATTGTGGCAACATTCGCGCCATAGTTTCAACGCAAATTTGCGATAAAAGCGAGCTTCAAGCCGAGCTTGCCAAACGCCCTAAAATCGATGAGATAAATTTAGTCGCCAAGGTAAGTGCGAAAAAGCCTTACAAACACGCACAAGGTGCTTGGGACAAGGCAAGTTTAGGCTATAAAAGCCCTAAAAATTTAGCTAAAAAAGTGGCGGTTATGGATTACGGCGTGAAAAAAAATATCCTTAATGAGCTGGTTGAAGCTGGCTTGCAGGTAGAAGTTTTTCCTTATGACACTAAGGCTGACACGCTCATAAAGCTCTTTGAAAAGGGCGAAATTCAAGGCGTTTTTCTTTCAAACGGACCGGGCGAGCCTAAGATTTTAAAGGCTGAAATCGCTGAGATAAAAAAGCTTATAGAGGCTAAAATTCCTATGCTTGGCATTTGTTTGGGACATCAGTTACTCAGCAATGCCTTTGGGTATGAAACTTATAAGATGAAATTTGGGCAACACGGCGCAAACCACCCCGTGCTGCACCAGCAAAGCAAGGTAGTTGAAATCACCGCGCAAAATCACAACTACAATGTGCCTGAAAGCATTTGCGAGGTAGCGACCATCACGCACCGCAACCTTTTTGGCGACAATGTCGAAGGCGTTGTGTATAAGGACTATCCTATCATCTCCGTGCAGCATCACCCTGAAAGTTCGAGCGGACCGCACGAGAGCAAATATATCTTCGCTGAGTTTGCGAAACTGCTGTGAATTTTGACATTTTAGCGACTATGAGCGTGGCTGTGCTGTCGAGTTTTTCGCATTGTTATGCTATGTGTGGGGGCTTTAACCTAGCCTTTTTGCGTTTAAATTCAGCCACAAAGATAAATCCGCCTTTAAATTCATCAAATTCAGCCCCAAAAAATTTCACGCAAAATCCAAACGAGCCAAATTTAGCCCAAACGGCTCAAATTTCAGCCTTAAATTTAGAGCAAAATTCCAAAAGTAGCACAAATTTCACGCGTAATTTAGCTCAAAATTCAGCCCCCTTTGCCCTAATCCTTACTTACCACAGCTTTCGTATCATAGCTTATATGCTTTTGGGCGTGATTTTTGGGGCATTTGGCAATGTTTTAGCCTTTTTAAACAAGGGCGTTTTGTTTTTTGCTTTGGGCGTTTTTATGGTGCTTTTAGCCCTAGCACTCAACTTCAAGGGCAAATTTTTAGCCTTTTTTGAAAATCCCTTTTTTTTCAACGCCTTTGCTAAAAAAGTGTGGCAAAACGCGAAATTCAAAGGCTATAAAAGTGCCGTTGTTTTGGGCTTTTGCAACGGCTTTGTGCCTTGTGGGCTAGTGTATTTTTTCCTTGCCCTTGCGATGAGTCAAGAAAATTTATACCAAAGCGCGTTCATAATGCTACTTTTTGGGCTTTGCACCCTGCCTGCCTTGCTTTTTTTTAGCGAAGTGGCGCGTTTTTTAGAACGCCGTTTAGGGAGTAAATTTCAAAATTTATGGACAAAAATTTCGTATTTGATTATAATGCTTTATGGAATTTATCTTGCGTATTTGGGACTAGGACTGACACGATGAAAACAGACTTAAACGCCTATATCAAGGGCATCGAAAAGATGATGATTTACTCACAAACCGATGAAAACGGCGTTATCACAAATGTCAATCGCCATTTTTGTCGAGTAAGCGGATACAGCAAAAAAGAACTCATCGGCAAGAAACACGGCATTTTAAAGCACCCTGACATTTCAAAGTGTGCTTTTCGCAAGCTCCGCAAAAAAATGGGCGACACAAAGCCCTATAAAATCATCTTTCAAAACCTAAGCAAAGACGGCAAAACGCTGTATTTAGATACTCTCATCATACCCATACTCAACGAAAAGGCTGAAATTTGCGCTTATGCGAGCCTGTCTTATGACATAAGCAAGTTTTTTGAGCTAAATGGCGAGCTTTTAAACGCTAAAAACGAGCTGCGCCAGATGAATGAAAACTTTGAAGAAGTGATGATAAACTACCACAAGAGCTTTTACGAGCAAAGGCAAAGCGTGGAGGAAGAGCTGCGCTCAAATTTCATCAGCAACGAAGCAAAGCTGCGACAAATTCATCAAAAAAGCGTGGATATATCCGTCCAGCAAACCCTTGTAAATTTAGCTCATCAGTGGCGTCAGCCCTTAAATGAGCTTGGTATCACGCTTTTTGAGCTAAAAAACAACGCCCACAACTCAAACGCACTGCAAGCAAACTACGACAAATGCAAGGATTTAATCCAAAAAATGTCATCAAGTATCGATAGTTTCACAAACTCTTTAAGCAAACAACGCCTGTCTTGCTTTTGGCTCAAAAACGCCCTTAAAGAAGTGCTTGACATTAACTTTGAAGCCTTTGAAAACGCGGGGGCGAACATAGAAATTCAAAGCAAAGAGAGCGATTATCTCGTCTTTGGGGCAGAAGATGAGCTTGTGCGCGTGTTTTATCATCTTTTTATGAACGCCATTGAAGCCTACGGCAAGAAAAAAAATAAAAATATATTTGTAACTTTAAGTAAATTCAACAAAAACTATGTTAAAATTAGCGTCAAAGATAAGGCGGGGGGAATTTTGTTTTTGGATAAGGTTTTTCAGCCATTTTGGACGACAAAGTATCCTGTGCAAGGGGCTGGGCTGGATTTGTATTTTTGCAAACAGATTGTAGAGAGTATGCAGGGGCAAATCATCGCAAGCAACGACAAAAAGGGCGCTTGCTTTGACATTTATCTTAAAGAATGCAAGGAAAATCAATGAAAGATTTAAATTTAATGATAGTTGAGGACGAGGACAAGTTAAGAGATGGCTTGCAAAGGGCATTAAGTGGCTTTTTTGCCAAGCTCATCACCGCTAAAAACGGCGATGAGGGGCTTAAAAAATTCAAAAAATACAACCCAGACCTTGTCATCACGGACATTTTAATGCCCATTGTCGATGGACTTGATATGGCAAAGGGCATTAAAGAAATCTCCCCAGACACGCCCATCATCGTGCTTTCGGCTTACTCTGAAAAAGAGCGGCTTTTGCGAGCCATAGACATAGGCATAGACAAATATCTCATCAAACCTGTCGATATAGACGAGCTTTTGCGCATCATCGAGCGTATCAAAGAGAGCAAAATAGGCACAAATGCGACTATCCGCATCAACGCTCACTATGAATTTGACCGCGTGAAAAAGGTTTTGGTGCGAGACGGCGTGCAAATCGCCCTTACGAAAAAAGAGCTTGCCTTCGTGTCCTTGCTCATCAAGCAATCAGGCGCGCTTGTGCTGCACGAGGACATAAAACGCCACATTTGGACGAGTGAGAGCGTAACGGACACGGCTATACGCACTTTTATCAAGCGCGTGCGCGACAAGGTAGGCGATGAGCTTATCAAAAATGTTTCAGGGCTTGGATATAAGATGCAATTGTGAAAAATTTAGGTTGGAATTTGGCTTTTTTGCTGAATTTTAACCTTATTTGCGCTTGTGGTGAAATGGCAGACACGCTATCTTCAGGCGGTAGTGAGCGTAAGCTCGTGCGAGTTCAAATCTCGCCAAGCGCACCAAAAAATGTTTCTATCGCAAAATTTGCAAATTTTCTCAAATTTTTTTCATTTTTAAGAATAAACATAGAAAAAATATTTTATAATACCTTGTTTAATTCATTTTTAAGGAGAGTCGATGAACCCAAGTAATGCGTTAAGCTATGACTATACAGTCGCTAAACTCTTTATGTTTGCGACTATATTGTTTGGCATCGTTGGTATGGTTATAGGCGTGCTTATAGCCTTTCAGATGGCATACCCTGACCTGAATTACCTTGCAGGCGAGTATGCAACCTTTTCTAGACTAAGACCTTTACACACCTCAGGGGTGATTTTTGGTTTTATGCTGTCTGGAATTTGGGCGACCTGGTATTATGTAGGTCAAAGAGTTCTAAAAGTGAGTATGGCTGAATCGGGCTTTTTAATGTTTATCGGTAAGCTGCACTTTTGGTTGTATATGCTGTTGATGGTGGTTGCTGTCATCACGCTTTTTGCTGGCATTTCTACCTCAAAGGAATATGCTGAGCTAGAATGGCCGCTTGACATTCTCGTGGTGCTTGTTTGGGTGCTTTGGGGTGTGAGCATTTTCGGTCTCATAGGCATTCGCCGCGAAAAAACGCTGTATATCTCCGTGTGGTATTATATAGCGACATTTTTAGGTATTGCAATGCTCTATCTTTTCAACAATATGTCCGTGCCAACTTACTTTGTAAGCGGTGGTATAGGCAATTGGTGGCATTCAGTTTCTATGTATGCAGGCACAAATGATGCTTTGGTGCAATGGTGGTATGGACACAACGCTGTGGCGTTTGTTTTCACAGTGGGTATCATCGCACAAATTTATTATTTCTTGCCAAAAGAGAGCGGACAGCCTATTTTTAGCTACAAACTTTCGCTTTTTGCGTTCTGGGGCTTGATGTTTGTGTATTTGTGGGCTGGCGGACACCATCTCATCTACTCAACCGTGCCTGATTGGATGCAAACTATGGGTTCGATTTTCTCAGTGGTGCTTATCTTGCCAAGCTGGGGTTCGGCTATCAACATTTTACTCACAATGAAAGGCGAGTGGAATCAACTCCGTGAAAGTCCGCTTATCAAATTTATGATTTTAGCTTCGACATTTTATATGTTCTCAACCCTTGAAGGTCCTATCCTTTCTATCAAATCAGTAAATGCCCTAGCGCACTTTACAGACTGGATACCAGGGCATGTGCACGATGGCACACTTGGTTGGGTTGGCTTTATGACTATGGCGGCTTTATATCATATGACTCCGCGAATGTTTAAAAAAGAGCTTTACAGCAAAAGCCTTATGGAAGCGCAATTTTGGGTGCAAACTACGGGCATAGTGCTTTATTTTGCATCTATGTGGATAGCCGGCATTACGCAAGGTATGATGTGGCGTGCAACTGATGAGTATGGTAACTTGCTTTATAGCTTTATCGACACGGTTGATGCGATGATACCTTATTATTATATACGAGCAATCGGTGGCACACTCTATCTCATAGGGTTCTTTATGTTTGTATATAACATTTGCAAGTCAATCTCAGGTGGCAAGGTGCTTGAAAAAGAGCCTGCAAGTGCTTCACCTATGGCATCATAAAGGAGGGGACAATGTTTGCTTGGTTAGAAAAAAATCCATTTTTCTTTGCGGTGGCGGTTTTTGTTGTCATCGCTTATGCTGGGGTTGTTGAGGTGTTGCCAGACTTTGCTAATAACGCAAGACCTATCGAGGGCAAAAAGCCTTACACAGTGTTGCAGCTTGCGGGTAGGCAGGTGTATATCAACGAAAGCTGTAACGCTTGCCATTCTCAGCTTATCCGTCCGTTTAAAAGCGAGACTGACAGATACGGTGCTTACTCAAAAAGTGGCGAATTCGCTTATGACCGCCCATTTTTGTGGGGTTCAAAGCGCACAGGACCTGATTTAGCTCGTGTGGGTAACTACCGCACTAGCGACTGGCACGAAAATCATATGCTAGACCCAAAATCAGTCGTTCCAAGCTCGATAATGCCAGCGTATAAGCATTTGTTTAAGAAAAATGCTGATGTGCTTACAGCTTATGCAGAGGCTTTGACCGTGAAAAAAGTCTTTAATGTGCCTTATGATGTGGAGGGACAAACCCCGCTTGGCACGCTTGAAGAAGCACAAGAGAGTGTAAAGGCTGAGGCGCAAGCTATCGTAGATGCGATGAAAGACCCTGAGATAAAGGCTGCTTTTGAAAACGGCGAGATTAAAGAAATAGTCGCTTTAATCGCGTATTTAAACAGCTTGAAGTAAGGCGTAGGCTATGTTTGAGTTTTTAGGTTCTATCACCAAGGAGCAATGGGAAGCCTTTCAAGGCTATGGCTTTTTTGCGCTTGTGGCTTTTATGGTGGTGGTTTTGTATGCGTATTGGTTTCATCTTTACAGGAGCGAGAAAAAGGGCAGACGGGATTATGAAAAGTATGCTAATCTCGCCCTTGACGATGAAATCGATGACAAAGTTTTAGAACAAAGGAGTCGTTAATGGAATGGCTAAATTTACAAGATAATGTGAATTTGTTATCTTTAATTGGCGCAGCGGCTATTATTTTGGTTACTCTCATCGTGGTAGCACGAATGTTTGCGCAAATGAAAGAGAAAAGAGGCACGGCAGAGCTTGCCGAGCATAATTGGGACGGCATAGGTGAATATAAAAACCCTGTGCCTTTGGGCTGGCTGGTGATATTTTTTCTCACCATAGTGTGGATGCTTTGGTATTTCTTGCTGGGCTATCCTTTAAATTCATACTCACAAGTAGGCGAGTATAACAAAGAAGTAGCCACGCACAACACCAAATTCAAGCAAAAATTCAAAGATATGTCCCAAGAGGATAAAATCGCTATGGGGCAAAATTTATTCTTAGTGCAATGCGCCCCTTGCCACGGCATCACAGGCGATGGCATCAATGGCAAAGCGCAGAATTTAAGTGGCTTTTGGGGAACAGAAGAAGCTATCAAAGATGTCGTCATCAACGGCACACAAGGCAATTCGACTTTGCAAGTGATGAGCAAGGCGGCTGATTTGGGCTTGACGAGCGAAGAGGACATTAACGCTGTGGTGGCTTATGTGGCTGAGCGGCTTTCGGCTCTTAAAAAGACGAAAAACCCCGACTTAGCAAGCTATGGCGAGCTTGTTTATCAAGACTACTGCGTGGCTTGTCATCAGCTTGATGGCACAAGCCGTGTCGATGGTAGCGAGCCTATGGCTGGGGACTTAACGAAGTATGGTTCAGCCGCCTTTACCATAGACATTTTAAATCGTGGCAAAGATGGCTTTATCGGCTCTATGCCAAAATTTGACGAAAACCTACTCAACGACATTCAAAAAGAAGCCGTCAGCGAGTATGTGAATTCTCTTACAAGGGGGCAGTGATGGAAGAAAATACTAACAGAGGCGTTTTCGCCCTAAATGGCGTAACAGGTATGCTTATCGCCACTGTGCTTTTGCTTTCTATCCTTGCGGGGCTTACTTGCTGGGGCATAAGCGCACAGCAAAGCGTTATGCAAAAGCCTTATAGCTTTGACAAGGCACAAACGGTGAAGGAATTTGGCTCAAAACGCGCTAAACATATCATCATCAACGAAAAGGATGCTCAATGAACAAAGTCCTAGAATACCTTATCATCATCGGTTTAGTGCTTTCTGCGCTTGTTACAGCGTGGTCTGTGCTAACTCCAAATCATCTTTTTATCGGCTGAGTATGGTAAAAAGAGCGTTTCAAGGCGGTTTTTTAGCCGCCTTGTTTTTTTTGGTTGCAAATTTGAGCGTGGCTTTTGGCGCGAGTGAAAAAGGCGCAAATTCAAACGCCTTCAATTCACAAGACATAAATTCAAGTCAAAATGAGATGAATTTGGGTAAATTTAATCAAAAATTCGTGCTTGTTAATGACAACATTTTAAAAGAAGAAGCCGTTGCAAAGCTCAACGAAATCGGCGCTGAGCTGAAAAAAGAAAGCAACATTACTTTGGCTTTGGCAGTAAGCATAGCAGGCTTAAACGAGCTAGAAAGCCTACAACAAGGGCTTGAAACGCCTTATCTTTTGTTTGTGATGTCCTTGCTTGACAAAAAAGTCAAGGTGCAATCAAAGGGCATTTGGCAAAGCAATGAAGAAGCCACGCAAGTGAGCGAAAAGGTGCTTGAAAGCTCGGTGTATCCGCTTTTGGGGCAAAAAAACCCAAGCTACGCCGCCGCACTTTTTAACGGCTATGCGGACTTTGCCGACACACTCGCAAAGCACGCAAAGATAAATTTAAACACAAGCATAGGCAACGCAAACCGCCAAACGATGAGCGTTTTTAGGATTTTGTTTTACGGCATTATCTTTATCGCCGTGCTTTATTATGTCTCTAAAAAATCAAGGAAAACACGCAATGAACGCTGATAAAAAATCAAAAAAAAAGGCGAAAAATTTAGATAAAAACGCCTTAAATTTAAGCACAAATTCAAAAGATAAATCCAAAAAAAACGCACAAAAATCAGCAAAAAATTTGACACAAAATTCAAATGAAAATTCGCTCAACTCAAAGTCAAATTCAAAGCAAAATTCAGCTCAAATTTCAAGCAAAAACCCGCCCACAAACAAAAAGACATTCTGGCCCTACGGCATTTTGCTCTCACTTTTTGCCATAGTTGGTGCTTGTATCGCTACGATAATTTACGCAAGCAACTATCCTGTGTATGAGGACGATAGCTTTTTGGGGAAATATCAAGAGGTGGATTATAATTTCAATGAAATTCAGCAAAAAGATGAAAATTTCAAAAAAAACTACGAAGTGCATTTGAATTTAAAACCGCAATTTGACAAAAAAAAGCGCGAATTCTATGAGGTAAAACCCGCCCAAGTGCTAACCTTTCGCGTGGCTGAAAGGAATGATTTAAGCAAGAATGCAAGTGATATAAACGCTACTTTGCTGCTTACCCGCCCACACACAAAAAAGCAAGATGAGTGGCTACAAACAAGTGAATTTAAGCTTGCTAACAAGCCTTTTAAGGATAAATTCGGCAAACTCAGCACGGGGCTAAAAAAGCACTCCAACGCCTACATTTTCACGGCAAATTTACCAAATCTAGCAAAGGGGCGTTGGCAGCTCAAACTCAAACTTGACAAAGATGAAAACAGCACGGGCTTTTATGAATTTAACCTTGTAGTAGTCCCTTAAATGAAACTTTTTGTCTTTGCCACCACAAGAAAAGTGCGTGAGTTTTATGAGAGCAAACTCACTCAAAACGCCTTACTTGACAAAGCCATAAGCGTGGCTGAATTTTTTGACATTATCATTTACAGCCACAGGCTAAAAGCCAGCGAATATGAGCGTTTGATGCTGATGAAAAAGGCTTGTGAGCGCACCAAAAACACCCACAAACTCTTTATCCCGCAAGAATTCTTTGCCTTTTTGAAAAACAACGAATACCTTTTTTCTTTTTTCAAAGAACTCGCCCTAGCGAACAAAAGCGTGGCGGATTTAAGGGCAAATGATTATTACGCGCAGTATGATGAGCATTTGCAGATTTTAGATGAGCTTTTAAAAAACTATCTTTTGGCTTTAAAAGAGGCGAATTTGTGCGACAATATAGCACTTTGCAAGGATTATGAGCTAAATGTTGAATTTTTAAACGCCTTTGATGAGCTTGTTTTTGATTTGCAAGGCTTTTTAAATGCCTTTGAAATGGGTGTTTTGCAAGGGTGTTGTGAATTTTTGCGTGTGAATTTGAGTTTTTACACAAGCAAATTTAACCTTACTCATCTTAAATCCTTTTGCAAGGACTTGCCCCTAAAAAATGGGCATTTTTACGAGCTAAATTTAAACAAACACGCCATTTTGAGCGAAAAAAAGCTTGATTTTGCCCCGCAAAAGATAAGGGTAAAGAAATTCGAGCAAAGAAGCCTGCAAGCTGCCTTTGTGTTTGAAAGCATTTCGCGCTTCATAAGGGCTGGACTAAACCCCAAAGATATAGCCGTGATAACACCTGATGAGAGCTTTTGCACCTTGCTTAAAATTTATGATGAAAACAAAATGCTTAATTTTGCAAGCGGCACGCCCATAAATGAGAGCCTTTTTTACCACAAGCTAAAAGCCTTGTATGAAGCGGCAAGGCAAGAAAATTTCAGCTTTGATGAAAGGGAGGATTATTTGCAAAAAAGCGAGCATTTAGACTTACAAAACGCCACGCTTAAATGCCTTGAAATCTCAAATTTCAGCACCTTTTTCAAGGCTTTTCATCAAAAGATAGATTTTGACAGCTTTGCGCTTTTCATAAACCCCTTGCTTGAAAATGAAAGCGTGGAGCTTTTTAATCAAGTAAGCGATGAACTTTTGTTTATCAAAGCCCTTTTAAACGCCCACTCTCTCACGCTTAAAGAGCTTTTAGAACTCTTTTTTATCCGCTTGCAAGGTATTACTCAAAGCGATGTTAGCGGGGGCGCGGTGCGTGTGATGGGGCTTTTAGAAAGCAGGGCTTTAAATTGCAAGGGCGTTATTGTTGTGGATTTTAACGATGAGTTTATCCCCAAAAGAAGCGTCAATGAGCTTTTTTTAAACAACGAAGTGCGCGCAAAGGCTGGGCTTTTTTCTTATGAAATGAGCGAGAATTTGCAAAGATTTTATTATGAACGCTTGATTAAAGGCGCCAAAGAAGTGGCGATAAGTTTTGTGGAAAATGAGCAAAGCTCAAAAAGCCGCTTTTTGCAAGAACTTGGGCTTTTTTATGAAGAAGATGTGGAATTTAGCCAAAAGGCGTATCAAAGGGCGTTGCGGCTTGATTATACGCCAAATGAGATTGATTTAAAGCCTTTAAGCGCGCCGATTTTGGATTATAATCTTTTCGCAAAGCCCCTTTCTTTTAGCCGTTTGGATAAATTTATCAAAAACAAAAGGACATATTTTTACGAGTATATCAAGCAGATAAAGCCCGCAAGAGAGCTTTTTGAGGAAAATGAGGCAAAAGAGCTTGGTTTGAGCTTGCACGAGCTTTTGCAAGAGTATTTTAGCAAGGAAAATTCAAGCTTTGAGTATGAAAAATTTAAAATTTTACTTGACAACTCAAAACTTTCAAGGCTTGACAAAGCCCTTTTTAAACTGCGTTTTAAAGAGATTGCCGAGCTTGAAAAGGCGCATTTTTCGCAAGGCTTTAAGGTGAAATTTTGCGAAAAAGGCTTTGAAAATGTGCCTTACAAGGTAAATGACAAGCAAATTTTGCTGAAAGGCTTTATAGATAGGGTTGATGAAAGGGCTGATGAGCTTTATATTATAGACTATAAAACAGGAAAAATTCCTGCAAATTCCTATCAACTTGCCTTTTATCAAGCTCTTTTAGGGCAAGAATGCGAGGCTGTTTTTTATGATTTAAACTCAGCTCAAAAAACTTATGGAGAAAAAACCAAAAATTTAGCCGAACTAAACGCCCTTTTTGCCGAGCTTTTAGCCCAAGTTGGCAAGATAGAGTTTGAAAAAGATGAGAAAAACACAAAAGAAAACGAGTTTTGCCCTTACAAACTCATCTACGAAAAGGATTTGCTGTGAAGCCTTTTTTAGCCCTTGAAGCAAGTGCGGGTAGCGGCAAAACCTTTGCTTTAAGCGTTCGGTATGTGGCTTTGGTGCTTAAAGGGGCGAAAATCAGCGAAATTTTGGCTATCACCTTTACCAACAAAGCCGCCAACGAAATGAAAACGCGTATCATCAGCACCTTTTTAAGCCTGCACGAAGCGAGCAAAAGCAACGAGCTGAAAGAACTTTGCGCCTTGCTTGACAAAAATGAAAGCGAAATTTTAGCCCTGCGCGATGAAAGAAAGAGTGATTTTTTGCGAAGTGAGCTTAAAATAAAAACCTTTGATAGCTTTTTTGCAAATATCGTGCGCTCTTTTTCGCTGAATTTAGGGCTTATGAGCGACTTTGACATAAGCGAAAACAAAATAAGCGCAAAGGCTAAATTCATCAGCCTTTTAAACGAAAAAGAGCTAGAAAACCTTGCTCGCTACATACTCAGCACACAAACACAGGCGACTTTCTTTGAAAATTTAGAGTTTTTGTATGAAAATTCTTATCAAAACGCCCATTTAAACGCGCCTTACCCTGCAAAAGAGCTTATAAGCGTCAATGAAAGCTATCAAAATTTAAAAAACTACGCCTTAAAAATCAGCCAAAACGCAAATTTTCAAAAGAATTTTAGCTTTGATACAATCAACAAAGACAGCTTAAACGAGCTTTGCAAAAAGCCTATTGTCGCTGAATTTGAGAGCAAAAAGTATTTTCAAAGCGCGCAAAATGATGATGAGTTTTTGCAAAAAAGAGTAGCGTTACTCAAAAGCCTAAATTCTTATGCAAACGCGCTTGAAGCCTATAAACTAGGTATGCTAATGAACTATCTTAGCCATTTTAAAAAGGCAAAAGAACTCATCATCAAAGAGCAAAATTTACTCAGCTTTGGCGACATAGCTAAAAAAACAAGCGAACTTTTAACGCAAAATGAGCTTAAAGAGATGATTTATTTTCGCCTTGATGGCTACATAGCGCACCTTCTCATCGATGAATTCCAAGATACAAGCGTTTTGCAATACGAAATTTTAAAGCCCTTAATCGCCGAAATCCTTTCAGGCAAAGGCACGCGCGACTTTAAGAGTTTTTTTTATGTGGGAGACAAAAAACAAAGCATTTACCGCTTTCGTCAGGGCAAAAAAGAGCTTTTTGACTTGCTGCAAAAGGATTTTAGGCAAATTCAAAGAGAAAGTTTAAAGACAAACTACCGCAGCAAAGAAGTTTTGGTGAATTTTATCAACCAAACCTTTGCTAAATTCTACTCAAACTATGAAATTCAGCAAAGCGTTGCGGGCAAAAGTGGCGGATTTGTAAGGATTGCGCACTCAAATGAAAGTGAAAACGCTAAAAAAGACGAGATTTTTGAAGCAAATTTTAAAACTCTTTGCGAGCAGCTAGACTTTTTAAAGGCTCATAAAGTAAATGAAAACGACATTTGCGTGCTTTGCTGGAAAAATGACGAAGCAGATAACCTTGTAGCAAGGCTTAAAGAAAAGAAATTTAACGCCTACACGCAAAGCAATATAGTTTTGGAGAAAAAAGCAAGCGTTTGTTTGCTTTTAAGCTACGCTAAATACTGCATTTTCGGCGATGAATACTACAACGAGCTTATCAAAAGCCTACTTGGCAAGGAAATTCCAAGAATTCACATTAAACTAGCCGACAACCCCGCTCACATAGTGCATTTTTTGGCGCGCAAATTGCAGCTTAATTTAAACGACAGCGCACTTTTACAGCTCATCGAATTTGCCGCGACAAAGGAAAATTTTTTAGACTTGCTTTTTGCGCCCTTAAATCAAAAGCTAGTAAATGAAGAAAATTTAGGCATTAGCGTGATGACCGTGCATAAATCAAAGGGGCTTGAATTTGACAATGTCATCTTACTTGACACGCTTTCGCGCCCACAAAGCGAAACAAACGCCCTAATGCTCGAATTTGACACGGACAAAAGCGCGTGGGAGCTACACATAAAGGACAAAATCCGCGAATTTGGCAAGGACAAAGCCTACACCGAATTTTTAGCGAAAAAAACAGCTTATGAAAAAGATGATGCCATAAACAAGCTTTATGTGGCGATGACGCGGGCAAAAAACTCTCTCATCATCATCAAAAGGCAAAACCCAAAAGCTACTTTGTTTGACGGCATTGAGTGCGCTGAATTTGGTGCGCTTGAAAATGAAATCATCGCGCTAGAAAGTAATGAAAAGGGCGCAAAAGATGAGCTTGCGCCCTTTGAAAAAGTGCCACGACAAGAAAAGCCAGCCCTTGCGCCAAAGAGCAAGGAAATCCACTTTGGCAACGCTTTTCACTATTTTATGCAGCATTTAAACTTTGACGGAGCAAATTTTAGCGCACTTTGCAAACGCACAAAGAGCGAATTTAGGCACTTTTTGAGCGAACAGGAATTTGATGAGCTTTTTAAAAGGGCGCAAAATTTGCTAGAAAATGACGAATTTTTAGAGCTTTTAAAGGGCAAGACACTTTACAAAGAGCGAAATTTAAGCTTTGAGGGCGAGCTTAAACAGCTTGATTTGCTTTGTGTTGATGAAAATGAAGCGATTGTTGTTGATTACAAAACGGGCAGCAGCGACAAAGCAGGTAACGAAGCGCAGGTGAGCCTTTACAAAAGGGCTGTGGAGCAGATTTTAGGGCTTAAAACCCGCGCTTTTGTGGTGTATTGCTTGAATTTAGGCGTGGAACTTTGCGAAATCAAAAAATAAACTTAAATTCAGCTTATTTTAAGTTTATTTAGCTACAATTAGGCTTTCAAAATTTGAAATGAACTTTCAATCAAAGGACAAAACGATGACAAAGGCAATCAACGCAAGCCAAATCAAGCGTGAATGGGTCGTGCTTGATGCTGAGGGCAAGAACTTTGGGCGGCTTTTAACCGAAGTGGCTACGATTTTAAGGGGTAAAAACAAGCCTTACTTCACTCCAAATGTGGATTGTGGGGACTTTGTAGTTATCATCAACGCTTCAAAGGTTTCTTTTACAGGCTCAAACAAGGCTGAGGACAAGCTCTATCACAGGCATTCTGGGTATTTTGGTAGCACAAAGAGTGAGAAATTCGGCGATTTGCTCGCTAAAAATCCCGTAAAACTCTACAAACTAGCAGTTAGAGGAATGCTACCTAAAACAACGCTCGGCAGAGCAATGCTTAAAAAGCTCAAAATCTACGCGGGCAGCGAACACCCGCACACTGCGCAAGTCGCAAGAAAGGCATAATATGGCAAAATCAGCAACTACATACGCCACAGGCAAGCGAAAAACCGCTGTGGCAAAGGTTTGGGTTAAGTCAGGCAAGGGCGAAATCATCGTCAATGGTATGGATTTAAACACTTGGCTGGGCGGACACGAGGCGATTAAGCTCAAAGTGATTCAGCCGCTTTTAGCCACAAAGCAAGAAAAATCAATGAACATTACCGCTCAAACGCTTGGCGGAGGCTACAACGCACAGGCTGAGGCTTTAAGACACGGCATTTCAAAGGCGTTAGCGGCTATGGATAGCTCATTTAGGGCTATGCTCAAACCACAAGGCTTACTCACCCGCGACAGCAGAAGCGTGGAGCGCAAAAAATACGGCAAAAGAAAAGCCCGCCGCAGCCCACAATTTTCTAAACGCTAATTTTTCATCAAAATTCAAGGATTGTGTGAAAATAATCCTTGAATTTATCATCTTATCAACTCAAAATCAATACGCTACCACGAAGCCTATGCCGAGTTTGTTGATATAGCGTTGGTAGTCGATTAGGCTTTCGCCGTAGCCGTTAAAATACTGCACGAACCAAAACACGCCATTGTCAAACAAGTCAAAGCCCGCATTTATCTCCACTGCGCCCTTGTTGTGCTTGAAATTTAGGTTGTTTCGCAGCAAAATGTAGGCGAAGGTGTCCCTGCCAAGATAGGCGATTTTCGCGTCAAAATTCCCCAAATACTTGCGAATGTTCCTGTTTTCATCAAGGCTTGATTCTGGCACGATATACCAAAGTCGTGGCAAAAACACGAAGCGTTTGTGATGAAAAACCGCATTTGCATAAACCCTATTCCACGAGCGCGAGTCCTCGCCGTCCTTGCCGTTTGACTGGTGCATAAAGCCCACGCTCATACTTTTAAGCCAGCCAAAGCCACTAAAAGGAAAGCTCACAAAAAGCTCAGGCGCGTAGTTTAGCTCGCGAAAGGGCGCACTCTCAGCATACATTTGCCACCACGCCGTTTGCGTGTAGCCAAAATTCCAACTTTCGCCTAAAAAAAGCATATTTTCAAACAGCACTTTTTTCACGCTGAACTGAAATTTCGTCTCCGCTTGCTTGTATTTTGGGTCATTTGGGCGTCCGTGAAAGGTGTAAGCAAAGGGCAAAAAATAGTTCGTGTCGTGGGTTTTTATGCGCAAAATGTTGATGGTTGTGTCTTCGCCGTTATACTCTCGTGTGGCGATTTTAGCAAAATCATAAATGTTTGGCTCATCATCTTCGGCAAGCGATGAGTTTTGGGCTGAATTTACCGCCTTTTGTTCGTTTTGTTGTAAGGCGTTTTCTTGCAAATTTTCTTTTTGCAAGGTGCTTTCTTGTGAGTTTGTCAAAGCCTTTTGCGGCGCACTTTCAGCACTTAAAGGCTGTTGTGGCTCACTTTCAGCGCACAAAAGGCTCACAAATAAAGCAAAAAGCACAAATTTACGCATTTTTTATCCTTTCATAATCCTGTGGGGTGTTGAGATTGAAAAACTCATTTTCATCGCTAAATTCCACGAATTTTAGGGCGTTTGGGGGCAGATTTTGGCTTAATGCGCTGATTTTATGCACGCCATTTTGCAAGCATTTTAGGCACAAGGGCGCGATTTGGCTGTGATAAAAGGCACAAAGAAAATGCGCCCTGTTTGCCACGCTTGGCACTATCATAAGGGCTTCATTTGCGCTTAAAATCAACCTTTGAATGCTTTTTTTGCTCACAAAGGGCGTATCCACACCGATGATGAAAACAAATTTGTTCTCAAATGCCTTTAAAACGCTGTATAAAGCAAGCATTGATGAAAAATCCGCCATTTTTTCGCGCTTGGACTTGGCTAAATTTGCATTAAGGGTTGAATTTTCGCTTGAAATTTGACTTAATGCTGAATTTGCGCCTTGTGAATTTAAATTTGCACTTGAATTTACGCTTAAATTCGCTATTAAATTTGCGCTTTGTGAGTTTAAATTTGAATTCAAAGAATTTTTTGAATTTTGGCTTAAAAATTCTAAATTTTCATCAAAAATCAGCGTTTTTTCTCCAAATTTGCCCCCAAATTTGTCCGCCTTGCACGAGATAAAAACGCTTGCAAAAAGCTTGCTCATCTTCTCAAACTGCCACTCAATAAGGCTTTTAGCCTTAAAATCCAAAAAGCACTTATCCGCGCCCATACGAGCTGAACGCCCGCCAGCAAGGATTACGCAAGGAATTTCACTCATCATTTGCCCTTTTGTTTGAGTGATATTTTACAACAAAAAAGCAAAAAGCTAATCAAATTTAGACTAAAATATCACTATGAAATACACCGAGCTTTTGCAAATCGCTGATTTTTTACGAGATTGCGCTAAAATCCACTCCATAACGCGCGTTGATGATAATGCCTTGTGCGTGAGTTTTGACAAAATTTCGCTCATCTTTGATATGAACCGCGCAAAAAGCGCCATTTACGCACCAAGCAAAATGCAAAACCACAAAAACTACGCCGCTCCCTTTGACATAGCCTTAAAAAAATTTTTTCACTCAGCCAGCATACGCGAAATCAGCGTGCTTGAAAACAACCGCATTTTACTCATCAAAACTAGGCTAGATAAATCCTACAAGGCTTTTGAGAGCAGTATTTTTTTTGAATTTACGGGCAAAAATACAAATGTCATCATCACCGATGAAAAAAAGACTATTTTAGCGGCTTTGCGGCATTTTGACAACGGCATTCGCCCCATAAAAGTGGGACTTTGCTTAAAAGATTTGCCGCCATTTGCGATAAATGAGAGCTTTGAGCCTATTGAGAATTTCCAAGTTTATTTTCAAAACGCCTTTGAAAAAACAAATCAAGCAAGGCTAAATGCCCTTAAAACAGCTAAAATTTCGGGCTTAAACAAGCGCATAGAAAAGCTAGAACAAACCCTAAACGCCCTTGAAAATGAAAGCGAGTTAGCCCAAAAAGCCCAAAATTTAAGCCACAAAGCGCAAATCATCACGGCGAATTTATACGCTTTAAAGGATTTTGAGCGAGAAATAAGCCTTGATGATTTTAATGGCAAAAAACTTGAATTCATCATCGACAAAGCGCCTAAAATTTGGGCTAATGAAGCCTTTAAGGCGGCTAAAAAACTCAAACAAAAAGCTACAAATTTACACATTCAAAAAGAAAATTTAAGCCAAAAAATCGACACGCAAAAAGAGTTGATTACGCTCATAAAGGCGTCAAATTCAGCCTTTGAGTGTGAGATTTTAGCCCCCAAAAAGAGCGCGAACGAAAGACAAAAAAAAGAGCAAAGCGCGCAGGTAGCGAGTTTTGATTATGATGGGGTAAAAATTTATGTCGGCAAAAACGCCAAAGAAAATGAATTTTTGCTAAAATTTGCGAAAAAAAACGATATGTGGTTTCACATAAAGGATTATGCGGGAGCGCACGCGATTGTGCGGACAAACAAGCAAAATTTAAACCAAAATTTGCTAGAATTTGTAGGAAAACTTTGCGTGCATTTTTCAAAGCTAAACAAAGGCGCTTATTTGGTCGATTATACACGCAGGGAAAATGTCGCGCCCAAAGGTGGGGCGCTGGTGGAATACAAATGCTTTAAAAGCATTCGCATCACAAAGGAGTGAAAATGGCGATTACACCATTAGGCAACTCAACTTTTGTCAGTCAAAACGCCGCTGTGGCTAGCACGCAAGTGGCTAACGAGCGTGGCAAGGAGAGTTTTGCGGCTTTGGCAAATTTAGCCGAATTTCAAGGCAAGGAAAAATCTGTCGAGCGTATCGACAAGGCTGCACCTGCTGATGAGGTGCAAGAGGAGATTAAAGAAAAGCGCGAGGAGGAAAGCTCCAAAAGGCGCAGGAAAGACGACAAGGACGAAAAGCAAAAGCGCAAGGTAGCGCAAGGTAGCGAGGACAACGAACTTGGCTTGCATAGCCTTGATATTAGCATTTAAGGGAGATTTATGTTTGACAAAACGCGCATTGTTTGGGGTGTAGCCCTTGTTGTGGCGGTGATTTTCATCGCTCTTATAGATAGCTTTTGGCTCAATCTCATCATCTTTGGCGCGATTTTATATATCGCCTTTGATGAGGCAAAAAGGCTTTTTAACACGCCAAGTGCAAATGTCTTTTTCGCTCTTTTAGCCCTTGTCTTTGCGAGCATCAGCAAAGAACCGCTAGCTTGCGGTGCTGGGCTTTTGCTGCTTGTCGTGGGCGCGCTTGTGTATAAAAAGGCAAAGAATTTAAAAGAAGCCTTGCCTTATCTTTACCCTACCTTGCCTATCTTTGCGTTGTGGCAGGTGTATTTGGATAGCGGTGTTTTCACGCTTTTTTGGCTGATTTTCATCGTGGTTGTGTGCGACAGCGGGGCTTATTTCATCGGCAAACTCATAGGAAGCACGCCCTTTTCGCCTACAAGCCCAAACAAAACAAGAGAAGGCGTCATCGGAGGCATAGCTTGTGCCACGCTTTTTGGCGCGCTTTTTGGGCTTTTTGGGTATCACTTTTCTTTAAGCCTTGTAACGGCTTTTGTCGTGGCGGTTTTTGCGGTTATCGGCGATTTACTTGAAAGCTATTTTAAACGACAAAGCGGGGTTAAAGACAGCGGCGAGCTTATCCCCGGACACGGCGGAAT
>OIYR01000490.1_pt1 | contig 21991 bp, 20 predicted proteins | sample 1588221 | NCBI WGS metagenome assembly OIYR01 (sample SAMN03283292) | human gut metagenome | biome: human-associated habitat; material: feces | host: Homo sapiens | place: Peru | collected 2012
TCTCCACCCTGATTGACTATAAGCATATATCCATCCTCAAGGCGCTGCAAATCTGGAATCTGCTCTGCATCAGTATTAATATAATTACCTGTCATAATTGAATCTGTGAATGTAAGAAAACTTTCTACAGCATCATTCATAAGATATGCCACAGACCAGTCATTATCATCTTCTATATGCACAGGGTAAAATACGTTCAATTGAAATATCTGTTCCAATTTCACAAATGCATCATAGTCAGCTTCCCTCACATCCTTAAAAACATCTTCCAATATATAATCCATCAAATACACATTCCTTAATAATATTGCGTGTTACTGAAACTCTGTTACATGCTTTCTCATCCATAAAGGCATCAGATTTCTCTGACATTCTGTATTACGTCTCTGCTTAATTGCAATAGCCTCAAAAAAAGTCTTCCACATATCTGTGTATTCATCTTTCATACTCTCTGTTTTCTGTAACAAAAGCATATCATCATCTGTGAAATATCTGATATACATATTATTATCAACCGGATGAACTACTGCTTTCTTTCTATTATCGTCAATAATCATCCAGTTCTCTGATGGCATTCTGTCTGCAAAATGTAATGCAATATCATATATCACATCACTCTTCGGTTCAAGATGACATACATATATCTTACCCTGTATAGAATTAAATCTTGCAAATTCCGTAAAATATCTGGCTTCATGCACAACTCTTCTCCGTATATCCTTAATTCTCATAACTGCCGGATCTGTTCTCATATATGCTATATCTGACCCTGCTTTAAATCCACTTATAAGGAACCGGTATGCTGCATCCAATGCATCCTGCTCATATGACAGACAGGCGTAATATACACATGCATAAGCCTCATTAGAAATCTTTTTCTTTATAGAACGAACTACTTTCTTATATTCTTCTTCGTTATATTCTACATGAACATATTGATCAAACAAAGATGGCTGTTCTTCTCCACGCTTCTCAAGTCTAACACATCCATGTCCTACTTTCAAAGCCTTCTCCCATGCCTGATATATACAACACATCATATCTTCAAATCTGTCTTCACAAGTAAATATATACATACTGTCCAGCCTCCATATTCAAAAAAGTGACAACTGTTCATATCTTTCATTCTGATGAACTACCTTCCAATTATCTTTATGATTATCCTCTGTCAAACACTTTGTAATATATGATTCTTCTATCGGTATTCTATACATCATTCTTCCATTGCATGTTATAAAATAATGTGCCCTCTTAAGTACAACGCCCAATTTCTTTAATATATCAAAATCAAGATGTGCATATCTTCTTGTCTGCACAATTCTCTTAGCAGACTTAGGTCCGACCCCTGGTATTCTCAAAAGCATGTCATATGATGCATTCTGCACCTCAACAGGAAACTGTCCAAGATGTCTTATAGCCCAGTCACATTTAGGGTCTAACTGTTCGTTAAAATTCGGTCTGCTCTCAGACAGTAATTCATCTGCCTGAAATCCATAAAATCTGAGAAGCCAGTCTGCCTGATACAATCTATGTTCTCTGAGAAGCGGAACTGCCGCGTCAAGCTTCGGCAACGCCGAATCCTCATTAAGTGGTATATAAGCAGAGTAAAACACCCTCTTCAAGTCATAATTCTTGTACAAATGCTGTGTTGTTCTTATAAGTGTAAGATCAGTTTCCGGTGTTGCCCCTATTATCATCTGGGTGCTCTGCCCTGCTGGTGCAAACGGTCTGTTAATCCCCATACCTCGTGCAACCGCTGGTAACGAAAGCTTATCTCCTGATTCCAATGCAGCTCTTTCTGTTCCTGATAAAGCAGACTGTCCTGAACCTGCCTGAGAATTAAATATACTTCCAGACAGATATCTGTTGATACTGCTTCTTTCCATCCTTGCATCTTTTCCCATAGCAAGCCTGTTAGCCGCAATTGTCCCTGTCATCTTCTCCATGGGTTCAAGAATAGTCTTAAAATTCTTATTAGGAGCAAGCTTTGATAGACTCTGTGCTGTAGGCAGTTCAAGATTAATACTCACCCTGTCTGCCAGATATCCAGCCCTTGACAATAATTCATCCGGAGCTCCTGGTATTGCCTTAACATGGATATATCCGTTAAACCTATACTTGGTTCTTAAAAGTAATAGTGTCTCACATATTCTTTCCATCGTAAAAGCTGGATTCTTTAATACTCCGGAACTTAAAAACAATCCCTCAATGTAATTACGCTTATAAAATTCTATAACAAGCTGGCAAAGTTCATCCGGTTCAAATGTAGCCCTTGGCACATCATTAGAACATCTATTCATACAATACTTGCAGTCATATACACAATGATTAGTCATCAGAACCTTCAAAAGAGAAATGCATCTGCCATCTGTCCCAAAACTATGACACACGCCGCATGCCACACTGTTTCCAAGGAAGCCTTCCTTTCCCTTCCTGTCTACTCCACTTGACGTACATGCAACATCATACTTGGCCGCATCTGCCAGAATCTGTAACTTCTCAATGGTTGTTAAATCAGATATTAATTCGAACATACGTTCATTATAAAACATTTGTTCGTAATGTCAATATATTTTTAATAAAAAAGACGGGCGCACTTAATTTAGTACGGCTCCGCCTTTTTCATAACAAATGCATCTACTATTTTCCTTATTGTGGCCAGTTCTTCCGGGTCACACATCTTCAACGCATCAATAATATCTATGCTTGCTTTATTCCCTCTCATATTCCCCAGCATAAGGTAATCTGGTGTAACATTAAGATAATTACATATATCAACCAGCAACGTTATACTGCAGTTGGCCTTGCCACCTTCAATATTAGAAAGATACGTCTGCGACACGCCCAGTTCCTTAGCCATCTCCGTCTGTTTGATTTGCATTTCTTTTCTTCTTTGTTTAAGTCTTGTTCCAATATTAATAATTCGTTCTTCCATAACTTCCTCACACGAATTTCCTCAAATTACTGATAAAACTTAATATTATTTTCTGATCGTTCTCTGACATACTGTCAAAAATATAATCAAGAAGTCTGTCTCTGACATCATACAGATTAAGAAACATTGATGGTAAACATCCATACTGCTGATAAAGTCTTATCAAAACCATTGCATCTGGAAACTCTTTGTTATTCTCAATTTTACTATATTTGTATCTTGATATACCAAGATTATCTGATATGACCTGTTGGTCTGTTATATCGTTAACATCTCTTATACATTTTAACATTGATTCTTTAGTAGAATCTTTATCAACAGCTCTCAGCAGTTGTATATCCTTTACTATTTCATCTGAAAAACTATCTAACTTCTGCTCACACATATAGAGTACATGTTCACTTACCACTCCTCTGACATATTCCTTCTTGGATTCGTCCCCAAATGTATCTATTTCAGAAGAAATCACATGTCTGCAAGGCTTTTCTTCCACATCAACCAATAGTTTATCTATATCAGCTCCTGAATCCCACAACTTCTTTAAATCAGTCCCTGATACCATACTTCTTCCGGATTCCCTATTGGAATATTCCGGTGTCGTCATGCCAACTCTTTCAGCCATTGCACTCTGGTCATAATTCTTCATTTTTCTATCTATGCTCATTCTTTTACAAAATGCTTTGTAATAATCCGTATACTCCATAGCAACCCCTATACATTAGTATGATTACTATTTAATTTTAGTATACGCATCTTCCGCACATATATATCGTTTGTTGCGAATTAGAATAGTATAAATGTTTATGTATAATTAATGATAATATTTTAATTTTACCATATTAATTGTTTTTTATTAGTGTTCAAAATAATATTCATCACAATTTATAATTTTATTCCATTTTTAATCTAAAATACATTTAAGACATTCAAAATAACAGTTGGGACATAGTATATTTAAAAATATTTTGCAACAAAATATAATAATAACTATCTTAAGAAGGAGGAAAAATTATGAAAAAAGAAATTAAAACTACTTTAAGTAAAGGTGTAACAGCTGTACTTAATCGTACTTTAACTTCTAGTGCTAATGCTTCATCAAGCTTCTTTATTCACCAGCCTGTTGAACCATCTTCATTAAAGAAGTTTAAGAAAACAAGATAATGGTAGAGAATTTATCTCGCCACATAGCTTTATGGCTTATTAAATCAGGCATACTTAAAGATGATGACTCTGAATTATACATATACGCAATACAATATTTATTATTGATTATTAATCCGACAGTTATTTTCACAGTATATTGTATTGCCACCCATAATACTTGGATTGGACTAATTGAAGTAATTTCTTTTCTGCTTATAAGAAAATATAGTGGTGGTTATCATTGTCAGTCTTCTACAGCATGCCTGATTTTTTCTGTCATAGTGCTAATTATGATGGCATGGCTTTCCTCTGTTCTTAAGCCTTCTTTATTCTTAATGATTGCTCTCATAATAGCAGATGTGGAATTAATCATTAAAGGACCTATTGTATCTGTTAATCATGATGTTTCAGATTTAGAAAGGAAATATTATCACAAATATCTTACCGCTATATTACTATTATTCAACGCCATAATTATAACAACATGTTTATGGCATTTATATCGTATAGCAAGTTGCGTATCTATTGTGATTATATTCTGTTTCTTATTACACATATTATGTATGACAAAGAAAAACAGGAAGATGTACTATTAATTACATACATCTTCCCGTTTTCATTTCATAAGCATTATTGATATTGTAAACTCTTTATTTAACTCATCAAATTGTTCAATATGACTACCTTTATATTTATCAACAATCTTTTCTATACTCTTCATTCCATATCCATGTTTCTTATCGGTATCTTGCTTTATTGATATATACTTACCTTTTACTATTTTAGGCGGAAGTGAATATGAATTAACACATTTTATAAATATAGTTTCATTCTTTCTTTTAACAATTAACTCAATATATCTTCCATCCAGTTTTGAACAATGCTTTGCTGCTTCATATGCATTTGATAATATATTTCCAAACAAAGCTACTATATCTGTAGCAACTATGTCATCTATTGTACCAGGACGTATATCTACAACAAAGTCGATGTTCTGATTATAACATTTTTCTGTATACTCACTTATTAATCCATTAAGTACATTATTGTTAGAAAATGTGGTTCGCTTCTTTATATCATACTGTTCCATTATTGATATAATATATTTCTTGAGATCATCATCAGCCTGCATATCAAGCATAGTATTAAGATGATTGTTCATATCATGTCTTAATATCTCAAGACTTTCATTCTTCTCATTCTCTAACCTATAATATTTCGCATCTGCTTTTTCCTGCTCTAACTGAATCTTAATACGTTCATTCTCAGCATTTCGCTCATCAATTCTTATATTAGTCCATAATATCAATATATCTGAGCATACTAAACCCACAGAGCTTATCATCATCCATACAGTTTCTTTCCTATGCAAATTCCATGTTGTTCCAATAATATAATATGTCATAAAAACTATTAAGGATGTTGTTAATGAACCAATTAAAAGAATCTTTGACATATCATTCCTATCAAAAACCACACTTCTCTTTCTTATAAATACCAATGCCTGCACTATTAAAAAGTAAAATATATTACATAAACAACCCATAAATATTATATCTGCCGCATTATTTTCTCCTGCATTATGAATTCCAACAATATATCTTACTGTAAAAAACATTATCAATTCTGATAATGCCATCATAGCTATAAGTATAACGCCCCAGAATATTGCGGTTCTTTTATTAACATCATACAGGAACATAATAAGAAATATGTAAACCACTAAATTAACAATTGTTATTGCATATATATTACTATTCAGAAATACCGCAAACATTAAACCATGTCCTAAGAAAATTAAGCACCCTGTAAACAATTGTCTGTATTTTGCTTCATACATCTGCGACATGCTTATCCATAATATTACAGCTTCAACAATATGTGCAAACGCGTTACTAATCACCATTACTATTTCCATAAAAATTACTCCTGTCCAGCAAGATATAGGAGCATTTTCTGCTTAAATGCTGCTCTCTTTTCTCTAGATAAATCAACTGGCTCTGCAACTCCTCTAAGCTCAACATGTTTATCAGTAAATCTGACTACCCTGTCAATATTAACAATACACGACTTGTTAACAAGAAAAAACTTATCTTCATCAAGAACATTTTGCCAATAAGAAAGACTTTTAAGGCTTGTATATGACTCTGTATCTGTACGGATGTATCTTTTTCTAACCAGTGATTCTATGCATATAATCGAATCCTGTTCAATAATTATATTGTTACCGTTATATTCTATATTAACTTTCTTACTCTGATGCTTGCTGCACAATAATAATGCTTTCTGAAGACCGCGCATAATTACAGGTCTTTCGAGTGGTTTGTTGATATATCTGAAGACCCCCTCGTCCATTGCATCGTCAAGATAACCCATATAGGAGGTTATTATGAATAACACAATATGCTTGTTATTGTTTCTTAGACATCTTCCTGCTTCAATGCCATTAATACCCTGCATCTCAACATCAAGAAATGCTATGTCAATCTTATCCGTATTCTTAGCTGCTTCATCGCCACTGTTATATTCATAGACATTGTAATCCGTTATCTTATGCTCAGCAAAGAATTCATCCACATATTTTCTTATCATATCAACATAAAGCTTATCGTCATCACATATTAATATATTCATGCATTGTCCTCTTCACTTAACCAATTAATAATTTTATTATAGCAAAATGTTTAAAAAAACGACAGAAATTTCTTTCTGCCGTTTCACTAACATATATTATCACACTAAGAAGCCTGCTCAAACTGTGAATTATAAAGGTCAGCATAGAAACCGTTCTTGGCAAGAAGCTCATCATGAGTTCCCTGCTCAACGATATCACCATCCTTCATAACAAGTATCACATCAGCGTCTTTAATAGTTGAAAGTCTGTGTGCAATAACGAAGCTTGTTCTGCCCTTCATCAGGTTATCCATAGCCTTCTGTATTCGCTCCTCTGTTCTTGTATCAACAGAAGATGTTGCTTCATCAAGGATAAGGATTGGATTATCCGCAAGGATTGCTCTTGCAATTGTAAGAAGCTGTTTCTGTCCCTGCGAAACATTGCTTGCGTCCTCGTTAAGCTCACAATCATAGCCACCCGGAAGAGTCTCAATAAAGTGATGGGCGTTGGCTGCCTTGGCTGCTGCAATAACCTCCTCGTCAGTTGCATCAAGCTTTCCGTATCTGATATTCTCCATAATTGTACCTTTATAGAGCCATGTATCCTGAAGAACCATTCCAAATGCGTCTCTTAATTCTCTTCTGTTGAAATCCTTAACATTATGTCCATCAACAAGAATAGCTCCATCATTAACATCATAGAACCTCATAAGTAGTTTAACAATAGTGGTCTTACCTGCACCTGTCGGTCCAACGATAGCAACCTTCTGTCCAGGCTTAACATTTACACTGAAATTCTTGATGATAGTCTGGTTCTCATTGTATCCGAATCTTACATGCTCGAAATCAACCTCGCCCTTAATTCCATCTGTAGAAACAGGATTCTTAACAGTCTGGTCTTCCTCTTCTTCATCAAGAAATTCAAATACTCTTTCAGAAGCTGCTGCCATAGACTGTACCTGATTGATAACCTGAGCAATCTGCTGTATTGGCTGTGTGAAGTTCTTCACATACTGGATAAATGCCTGAATATCACCGATTGTTATAACATTTTTAATAGCAAGAAGACCGCCTGTTAATGCAACACATGCGTAACCTAAGTTACCTACAAACATCATGATTGGCTGCATCATTCCTGAAAGGAACTGTGACTTCCATGCTGAACCGTAGAGGACATCATTAGTCTTGTTAAATGAATCAACCATATCCTTTTCTTTATTAAAGGATTTAACAATCATGTGTCCGCCATAAGTTTCCTCAATCTGTCCGTTAATATGTCCAAGGTACTCCTGCTGAGTCTTGAAATATCCCTGCGACTTCTTAACAACGAAAGAAACAAGTCCGACTGATATCGGAAGTATTATAACCGCAATAAGTGTCATAAGTGGTGAAATGCTTAACATCATTATAAGAACACCAATCATAGTAGTTAAAGATGTAATGATTGTTGTAATACTCTGGTTAAGTCCCATTCCAAGTGTATCAACATCGTTAGTAATTCTTGATAACACCTCACCATATGTCCTGCTCTCGAAATACTTCATTGGCATACGGTTAATCTTCTCGCTAATCTCTTTTCTTAATCTGTAGCAGACCTTCTGTGTAATGCCTGTCATTATCCAGCCCTGTACAAAGTTAAATACTGCGCTTGCGGCATACAGACAAAGCACGAATATAAGAATTGTTCCAATCTTTCCAAAGTCAATTCCGCCAGTTCCACCGATTTTCTTTACAAGACCTTCTGACAGAGCTGTTGTCGCCTTACCAAGAACCTTAGGACCTACAACAGAAAATACTGTTGAACATACAGCCATAACTGCAACAAATATTATCGCAATCTTATAGCTTCCAATATATCTTATAAGCTTTCCTATTGATCCTTTGAAATCCTTGGCTTTCTCAACAGGTGCCATTCCTCTTCCCGGAGGTCCCATTCTTCTTTTCGGTGGCATTTTGATATTTTTATTATCTTCCATACTGACTAGGCCTCCTTTCCAAGCTCTTTAGCAGAAAGCTGCGAACTTGCAATCTGCTGATATGTCTCACATGTCTTCATAAGTTCTTCATGCGTTCCCTTGCCAACAATCTTACCATCATCCATAACAAGAATCTGATCTGCATGAAGGATTGTGCTGATTCGCTGGGCTACAATAATAACAGTGGCATCAGACACATTTGCAGCAAGCTCCTTACGAAGAATTGCATCAGTCTTTAAATCAAGTGCTGAAAAACTGTCATCAAATATAAACACTCTTGGGTGCTTTGCTATTGCTCTGGCAATAGAAAGTCTCTGCTTCTGACCGCCCGAAACATTAGTACCGCCCTGTGCTATAGGACTGTCATACTTCTCAGCCTTATTATCAATGAACTCAGTTGCCTGTGCAATCTGTGCTGCCTTAACGACATCTTCATCGCTTGCATCAGGATTGCCGAATCTTAAATTACTTGCAATAGTACCAGAGAAAAGCATTCCCTTCTGAGGCACGTAACCAAGCTCACTTCTTAGGTCATGCATAGAGATATTTCTTATATCATGACCATCAATAGTAATGCTTCCTCCTGTAACATCATACAATCTTGGAATAAGATTAACGAGCGTTGACTTTCCACAGCCCGTACTTCCTATGATAGCTGTAGTCTTACCCGGCTCTGCTTTAAATGTAATATCCTCAAGTGCATTCGCTTTAGCACCCGGATACATGAAATTAACATGATTAAACTCAACTACACCCTTTGCAGACTCAATTGTCTCAGGATTCTCAGAGTCTTCTATTGAAGAATGTGTATTAATAACTTCATCTATACGGTCAGCTGCAACCATCGCTCTTGGGAGCATTACAGACATCATTGTAAGCATAAGGAATGACATAACTATAAGCATCGAATATGTTATAAATGCAGTCATAGAACCTACCTGCATAACTCCGGCATCAATTCTGTGTGCGGCAACCCACACGATAAGAACTGATAAACCATTCATAATAAGCATCATGCTTGGCATCATGAATGTCATTGTTCTGTTAGTAAAGAGCATTGTATTAGTAAGCTTTTTATTAGCTTCGTCAAATCTTTCCTCTTCCTTCTTCTCTCTTCCAAAGGCTCTTATTACAGAAAGACCCGTAAGAATCTCTCTGGATACAAGATTGACATTATCAACCAGCTTCTGCATAAGCTTGAACTTAGGCATCGCAATTACCATAAGAAGCATTACAAATGCAATGATAACAGCAACAGCCATAACTATAACCCAGCCCATGCCGGCTCCTGTTCCAACAACCTTTATAATTCCTCCGACGCCAAGAATTGGTGCATACAGAATCATTCTCAGCATAATAACCGTAACCATCTGAACCTGCTGTACATCATTAGTTGTTCTTGTGATAAGTGACGCTGTAGAGAATTTGTCCATCTCAGCATTAGAGAATCCCATGACATTAGAATACAGTTTTCCTCTCATATCTCTTGCAACGCCTGCACCAACTCTTGATGCAAGGAAGCCTACACATACAGAAGTAACCGCCATAAGAAGTGCCATGGCAACCATCTTAAGACCAGCTGCCCACAGATACTTAGTCTGAATAGAATCCATGTCCATTCCTGCCTTGGCATCCATGCTCTTTGCATAAGCAACGCCCATAGACGAAACAAGAGTCTTTCCCATGGTATCAATAGTCTTCTGGAATTCGCTTCGCATAGAAAGGATATCGTCCTTACTCATAGCCCCTGCACTATACATTGCCTTCACTATCTGTCTCATATCCACACATATAGTTTCAACCTCATTACCATCCGAATCTTCCATCATCTGTGTAAATGTAGTGAGTTCCACGCCCATAGACTTTCCAATATCTTCTACCGAAACATTGGCAAGCTGCTCCTCACTTACATGCATCTGCTCTGCCATACGGCTCTTGAATGCACTTTCAGTCACTGAAGACATCTGGTTGTTAATTATAAGCGCTGTGAAAAGTGTGTCATCTAAATCAGTCTTATTCTTAGAACCTTTGACACTTAATTCATAGACATTATCATCTTCATTATAAGAATACGACTGTTCCCACAGCTGTGCTTCTTCCTCTGTCATAAAAAGCTTCGCAGTGTCAAATTCTTCCTTAGTAATCTTTTCTGGCACAGTATGCTCTATGCCTCCATTCTGTATACCTGTATCAATGATATCTGAAGTATACGCAGGAAGCGACAAGTCACACACTGCCTGAACAATAAGCAGTGCAAATACCAGCACTATCGACTTCCAGTATGGCAGCACATTTTTAATAATTCTGCTCATAAACACTCTCCCATCTTTATTGATAAATATTTTCAAAAATCTGCTTTCAATAATAAATAAGCGTTTCTTATATTAACACCGATTTCCATCATAGTAAATTAATGTCAAATGTATTTTTATAAATAATTTATAAAGAATGTTTGAATTATAACAATATATATGTTATTATACGCGCGAACGTCATCCGTTTTTCGGAGATGTATCTTAACAAGCCGGAAGGGCTGCATACCTTTCCGCAAAGGAGACAATATGAATACTATTAATGCAACTCGAACTTCTGCATCGAAGTTCAACACTAAGTACATGGTGGAGCTGGCACTTATGGTTGCGGTCATACTCGTTATGTCACTGACCCCATTAGGCTACATCCGTACCCCTGGACTTTCTATCACCCTTTTAACTGTTCCTGTAGCTGTAGGTGCTATCATCTTAGGACCTGTAGGCGGTTTAATCTGTGGTCTGGCATTCGGACTCACAAGCTTTTATCAGTGCTTCGTTGGAGGCGCAATGGGAACTGTTCTTCTCGGAATTAATCCATTTGGTACATTTGTAACAACAGTAGTAACAAGAACTCTTGAAGGCTTCCTTACAGGACTTATATTCAAGGGACTTCACAGTATTAAGGGAGTTAAGAAATTTTCTTATTATATAGCAAGTCTTTGCTGTCCTTTACTTAATACTTTATTATTCATGAGTTCACTTGTTCTCTTCTTCTATAATACAGATTATGTACAGGCCTTCGTTACTGCACTCGGAGCTAAGAACCCACTTATATTCGTAGTATTATTTGTTGGTGTTCAGGGACTTATTGAGGCAGGTATCTGCTTTATTGTTGCCAGTGTGGTTTCCCGTGCATTATATGCTGCACTTAAGCTTAACCAGAATTAACCAGTCACTTTGATTGAACAAATCGGACATTAATCAACGGAGGATTAGTTTTGTTTACAGAGATTTCAGTTAATGATATTAATGATTTTAGATTAGGTCATGCTTCCAATAAGGAAGCTGGCACTGGTGTAACTGTTATATATTTTCCAGATGGAGCAACAGCAGGCTGTGACATAAGCGGCGGCGGTCCGGCATCAAGAGAAACACCTCTTACTATGCCTATGACTGCTGACAATCCGATTAATGCCATCGTACTGTCAGGTGGTTCAGCATACGGTCTTGCCGCATCTGACGGAGTTATGACATGTCTTGAAGAACATGGTATAGGATATAACACAGGCGTTTCACTTGTTCCACTTGTATGCCAGTCATGCATATTTGATCTTGGATATGGAAGTTCTAAAGTACGCCCTGACAGCGCAATGGGTTACGAAGCCTGCATGCAGGCACTTAAGGATAGCAGCGAACCTATTCAGGGTTGTATCGGTGCCGGAACAGGTGCGACTGTCGGCAAAATTATGGGAATGAAACAGGCTGAAAAGTCCGGACTTGGAATATATTCAGTGAAAGCCGGCACATTTACAATGACAGCAATTGTTGTTGTAAATGCACTTGGAGATATATCAGATTATGAAACCGGTAAAAAGCTTGCCGGACTTAAGACCGCTGACAGAACCGAGTATGTAAGTTGTGAAGAAGCACTCTATCAGTTCATGGCACCTCGCGATATGTTCACAGGCAACACAACAATCGGTGCAGTTATAACCAATGCTGCATTTAACAAGGCTGAACTTAACAAGATTGCATCTATGGCAAGAAATGCGTATGCACGCTGTATTAATCCAGTCGGCACAATGGCAGACGGAGATACAATCTATGCTGCAAGCACTGCAAAACGAGGCGACAGCGAAGCTGTACGTGTTGATATCAACTTTGCAGGAACACTTGCTGCCCGCGTTATGTCTGCTGCAATTAAGAATGCTGTAATGAATTCTAAGATATCTGATGAAGAATTTTTAAGCATGGTAAAGTAATACATGAAAAAATCCACGGTAAGCTGCTGTACTGGCAGTCTTACCGTGGATTTTTATAGTATCAATACTTACGCTTTTTCAAATACAAGTATTTTCTCTGAGAATTTACTGACAAGCGGAATCCATGTTACAAGCTTATATGCCGGATTCAAAGTATGCATGCCTCTTACAATGTTGTCATCTTTAACTTTTCTGAATCCATCTGCTATTCCCTTGAGATCATCAAAACTGTTCGCTCCCCATGTAAATGTTGCGCCGGTTGCTTTAATTGACTTCTCAAGTCCCTCTTTCTTTACAAACATCGGACATAAAGTTTCCATGCATACATATGCATTATCAAAATTATCTCTTATAATTCCAAGCATTGTCTTCACTTCATCTGCTGTCATGTACATGGTAAGACCTTCAATAATGAAAAGCATTTTACCTCTTACTTTTATCTGCTTTACCCATGTCTCATCCAGCACGGAGCAGGCAACAGTTGATATTCTTCCAGACTCTTTAAACACAGAATCTCTTACAGCTATTGTTTCCGGCAGGTCAAGATTGTACCATGTGAGTCTGCCATTATCCATTCTATATGCCCTTGTATCAAGTCCGCAGGCAATATTAACAACCGTACAGTCAGGATTCTTATTTATAAAATCACTTACAAGCTCATCAAATACTACACTTCTTGCCACAATACCACTGCTCATGGCAGTATCTTTACTTGCTTTGCTAAAATCATAATCCAGTCTGTCAACAAGCTCCTCTGCTTTCTCATCACGGAATTTATTCTTAGGATTCCTGCTGTGCATAGCTCTTGCATAGAAGCACTGAAGCATTGTTTCTGCTGTTCCGTTAAGTACCGGTTTAATCTTTTCATTATCCATAGAATGTGTCTCCTTCTATCGTTAAATAAAAATAGCATCGGTTAGTTTTTGCTAACCAATGCTATTTTAACACATTTTTTTCAAATCACAACACTTGTTATTAATTTATAGAAATAAACTAGTGGGTGTTTTTAACATTTTAATTATTCACAAAGCTTAGAAAATGCATCCGCAACAAACTGTACCTTAGTTCCTATAATAACCTGTACAGATGTCTTTCCAGGTTTCATAACACCAGCAACACCAGCTGATTTAATAACCTTATCATTAACAAGTGTAATATCCTTTACTTCAAGTCTCAGTCTTGTAATACAATTATCTATGCTTGCAATATTCTCTTTTCCACCACAGCCTTCAAGAATTGTCTTTGCAATTGTTGTATAATCGTCACTTGCAAGTTCAACTTTCTTTTCTGCTTCTATATCATCATCTTCTCTGCCAGGAGTCTTTAAATCCCATTTCTTAATGGCAAATAAGAATACGAAATAGAATACGAAGAATGCTGCTATACCAAGAGGAATTATCAACCATGTCTTCTGTGCTGCCGGAAGAGATGATGAGAATAACAGGTCAGTAGCACCTGCTGAGAAACTAAATCCTGCTCTGAAGCCTAATGCAACTGTAATCATTGTAAAAATACCATAAAGAAGTGCATAGATAACATAGAGTCCAGGAGCAAGGAACATGAAACCAAATTCAAATGGTTCTGTAACACCACAGATAAATGCACATAATGCTGCAGAAGCAACAAGTCCTATAGCTACTTTTTTCTTAGCTGGCTTTGCACATTTAATCATAGCTAAAGCTGCACCTGGAATACCAAACATCATACATGGGAAGAAGCCTGACATATACATTCCAAGACTCCATGAAACATCACTTGATGTTTGTCCTGCCCAGAAGTGCTGTAAATCTCCAAGTCCGATAGTATCAAACCAGAATACGTTGTTCAACGCATGATGTAATCCGGTAGGAATTAACAATCTGTTCAAGAATGCATAGATACCTGCACCAACAATATCAAGCTTTACAATTGCCTTACCGATGCTTACTAATGCGCCGAACAGTAATGGCCATACAAATAATAAAACAACAGATACAAGAATTGATACTACTCCAGAAACAATTGCTACGCATCGTTTTCCACTAAAGAAAGATAACCAGTTTGGTAATTTTGTATCTTTAAACTTGTTATAACACATAGCACCGATTATACCAGCAAGAATACCAATAAATGGATTCTCAATCTTGTTAAATGCAAGAGTTTTAGTTGCACTGTCTGCTATAGAAGGTATAATTACTGTAACAAACTTTGTAGAAAGAAGTGTTGTCATCATAAGCCACGAAGCAAGTGCCGCAATTCCTCCGGTACCATCATTTTTATCTGACATACCTACACCGACACCAATTACAAAAAGGATTGCCATGTTTTCAATTAAAGCTCCACCAGCTTTTACAAGAAACAGACCAATCATATTAGCTGCGCCATGAATATCTCCACCCTGCATAGTTGCTGGACACAGCAAATAACCGATACCCATAAGGATACCACATATAGGCAGTACTGCCACAGGAAGCATTAACGCCTTTCCCAGTTTTTGAAGAAATTTCATACTTTCTCCTCCTTTACATCATTATTAATCGGGGTAATCCCAATCACGCACATTGTGAAATCCTGAATAATTATGATATTTTCAGAACTTCATCATCAATAGATACCTCACCCTCCTTTATTAGATTAATTTTATTATAATCGTCGGTATTGCATATAAGGACTGGTGTAATCGTATCCAATCCTGCCGACTTTATTTTTTCAAGATCAGCCTCTAAAAGTAAATCACCCTTTTTTACCTGCTGACCACCTGAAACATGTGAAATAAATGGTTCTCCCTTGAGCGTTACCGTATCCAGCCCAATATGTATAAGTAATTCCGTTCCCTGACTGGTTGTCATTGTCACAGCATGAAGAGTATCAAACACCATTGATATCTCACCATCTGCCGGAGCATATATCTTTCCTTCAGAAGGAATTACTGCAAATCCATCTCCAAGAACTTTTTCTGAAAATGTTGGATCTGAAACTTCAGTAATTGGCACCACTTTTCCTTTACATGGAGAATAAATAATATTATCCTTTGACTTTCCTTTGAAAAAACCTAACATATTATCTCCTTTCCATCAATATATACTCTCTTAATATTCAATTCCTCATCAATAAGCACGAAATCTGCTTGTTTTCCTACAGAAATACTTCCGACTTTATCATATATACCGATTTCCTTTGCCGGATTCTCTGTTGCACACATAACAGCTGTTTCTAATGAAATCCCTGCTTTTTTAACGACATATCGAAGACAATCCATTAAATTAGTTGCTGAGCCGGCAATTGTTCCATCATGTAAGGTTGCCAGATTACCTTTTACCACTACAGGCTGTCCTCCAAGAGTATATTCGCCATCCTCTAATCCTGTTGCTCTCATGCTGTCACTGATAAGTATTATGCGTCCCGCACCAAACATAGCAAATGTTGCCCGTATTACTGATGGATGAATATGAACTCCATCACATATCAGTTCTGCATGACATTGATGTGAATCTCTTACTGCGCCTATAACACCAGGCTTTCTATGATTCATAGGTGGCATTGCATTGTATAAATGTGTTGCATGAGTTACACCATGTTGAATTGCCTCCATCGCAGTATCATAATCTGCTGCTGTATGAGCAATCGACACCACAACATTATCTTTTACTTTATCAATGAAATCCATCGCACCCGGCTCTTCTGGTGCAATATCAACAATCTTTATTAAATCATGTGCAGCTTTCTGAAGTTCACAGAAATACTCATAATTACAATGCATAATATTTTCTGCTGCCTGTGCACCCTTTTTTTGTGGACTTATAAAAGGTCCCTCCATATTAATTCCTACCAGATGTGCTCCACCATTATATGAATACTCTCCGGCATTCTTCATAACTTCAACAAGTTCTTCCTTAGCTATCGTCATGGTTGCCGGACATATACTCGTCACTCCGACAGAAGCCTCATACTGGGAAATTATATCAAGTGCCTCTTTAGTTCCATCACACATATCTGCACCCTTGCATCCATGAAAATGAATGTCGACAAGTCCGGGAATCATCTTAAGTCCTGTAGCATCTACAACTTCATCGCCAACATAATTATGTACATCCAGCACTTTGGTGAATGTACCGTTATCTACAACGACATCTCCCTTAACAAATACATTGTCCTGTGTATAAATATCAGCATTCTTTATAATCATATCTTCTCAACCTTCTATCCACCAAGTTAATATGCTTTAATAAATCTTACTAAGAGCTGCTTCATCTGCTACCAGTGTTACATCATTATGCAGCTGCAGAACTGATGCAGGAACATATGGTGTAATATGTCCAAAAAAGGCTTCTTTCACAATCTGTGCTTTATCTTCCCCACTTGCAACAACCAGAATCTTCTTTGCCTGCATTATTGTCTTGATTCCCATTGTGTATGCCTGTCTTGGAACGTCTTCTGCTGATTCAAAAAATCTCTTGTTAGCTTCTATTGTAGATTCTGTTAAATCAACACAATGAACCTGTTTTTCAAATGAATCTGATGGTTCATTAAATCCTATGTGGCCATTATGGCCTATTCCTAGAAGTTGTAAATCAATACCCCCAAGAGACTTAATCAGTTCAGAATATCTGTTACATTCTTTTTCCGAATCCTGCTCCATTCCATTAGGAATATGAGTATTCTCAACTGATATATTCACATTATCAAATAAATTCTTATGCATAAAATAATAATAACTCTGATCATTGTCATGACTAAGTCCCTTATACTCATCAAGATTAACAGTCTTAACTGCTGAAAAATCCAAGTCACCTTTTTTATACCATTCTACCAACTGCTTATATAACCCAACTGGCGTTGAACCGGTCGCAAGTCCAAGTACACATTCCGGCTTCATAATAATCTGTGCTGATATAATATTAGCTGCTTTTCTACTCATATCAGCATAATCTTTTGCTTTATATATTTTCATCACTTATCACTCCATTTCACATATTCTGCTACGAACACCAAGTACCATTGATGGCGATACACTAAGCTCATCTATACCCATCTTAATAAATCTCTCTGTAAGAGTGGTATCTGCTCCAAGTTCTCCGCAGATTCCTACCCATTTGCCATGCTTATGTGCTCCCTGTATGGTCATCTCAATCATCCTAAGAACTGCCTCGTGATGCGGATTATAAAATCTGTCCAGTCTGTTATTCTGCCTGTCAATTGCAAGTGTATACTGTGTAAGGTCATTGGTACCTATACTAAAGAAATCTACAAGCTCTGCAAGCTCCTCACTTAACATAACTGCCGCCGGTGTCTCTATCATAATTCCCTGCTCTGGAATCTCATATGGAATATTCTCATTCTCCAGTTTCTCTGCCACCTCAGCAACAATCTTCTTAATACTTACAACTTCTTCCACAGAAATAATCATTGGATACATTATAGATAAATTACCATATTTAGCAGCTCTTAATAATGCTCTCAACTGTGTTTTAAATATATCCGGCTGCTCCAGACATATTCTTATGGCACGATAACCCAGCGCTGGATTATCTTCCTTGCCAAGTCCAAGATAATCTGCTTTTTTATCTGCCCCAATATCAAGTGTACGAATAACTACTTTTTTATCAGCCATCATCTGTAATACCTGACGATATGCATTAAACTGTTCTGTTTCATCAGGAAGTTCATCTCTTCCAAGATACAGGAACTCACTTCTGAATAATCCTATTCCTTCAGCATCATTTTCTAATACATATGCAACATCAGATACATTTCCAATGTTCGCATAAAGGTTAATCTTTCTTCCACTCTTTGTGACGGACTCTCTTCCTTTATAATTAGCAAGCAGCTTTTTCTGTTCCTGCTCCTTCTGCTGGGCTTCCCTAGCCTGTGCTATCTGATTCTCATCCGGATTCAGGTAGAAAATCCCATTCTGACCGTCTACAATTGCATTAACTCCATTGTGTAAGGATTCCAGCTCAATTGGTACACCAATTAATGCCGGAATATTCATCATTCTTGCAAGAATTGCTGTATGGGAATTAGCCGAACCATGTACCAGCACAAATGCTAAAATCTTATTCTTATCCATCTGTACAGTTTCACTCGGTGTCAAATCATCTGCCACAATAATTGATGGCTCTGTGTTTTCCCAGTCAGGCTGCTCTTCACCGCTCAAATTACTCACCAGACGATTAGATATATCCTTTACATCCGCTGAACGTGCCCTCATGTAATCATCATCCATATTAGCAAACATGTCAGCAAAATTATCTCCTGTTATTGACACCGCATATTCTGCATTAACATTCTCATTGCATATCATATTATGAATGGCATCCTGATAATCTTCATCTTCAAGCATTATCTGATGCACTTCAAATATCTCTGCATTGACTTTACCAACCTCCTTTAATGCTTTATCATACAGCCTGGCAAGCTGTTCAAGCGTCTTTTCTTTAGCTTTGTCCAGACGCCTTAATTCTTCATCAACATTCTCAACATGTACACGCTTAATCAGACTTTCACTTTTCTTAAGAACATTAACTGGTCCGATAGCAGTACCCTTATATACTGATTTTCCAATATATTTGTCCATATTCTACCCTCTCAGATTCTAATAATAAATATTCACCAGATATACGAATATTTATTATATTAACTAAAATGTACTGATTTCCATGTATTAAATTGTTGTTCGCTTTATTATGTTTACATATTAACAATTTTTTAACAAAATGTCCAGCATTATTTGTCACATTTTAATAAATTATGTATTTTCATTAATACATCGCGGATTAAAGGCAATAAAAAAGACTAACCAGCTGATGTGCTTTATAATACAACGCTGATTAGTCCATATTAGTATTTCTATCTGTCCGCATTTTTCAACTTATGATTAACAGCCATCGCAACTACACCAAGTAACACGATGAAAAGAGAGATAAACTGCGATGTAGAGAATATTCCAATCTCTCCCCTGTAATCATTTCTTAAGAACTCAATTGCAAATCTTCCAAGTCCGTAGGTTATGCAATATAAGAATCCAATATTACCTGCTGCCATATGCTTTCCGGCAGTTTCCTTACCGTCTGCCTTGCGCTTCATAACAGCAGTATAAGAAAACTTAGCTGCTATTATCATAAGAAACGCCATATTAAGGAAATCTGCACCTGATGATATAAGCTGTGTAGGAATAAGCTTAACTCCTGATGGAGCAAGTGAATCAGCCGGGAAAACAACTCCCCAGGCTGCATCTGTCTGTCTTCCGTAACAGCACCCTGCAAGGAAACAGCCAATTCGTCCAAAGCCCTGTGCCAGCGCTATCTCTGGCATTACCAGATCAAAATATTCAAGGAACGATAACTTCTTAATCTTTACATATATAAGGTTGCACAGCACACCTGCAATAAGTCCGCCATATACAACGAATCCCGATGAGCCAAGCACGCCCATAGGATCTTTTATAAAATCCTTAAAACTCACTATTATATACAACAGCTTTGCTCCAAGAAATCCCGAAACTCCAGCAATTATTGCGATATCAATAAGAGCCTCCTCTTTCATTCCCATCTTCTTAGCCCTGTACTCGCCAACAAGCAGTGCCAGCACAAAACCTATGCCAATCATCAGTCCATAACCATGAATTACGAACTTTCCTATATGAAATAAATCTGTCTTCATAAAATCAATCTTCCTTTCTGTCGCCTGTGAACCAATCCTACATCAGTCCCAGCTTTTCCTTAGCCATCGCAAGTCTTCTGTCAAATTCTGCATAAAATGCCTTATCATCAGCACATCCGGCATATGTCGTCATGTAGAACACTCTTAAGTTAAATGTATTAAGAATCTTCACATTATCCTCTGAAAGTCCCGGCAGTGCCGCCTGAAGCTGCTTCACATACTCATGCCATCTGACAATATAAGAATCATACTCCGCAAGCCCCTCGATGCCAAGCCATTTTTTCAGTTTAATCTTCGAGAGATTATCCTTATTACACTCGCCCTTCTGCACAATATATTTAAAATGTGTCTCATCCTCCCAGTATCTTCCAAGTGGGAACATTCTGCATATTCCCGGTCTTATCGTATGTATATTGCACAGATTATCTTCACGAAGAAATGCACATCTTCCGTCTGATTTCTGCATTTTTAAGTTAGGCATAATAAGACCGTCCACAACATTTAACTCAAGCTCGTTCATCGTAAGCTGTTCAAATGTTTTGCCCAACCCGGTTGTGAGCTTGTAACAGTCATATGGGTCAAGCACAATTGTACTTCCCATATTCTGACAGCATACAGTCTGACAGCCCTTACACGAGTTAGTATCAACACGCACAAGGTCATTCTCGGTATACAGTCTGCCATCCGATATATCTTCTAATGAAACATTTCTTAACATTATTCAATCCTTTCAAACGTGTACAAAAGATTATGAATCTTCACGCACATATTTACTTCACATGTAACTATAGTAAAAAATATGTATCAAATCAAGAACATTTTACTCCCATTTTTCGCCATAATGTGCTAAAATACATTCTTGTATATTTATTTTAGGAAATCTGATATTGAGAAAGGATTAAGAAAAATGAAAGATAAGATTGTTACATTTGGTGAAATTATGCTTCGTCTCTCTCCAGAGAACAACGCAAGATTTACTCAGTGCAATGCATTTGAGGCTGTTTATGGAGGCGGAGAAGCCAATACTGCTGTGTCCCTTGCTAACTTTGATGTTGATGCTAATTATGTAACAAAGCTTCCAAAACATATAATCGGACAGGCTGCAATCAACTCACTCCGTCAGTACGGCGTAGGCGTAGACCATATCGTGCGCGGCGGTGACCAGATTGGTATCTACTTCCTTGAGAAGAAGACAAGCCAGCGTCCAACTAACGTTATCTATAACAGAGCAGGTTCTGCATTTGCTCTCGCTACTGCTGATGACTTTGACTGGGACGAGATATTTGACGGTGCAACATGGTTCCATTTTTCAGGAATCACACCTGCAATCTCTGATGAGATGACTAACATCTGTATCACAGCCTGCCAGAAGGCCAAGGAAAAAGGCATGACTGTAAGCTGTGACTTAAATTACAGAAGCAAGCTCTGGTCAAGTGAAAAGGCCTGTGA
>OIYR01000491.1_pt1 | contig 21982 bp, 28 predicted proteins | sample 1588221 | NCBI WGS metagenome assembly OIYR01 (sample SAMN03283292) | human gut metagenome | biome: human-associated habitat; material: feces | host: Homo sapiens | place: Peru | collected 2012
TAGATGAAGTTTACTTTTATATAGATATTATAAATGATGTTCAAAATAAAATTCGATATAACAATCAAGCAGCTATCTATTTACAGGTTGCAATAATAAGAATAATTAATACTTCTTCAAGTGATTTAGATTATCAAAAGAGATTAGGTTCTCTTGAAGAAAAACTACGCAATATTGAAACTGAAGGCATTAAGAATGTTTCACCTGGTAATATAGATGATTCTAAAATTGCTGAACTTGAAGATAAATTTAATAATTTACTTTCATATTTAAGTAAATTAGAATTACATAAAATTAATGACAAGTTAAAAGAACTTGAATCAAAAACAAGTACACAAGATTCAAAAGATATAAAAGAATTTGAAACAAAATTAAGCCAAGTAATAGAAGATTTAGAACTTTTGAAAGTTACTCAAAAATCATTGCGTAATGAAGTTGATAACGCATCAATAGGAGGTATTGATGAAAATGTACTTGATGAAAAAATTGAGGAAGCAGCAAAAAAGTATAAACCATCAATCAATTATTCTGTAATTGAAAATTTCATCAAACGTCATGTCTCAGAAATGATTGAAGGGATAAAGAATAATTATGTTTCGAATGTTGATTCAGAAGCAATAGAGGCTTTAGAAAAAAGAATTTCTGAAGTTGAATCAAATACATTTAAATTAATATCTGAAGCTTTGAGTAGACCTACACCAAAGAAATCAAAAGCAAAAGTTGATGAAAAAATGGATGGTTTAAAAGTTAATGAAGCTTTAGAAGAAATATTTGAAGTATTAAAAAGATGTAATAAGTATATTGATGAAACTACACCATGGATACTTGCTAAAGATGAAGCTAAACATGATAGATTAAAAACTGTTTTATATAATATTTTGGAAAGTATTAGAGTATGTGCTATACTTCTTGAACCATTTATCAATGTAACAAGTGAAAAAATATTAAATGAACTTAATACAAATGAAAGAAGCGTTGAAAGTATAAATGGATTTGGTAATTTAGAATGTGGAATTACTTTAAATAAACCAGAAATTTTATTTAATAGGATTGAAGTAAATGAATAATTATTTTGTTGATACACATTGTCATGTATTTAAATCTGATTATAAAAATATAGATGAAATACTTGAAAATGCAAGTAGTAATCATATAAAATATGTTATTAATAATGGTAGTAATGATGAAACTAATAAAGAGGTATTAGATTTGATTAAAAAATATCCGAATATGTATGGGGCAATTGGTATTCATCCAGAAGATGTTGATGGAGTAATGCAAGAGGACATTAAGTTTATAGAAGATAATTTAAGTAATGAAAAAATTGTTGCCATCGGAGAAATTGGTTTGGATTATTACTATACTAAAGATAATAAAGAAGAACAAATTAAATTGTTTGAAACTCAATTAGCTTTAGCAGAAGAATATAATTTACCTGTGATTGTACATTCAAGAGATGCCACTGAAGATACAATTAATTCTTTAAAGAAATTTAATTGTAAAGGGGTAATTCATTCTTTTTCTGGTAGCTTGGAAACTGCAAGAATCTATATTAAAATGGGTTATTTATTAGGTGTAAATGGTGTTATTACATTTAAAAATGCTAAAATAAAAGAAGTGATTAAAGAGGTTGGACTTGAAAATATTATTTTAGAAACTGATAGTCCATATCTTACTCCAGAGCCTTTTAGAGGTAAACAAAATAATCCAGGACATGTACTTGAGGTCGCTAAGTTTGTAGCTGAGTTATCTAATATATCATTAGAGAAGTTAGCAGAACAAACAAATAAAAACATTGTTAATATGTATAAGAAGATAAAGTTGGATTAATTTTTACTTTATCTTTTTTTGACTAATTTAAAGTGTACCCTTTGACTAATTTAAAGTTCACCTCTTGACTAATTTAAAGTGTATCCCTTGACTAATTTAAAGTGTAATGTTATAATCTATTTAGAAAAGAGGGGAATATTATGTATAACAGAGAAGCCACTGAGATGATTAAACATGTAAGTGAAACGTTTAGAGTTTTGTTAGTTACTGGTCCTAGACAAACAGGTAAAACTACTTTATTAAAAAGTTTAAAACCTGAAAATATGAATTATATAACTTTAGACGATAAGGTTTTGAGGGAACAAGCACAAAATGACCCAAAGTTATTTTTAGAAGAACATCCAGCACCTTTATTTATTGATGAAGCCCAATATGCACCAGATCTTTTTTCATATATCAAAATTAATGTTGATAATACAAAAGAAAAAGGCCAATATTGGATAACTGGTTCACAACAATTTAATTTAATGGAAAAGGCATCTGAGTCTTTAGCTGGTCGAGTTGGTATAGTAAATTTGAATAGTTTTACATATTCTGAAATTGTAAGAAATGAAAAAAAAGAATTATTTAATCCCGAAAAATTATGTGAAGCTCCTAAAATTGAAGTAAATGCTTTATTCGAAATAATATTTAAAGGTGGTATGCCTGAATTTTATGATAATCCAAAAATTGATAGAAATCTTTATTTTCAAAGTTATATTGATACTTATATTAATAGGGATGTTAGACAATTAATTGAGGTTGGAAAAATTGAAGAATTTAAAAAGTTTATGGTTAGTATTGCCTCTAGAGTAGGAGAGCAGTTAAATTATTCTGATTTATCTAAAGATTGTGGAGTAAGTGTACCAACAGTAATAGCATGGTTATCGGTTTTAGTTTCTTCAGGAATAGTATATTTACTTGAACCTTATATGTCATCGCAGTTAAAACGTATGACTCATATTCCTAAAATTTATTTTATGGATACTGGACTTGCTGCATATTTGGCTGGATGGGAAACAGAAAGAGATTTACAACTAAGCTCTAATTCAGGACATTATTTAGAAAATTTTGTTATTTCAGAAATAATAAAATCTTATAATGCTAGAGGATTAAAGCCTAATCTTTCTTATTATAGAGATAAAGAAAAACATGAAATAGATTTAGTTATATATAAAAATAATAAATTATATCCATTTGAAATTAAAAAAACAGCATCTCCTAATCGTGCTATGGTTTCAAGTTTTAAGTATCTAGAAAATAGCAAAAAAGAAGTTTCAACGGGAGGAATTATTTGTTTATATGATAATTTATTAAAATTAGATGAAAAAAATTATATTATTCCTATTTCTTCAGTGATAAATGTTGCAAAATAGATTATGATTTTTTGTAAAATATTGTCAATTGCTTTATTACTATATTAATGTTATAATTTAAATATCCAGTGAAAGGTGGATATTAAATGAAAGTAGTAAATTATTTTGTAAGAATGTCAATTGTTATATTTATGCTTATAATTGCTAAAAGCAGTTCAGATACAAAAATGGCTGTTGTTGAAAATGATAATTTAAATAAGACTGTTAATTTAACAACTATGGCTATGAAGATTATTGAGGTTGAAGATACAATAAAGTATACTCCGATAGCAACATATACTGGTGACTTAACTGGTTATGCCTATAATTGTCCATTATGTAATGGAACACTTGGATGTATGCCAAAATATAATATTAAAGATGGTACTACAACATATAAAGATTATGAATACGGTGAAGTAAAAATAGTTGCTTCAAGTAAAAATATAGCTTGTGGATCTATTGTTAGATTTAAAAGTGATAGAGTTGGTGACGGTGACCAATTTGCTATAGTTCTTGACCGTGGTGTTGGAGGCTATGCACTTGATTTACTTACACCAAGTGAAGAATATGCTTCTAGAAATATAGGTAGAAGTAAAATAACATATGATGTTTTAAGGAGCGGGTGGGAATAAACCCCACTCGAAATTTTTTATGAAAGCAAAAAAGAGTTTGGGTCAAAATTTTTTGATTGATAGAGATGTAATCAATAAAATTGTTGATGAAGTTTCAGCATGTAATGATGATTTAATAATTGAAATAGGACCTGGAAGAGGAGCCTTAACAAAAGAACTTAAGAAAAAAGAATGTAATATAATTGCTTATGAATTAGATACAGATTTAAGTAATATATTAAGTAAGTTAGAGGATAATAAATTACGTATAATATATAAGGATTTTTTAAATAGCAATATAAAAGAAGATATTAAAGATATAAAATATAATAATTTATATTTAGTTGGTAATCTTCCTTATTATATAACAACTCCGATTATTGAACATGTTATAAAAGAGAATATTACTTTTAGCAAGTTTACTATAATGATTCAAAAAGAGGTTGCGGATAGGTTTATGGCTCATGAAAAAACTAAGGATTATGGATATATAACTTTAGTACTTAAATATTATTTTGAAATAAAGAAAGTGTGCGATGTTTCAAAATTTGCATTTAATCCAGTTCCTAAAGTAGAAAGTAGTGTAATAAGTTTTATTCCTAGAAAAAAGAAATTAGATGTTAATGTTGAAAGTTATTTTAGGTTTTTGAAAAATTCTTTTAGGTTAAAAAGAAAAAATTTAAAAAATAATTTGAGTGGTATATATGATTTAGAAAATGTTCAAGAAACATTAGAAAAATATGGATTAGATTTGAGTGTTAGAGCTGAAGAATTATCTGAAGAAATATTTTTTGAGTTATGGGAAAATTTAAATAAGGATTCTTAATGGGAATTCTTTTTTTGTTGTGGCATATAATTTAATGGTGATATATATTTTGAATATAGAAAAAGGTGATTATGTAACTAGAAATAGTTATGATAATGATACTGTTTTTAAAGTAATTAATATTAAAAATGGAGTTTATTATTTAAAAGGTGTTGAGGTAAGATTAGTTGCTGATGCTGATATAACAGATTTAAGAAAAGAGGAAAATATTACAGAAGAAGATGTAATAGATGATATTGATTTGTTGGAGGATAATCTTGATCGAGGAGAGTTTTTTTATTTGCCTGCGAAAGCATTACATATAGATTCAGATGAAGAATATTTATCTAGATGTTTAAAATTTTATAAAAGAAATGGTATTATGGCAGTAGGTAAAAAAATTAATGAGAAAAATGTATATGAACAATTACCAATGCTTTTAAAAGAATTTAAACCTGATATTGTTGTAATAACTGGACATGATGCATATTACAGAAAAAAAGGCGATGCTAAAGATATAAAAAATTATAAAAATTCTCTTTATTTTGTTAAAGCTGTTAAAGCTGCTAGAAATTATGAAAAAAGTCATGAAAAATTAGTTATTATTGCTGGAGCTTGTCAAAGTGATTATGAAGAATTAATTAAAGCAGGCGCTAATTTTGCATCAAGTCCTAAAAGAGTAAATATCCATGCTTTAGATCCAGCAATTATTGCAAGTACAGTGGCTTTAACAGAAAGAAATAAAGAAATTGATTTAAAAAAGTTGCTTGAGAAAACTAAATATAAAGAAGATGGTATGGGAGGCCTTATTTGTAATGGTCTTATGTATGTTGGATATCCCAGATAAGGAGAGTTCATGAATATTAATATAATTAAAAATGAAATAAATAATAAGTTAAATAGTAGAGTTTTAGTATCTGTTTATGGGATGCGTAATCGAGTAAATAGATTGGAAGGAATATTATATAAAACTTATCCAAATTTATTTACTGTTTTGGTAGATGGGGAAGAAAAAAGTTTTTGTTATAGAGATGTTATAACTGGGGATGTAAAAATAAAATATTTATAAAATTTTAATAAATTTGTTGCAAAAATATAAATTATGTTTTAAAATTAAATTAGTAATACAACATAAGGAGGTCAAATTATGGAAATTACAAAATTAGAAATTCACAGAAGAGAAAGTGATAACTCAAGACTAAAAGCATTTGTTGATTTTACCCTTGATGATTGTTTAGCTATTAAAGGAGCTAAAATAATTGAAGGAAACTCAAGAATATTTCTTTCTATGCCTAGTAAAAAGAATAAAGATGGTAAAGAAGATAATATAGTTTTTCCAACTAATAAAGAAACTAGAGAAAAATTTGAAAATGTTATATTAGGTGAATATAAAAAACTTGTTGATGAAGAAGTTAGCGAATAGCTAATTTTTTTCTTTACGATTCATAAAATTTTGTCCTTGACATATAATATATAAGTGTTATATAATTAAGCCTGTCGCTAAAAAGGAGTGAATTTTATGTTATATAGTATTCAATATGTTTATGATAAAGATAAGAATGAAAAAAGTATTCTTGAAGGAGCAAAAATAATATCATTTGATGGTAGAAATACATTGATTCAAGAGGTTTATGTTGGATTAGAATTTTCTTTAGAAGATATTTTAAATAATCCTGTAAATGCACAAGCTATAGGTGTTAAGAACTTAGAAATATTTAAAAGTAAGTTTGAAAAACTTGGTGCATCTGGAGTTATATATTTTCCAGAGGTTGATAAATATGAATTCTTAGAAGAAGGAGACATTGTAATCCCTTGGATTAGTCATGATAGTGTACTAGATTCATTAGAAACAGTTTTACAACCATATAAAAAATCAGCGACAGAAAAAGTAGTAGAAGAAAAAATTGCTTCTTATGTTAATCGTTTAGGAGCTGAAAATCCTTTAGTAGAGTTAAATGGCTTATCTTTAAATAGACGTATATCAAATAGATAGAATATTCTGTCTATTTTTTTCATATTATTTATTGGTGATAATAATGGGTGAAGTTAACTTTGGAACACAAGAAGTAAAAATGGTTGATAGAAGTAATATTAGTATAACAGGGGTTAATAAGATTGTTAGTTTTGATGATGAAGAGTTTTTAATGGAAACAGTAATGGGAAACTTAAGAATTTTAGGAAATGGACTTGAGTTATTAAAACTTGATACGGTTGATGGTAATGTAAAGATTAAAGGAAAGATTAATTCATTTATGTATATTGAAGGAAAAACTAAAAATAAAGAAGAAAGTATAATAACTAAGTTATTTAAATGAGTAGTTATGTTCAAGTTTTATCTTTCTTGATATCTTTTATATATGGAATATGTTTTTACTTGTTTACAAGATTTAATAAATTTATGTTAAGCAATAAAAATAATGTTATTAAGTTGTTAGTATCATTAGTTTTTGTTATAGATATGGTAATTTTATATATTTATATTATGTATAAGATTAATTATGGAATGATTCATCCGTATTTTGTTGCAGTGGTGTTTTTGGGTTATATTGTCATGATGTTTATGTATGATAAATGTGTTAGTTTATTAAAAAAATTAATTAAAAAGATAAAAAGGCCATTATAAGCCTTTTTTCTTTCGTGTTCTTACCATTGATTTATTCTTAGCTATTGCATTTGTTGGTATTTCTGAACTATATATTTTATCTAAAATTTCCTTTTTAATGTTTTCTAAATATGTATTAAATTCCATGATTAGTGAATCACTATTTATTTGATCTATATTTAAATCATTTAATGACTTAAATCCTAAATTTTCTAATAATTGATTTTTATTATTTTGGATGTCTTCAATGTATTTATTTTTTTCATCTTCTTGTAATTGGTTTAATAAGTTTTTAATTGTTTTAATATGTTCTAAGATTTCTTGTTTAACATTTTCTTTTTCTAAAGAAAATTGTTTTGTTATGTCTTTAGAGTTTTCTTTTAAATTTATATTGTTTGATTTTACTAAGCTTATTGCTGTTCCGATTAATAAGGCAATAACATCTGCTGTTAAAACTAACGATAAACCAAATAATAAAATTATTGGGGGAAACCCTATGATTAAACTAATTATTAATAAAATAAAAACTGCCGGTAGTTCTGATAAAGTTAATGTTAATAAATAATCATTTATAAATGTTTTCATGTTAGTTTTAAAAATATTTAATTTAGTTTTATTTATTTCTTTCATTATTTATTTCCTTTCTTTGGTTAATTATTATAACACACTAGTAAAATAAATGTAAAGATTTATGAAATAATAATTTTAAGTATTTACAAGCATAAAAGAATTCATTATAATTCAGATAAGAATGGGGAGGATGTCGGTATGAAAAAAACAAAAAAAGAAAAAAAACGACTTTTTGTTATTTCTGTCGTTATAATTCTTCTTATTGTGTCTTTAGTTAGTTCTGTTGCTGGAGATTGGACTAAAATAATGGAAAATAAAAGTAAAATACAAGAATTGAATAAAAAATATAATGATTTACTCGGAGAAGAAGAAAAGTTAGAAAGTGAAGTAACTAAATTACAAGATGATGATTATATACTTAGATATGCAAAGGAAAAATTTTTGTATTCTGAAAATGGAGAATTAATTATAAGGATGAACTAAAATTCATTCTTTTTTATGATATCATCAATTAAACCATATTCTTTAGCTTCTTTGGCACTTAGAAAATTGTCACGTTCAGTATCTTCATATATTTTTTCTAATGGTTGCTGTGTATTATCTGATAATATTCTATTTAATTTTTCTTTTAATTTAATAATGCGTTCTGCAGCAATCTTAATGTCTGTTGCTTGACCTTGAGCTCCACCGAGTGGTTGATGTATCATAACTTCAGCATTTGGAAGGGCATATCTTTCATCACCACTGGAAAGTAGAAATGCTGCCATACTGGCACACATACCAACTCCGATAGTTATAACTTTACTTTCAATAAATCTCATTGTATCATAAATTCCCATTCCAGATGTAATAGTTCCTCCGGGAGAATTAATATAAATATAAATGTTTTCATGATTTATGTTATCTAAATAAAGTAGTTCACTGATAATGATATTAGACATTGTATCATCGATTTCACCGGTTAAGAAAATAATTCTGTCTTGTAAAAGTCTAGAATATAAATCATATGCATATTCTTTATTGTTAGTCTTTGTAATGACTGTTGGAATAATATTCAAAATTGATCACCTAAGTAAATAATAGTAAATATTGTTGATTTTTATTCACAAATTTAAAAAAAATTGATATAATTATAAAGAATAGAGGTTGGTTAGATGGATATAGTTAAAGTAACATTTAATGATAATACTGTTCACGAGTACAAAAAAGGTACTTTGTTTTATGATGCAAGTAAAGATTTTAATATGGAAAATATCGTGGGTTATAAGATAAATAATGAGGTATTTTCTTTAGATAATAAGATAATTGAAGATGTTAAAGTTGATTTTATAAATACCAATGATTTAATTGGAAATAAAATATATAAAGCAGGGTTAAAGTTTTTATTTTTAGTTTCTTTACAAGAGGTTTTTAATGACTTTGATGTAGTTTATGAGCATAGTGTTCCACGTGGAATGCTTGGTGTTTTAAAAGGACCTAGAATTTTAAGCCATGAAGATATATCAAAAATTAAGGCTAGAATGTGTAAATTAATTAGTGATAATGAGATAATTACAAGATTAAATGTTTCTCCGAAAGATGCAATAAAATATTTTAATGATAAAAAAGAGTATGAAAAAGCTAATAATATCCAAAATATAAGTGATAAGGTAGTTAATTTATATAAGTTAAAAAATAATTTAAATTATTTTTATTCATTAATGCCTTATAGTACTGGGGCTTTAGAAAAGTTTGAATTGGTTTATTTAGGTAATAACAGAATTATATTGTTATTTCCAACAACTAGAAGTAATGGTAAAGTTCCTGAGTATGTACATTATGATAAAATAATTGAAAGTTTTATGGATGGTAAAAGTTGGTTAAATAACTTAAATATGCCTTATATTACTGATTTAAATAAAGATGTTGGTAACGGTAAAATTATTAACTTTATTAAGTCTTGTGAATTAATGTTTAATTTAAATATAGCAGATGTTGCTAGAATTATTGAAGAAAGAAAAGATATTAAATTTATTTTAATAGCAGGTCCTTCTTCAAGTGGAAAGACTACTACCACAAGTAGATTAGCATCTTATTTTGAGGCTTTAGGTTATAATCCAATTAAAATAAGCTTAGATGATTATTTTGTTAATAGGGATGATACTCCGAAAGATGAGTTTGGTAATTATGATTTTGAATGTTTAGAAGCTTTAGATGTTAAGTTGTTTAATGAAAATTTGAATGATTTGTTAAAAGGAAAAAGCGTTAAATTTCCAAAATATAATTTTATGACAGGATTAAGAGAATATTATAAAGAGGAAGTAAAGATGACTGATAAAAGTATTTTCTTAATTGAAGGCTTACATGCATTAAATGAAAATCTAACAAAAGAAATTGAAGAAAAATACAAATTTAAAATTTATTTAAGTCCTTTTATTCCTTTAAGTATAGATAAATATAATTATGTATCAACAATTGATTTAAGGCTACTTAGAAGAATAGTTAGGGATAATAGAACGAGAGGCTATGATGTAATTAAGACAATAGATAATTGGCAAAATGTAAGAAATGGAGAAGAAAAATATATTTTTCCATATATACATCAAGCAAATGTTATTATTAATACAGCATTAGCTTATGAAGTTGGGGTTTTGAAGGTTTATGTTGAGCCATTGCTTTTATCTGTAAGTGTTAATAGCATTTATTATGAAGAAGCAAGAAGATTAGTGGATTTCTTAAAACAATTTTTCCCAATACCTGGAGAATATGTTAATGATGAATCAATATTGCGAGAATTTATAGGAGGAAGATATAATGATTAAAGTAGCAATTAATGGTTTTGGTAGAATAGGTAGATTAGCATTTAGACAAATAGTTACGCAAACTGATTTTGATATTGTAGCTATTAATGACTTGACAAGTGCAGAAGATTTAGCTTATTTAGTTAAATATGATACTGTTCATGGAAGCTTTCATGAAGATGAAATTAAGGCTGAAGGCAATGAAATAGTTGTGGCTGGAGTAAAAAGAATTAAAGTTTTTAGTGAAACAGATCCTGCTAATCTTCCATGGGGGGAACTTGGAATTGATTTAGTTCTTGAATGTACTGGTAAGTTTACTGCGAAGGAAGATGCAATGAAACATATTACTGCGGGAGCTAAAAAGGTATTAATTAGTGCCCCTGGAAAAGGTGAAATGAAAACAGTTGTTTATGGAGTAAATGATAGTATTTTAACTAATGATGACGTTATTGTTAGTGCTGCAAGTTGTACAACAAATTGTTTAGCCCCTGTACTTAATATTTTACAAAAAAATATTGGTATTAAAAAAGGATTTATGACAACAGTTCATGCTTATACAAATGACCAAGCAACTCTTGATATTGCTCATAAAAAAGGTATTAAATCAAGACGTGGTAGAGCGTGTGCTCAAAATATTGTTCCATCAAGTACTGGAGCTGCGAAAGCAATTGGTTTAGTTATTCCTGAACTTCTTGGAAAACTTGATGGTAATGCCCTAAGAGTTCCAACTGCAGATGGTTCTGTTGTGGATTTAACACTAGAACTTAATAGAAATACAAGTGTTGAAGAAATAAACAAATTATTTCAAGATAATCAAAATGAAACAATTAAGTTTACTATGGACCCAATTGTTTCAAGTGATTGTTTAGGTAAAAAAGTTGGTGCTATAGTTGATGGACTTTCAACAAGTATTGTTGAAGCTGAAGGTGCACAATTAGTTAAAGTACTTGCTTGGTATGATAATGAATATGGTTATACTGCACAAATGCTTAGAACTGCAAAGAAAATGTTTCAATAATAAATTAAACTCTCAATAAATTTCGAGAGTTTTTTTGTTTTTTAAAAATGGGTCAACAAATATCTTAAAAATGGTATATCGAAAATTTAATGTTTTAAAATTATTTATTTTAGAATTGATTTAGGATAAGGTTTTCTTTCATCTGTTTTACTTAATAAGTAATCTATTGAAGTATCATAATAATCTGCTAAATCTGATAGATAGTTGATTGGTATTAATCTTTTGCCAATTTCATATTCACTATATTGTTGTTGTTTTATTCCTAAAGCTTTTGCAATATCACTTTGATTTAAATCCTTATCTTCTCTAATTTCTTTTAATCTTGATATATTCATAAATTATTTCTTTCTTTTAAATTTATTTATTAGTCTGTTACCAACTAGTTCATTTAATAAATCTTTATTCATTATGTAATAAAGTATTAAAGAGGCAAGCCCAATACCTGCTAGAGCAAGTAACATAGGCATTTTTCTAGTTATGTGATTAAATATTAATGGTTTTAAAATTAGGCATATGATTATTAAAATAACTATTGTTACTACTAGTTTTGGTATTGATTTTAATGTTTCTTTGTAACTAAAGTTATATTTGTGATGTAATGTGTAAAGTGGAATAGCAAGTGATAGTAAATAACCAATTGTAGTTGCAAGTATTGCTCCATAGAATGGGTATATACCTAGTTTATTAAATAAGAATATTAATGGAATGTCTAATATCGTTTTAGTAATTAGACCTGTTGCACAAGAGATGTAAATTAACTTTGTTTTAGAAAGACCTTGAAGAGCACTACATATCATTATGTAAGCAGAATCTAATATGGCAAGAAGGATTGTATATTTAAATATTAATGGTCCATAGAAGCTTTCTCCATAAAATATTGTCCATACTTGTTTTGAAAAGATACTTAAGAATATTGATAATGGTAATATAACATATAAAAGTACTTGTAATGTTTTATTAAATTGGGAATTAACTTCTTTCATATCTTTTTTTGTATATGATTCTACGATTGTAGGTATTAAACTTATTACAAGTCCAGTTGCAATTGCTGTAACTACACTTACTAGTTTGCTTCCCCAGGTGGTAAATACCGATGAAATTGTTTCAATATCTTGGGCTGGATAACCAATCCAATTTAATCCTTTGATAACTAATATCATATCAACAGTGTTATAAATACTGTTAGCAACATTTATAATTATAAATGGAATACAATATCCAATTAATTTTTTTAAGATTGTTTTCTTTTCAGTTGCTGAAACTTCTTCGTAAGGCACAAATAATTCTTTTTTTACTTTATTTGTTTTAATAAGCAGGTATAGATATGAAACTAATGCTCCAGCACAAGCTCCGAATACGGCGATACCTACGGCCTCTGCAGTTGTTAAGTGGAATACTTTAAGTGCTAAGTAGGAACCAACAATTATAACTAGAACTCTGACAAATTGTTCAATTACTTGGCCAATTGATGGGGCTGCTATATAATGATGTCCTTGTAAGTAACCTCTAAAAATACTTAAAAGAGGTACAACTAATATGGCAAATGATACGCTTCTAATTACAAAAGCAACATCTGATACAGTATTTCCACCAGTTAAATCTCCAACAATAGCATTAGCTATTAAGTTTGCTCCGAAAAAGCATATACAAAATGATACAATAGAAAATATTCTAATAATTTTTTTTGAATACTTAAACATGTATGTTTTTTCTTTTAATTTACCTAATGTATTGTACTCACTAGTTATTTTACTTATAGCTAAAGGTATACCTGCAGAAGATATAATTAGAAAGAAGTTATATATGTTGTAGGCATATCCATAAAGAGAACCACTGTTTTCACCGATTATATTATAAAAAGGAATTACATAAAGTACTCCGAGTATTTTAGATAAAATTATAGCAATTGTTGCTATTAAAGCACCTTCGATAAATTCGTTTTTTTTCAAAAATATCATCTCCGTATGTAATTATTATATTAGAATTATGGTATGTAAGCAAGAAAAGTTAAACAAATAAGTGTAAATTACATAAATTTGCCATTTATAAAATATTTATTTAATGATATAATTATGGTGGAGGATCCTATGAAGTTTATAGAATTAAAAAATGTTAATAAAACTTATAAAAATGGTATAACTGCTGTTGCTGATATGTCAGTGGAGGTTAGTAAGGGTGAGTTTGTTTTTGTTATAGGTCTTACTGCAAGTGGGAAATCAACATTTATTAAAATGCTTTATAGAGAAGAAAAACCTACGAAGGGAACCGTTTTTGTAGGTGGTTTAAATGTGGGAAAACTTAGAAATAGAAAAGTATATAAATTAAGAAGAAAAGAAGGAATTGTTTTCCAAGATTTTAAGTTATTACCTAGACTTACGGTTTATGAAAACGTAGCTTTTGCTTTGGAATGTATTGGTATGAAAGGTTCTGAAATTAGACCTAAAGTCATGAATGCTCTGGAAAGAGTAGGTTTAAAAGAAAAGGTAAGGTCTTTTCCTGGAGAACTTTCTGGTGGAGAACAACAAAGAGTTTGTATAGCTAGAGCTATTGTTAATGAACCTAAGCTTTTAATATGTGATGAACCAACTGGTAATTTGGACCCTAAAACTAGTGAAGAAATTATGAATGTAATTGAAAAAATTAATAAAGAATTAGGCACAACAATTATTATGGCAACTCATGATAAAGATATAGTAAATAGAATGAAAAAAAGAGTTCTAGTAATTAATCATGGAGTACTTGTTGGTGATTATGCGAAAGGAAGTTATAAGACAAATGAGAGCGTTTAGAATATTTTTTAGAAGTATAAGAGATGCGTTCAAGAGTGTTATTAGAAACTTTTCTTTGAGCTTTGCATCAATTATGTGTACCACAATTACTTTAATTCTTGTGGCAGTTGCTGTAGTTGCTGCAGCAAATGTTAATAATGCTACAAAATTAATTGAAGATGAATTAACAATTGTTACTTATTTAAAAAAAGATGTAACTGAAGAACAAATTGAAAATATTAAAAATGAAATATCAAGTTATAAGAATGTTGAAGAAGTAACATTTAAAAGTAAAGATGAATGGAAATTAGAAATGAGTGAATATGATGATTCATTTAAAACTGTATTAAATTATTTAGATGAAAATCCATTAATGGACTCATTTGTATTAAAAGTAAATGATGTTAAAAAATTAAGTGAAACAAGTGAATATATTAAAGCAATAAATGGGGTTGATACTGTTAAATATGGAGAAGGAATGGTAGAACAAGTAATATCTATATTTGATATAGTACAAAAAATAGTAGTAGTTGTAGTAATTGCTTTAGTAGTAGTAACAAGTTTCTTAATAAGTAATACAATCAAACTAACTATATTTAGTAGAAGAAATGAAATTGAAATTATGAGATTAGTTGGGGCAAGTAATATTACAATTAAATTACCTTTCTTATTTGAAGGGTTCATAATTGGTTTAATTGGTTCAATTATTCCAGTATGTATTACTATTTATGGATATGTGATTTTATATTCAAGAATGCATGGTAAATTATTTTCAAATATGATTATGTTAATTAAACCGTATCCATTTGTATTTTGGGTATCTTTAATAGTTATAGCAATTGGAGCTTTAGTAGGTATGTATGGTAGTATTAAAGCTGTAAGAAAGTATTTGAAGGTGTAACTATGAGTATAAAAAAATTAATTTGTTATTTCATAAGATATATTTTAGCAATAATTATATTTGTGTCATGTTTTATATTTAAGCCATCTAATGCTTATGCAAAGTCTGCGAATACTTTGGCAGGATTAAGGGCTGATTTAAAAGATTTGGAAGCTCAAAAAAGAGCAAATGATAGTAAAAAGAATTTAACACAAAGTCAAATAAATACAAAGAAAAATGAAATAAATAATGCTAATCAAGAGATTACTAATAGTAAAGAAAAAATAGAAAATGCAAAAGTTTTAATTGAAGAAACTGATAAAAAGATAACTGAGTTAGAAGAGAAAAATAAAGAATTAATTGCTTATTATCAGGTTATGTTAAGTAATAATGTTTATATGGAATTTATTACTGAATCATCAAATATGACAGAATTAATAATGAGAAGCGATGCAATTAAAGAATTAACAAATTATCAACAAGAAAAATTAAAAGAATTAGAAGATTTAATAAAAGAAAATGAACAATTACAAGTTGATATGAAAAAATATCAAACAACTTTAGAAAAAAATATTATTGCTTATCAAGATGCGGTTTATAGTCTTCAAGATAATTTGGCAGATTTAAATGATATTGCTTTAGATATTAACTCTCAGATAAATTCTCAAAAAGAGTTGATTAAAGTTTATGAACAAATGGGTTGTAAGGAAGATCAAGATTTAGATGAATGCTCTAGAGTAATGGGAAATGCTATGTGGTTAAAACCATTAATTAAAGGAAGAGTAAATAGTAATTTTGGGGTTAGAAATAATCCGTTAAAACCTGGTACTTATAAGGTTCATCAAGCGGTAGATATCGGTGGTAATGGTGAAGGAACTAAAGTTTATGCAGTCGGTTCTGGTTCTGTTGCAATGGTTATTAATGCTGAAAAAACATATAATTCAAAGAAAACTAAAACATGTGGGGGTAATCAAGTATATATTTGGATGCAAGTTGCTGGTAAATATTATACTGTTCAATATGCTCACTTGTTGAAAGTTTATGTTAAAGCTGGAGATGTTGTAACTAAGGACACTGTTATTGGTCTTCAAGGTGGAGGTGCTGGTACTAGAAAATGGGAAAGTTGTTCAACTGGTACACATTTACATTTTGGTATTGCTAAAGGTAAAATTGCTAACAATAAATATTTTATTAGTAATTGGATGGCAAACGCTATAAAGCCGGAAGGTTATCCTTCAGCAGGTGGTTGGTTCTATTCAAGAACACAATGGTTTTAAAAAAATATGAAAAGTTGCTTGAAAAAGTAGGTTTTTAGTCTTGAGCCTTTCATAACCCGTAAATCTGAGAGCGGAAGTATGAGCGACCCCGTTTTGATAAATTAGTACTTTAGGTCATTGTTTGTCTAACACGTCCTCGAGCTAAGCAAACGAGGTGCAAAATTAGAGCTTTTGCTCTTTTATTTTGTGTAAAAATAGTGTAATATTAAATTGGTGATATTAATGGATATTAAAGTGTTAGTAGTTGGAGATTTGCAAGAAAATTGTTATGTATGTAGTGTTGGTGATAATGCTTTTATTGTGGATCCAGGTGATGAGGCTAATAGAATAATTGATGCATGTAAAGGTAAAAATGTTGTTGAGATAATTGTTACTCATCACCATTTTGATCATATTGGTGCTTTAGATGAATTAAAGAAATATTATGGACTTGAAGAAAATGTGAAAAGTGGGGTTTTTGATTATGAAGTAATTGAAACTCCGGGTCATACAAGTGATAGTAGGAGTATTTATTTTAAGAATGAAAAAGTTATGTTTACTGGAGATTTCTTGTTTTATCGTTCTATTGGTAGAACTGATTTAGATACAGGTAATGATATGGATATGATAAAAAGTTTAGAAAATATTAGTAAATATCCAGATGATATAGTTATTTATCCTGGACATGGACCTAAAAGTACATTGGGTAGAGAAAAGAATAATTTTAAATACTATTTTTGAAATATCTAAAAATGCCAGTTATCGACATAAAATGTGAGTTAAAGCGCTGAAATATGTCGATAACTGGCATTTTCGTGAAATTTGCAAATTAAAACTGATAGGTTTTGCTATCAGCTATTTTTTTAATATGTTTTTTCTGAGAAACTATGTGAGTAAATAATTGGTTCCATGAATTCAACATAATTTAAATAAATTATTCTGATTAAGTACCAAAGGTTATTTGTGTTATCTCTCACTATTAAATGATCTCTGCCTGCTTCTTCAATAATACCTTCGTATACTTTGTTTTGCCATGCACTACTGTCTGGATATGAGACATATGCCTTGATTTTTCTTCCTTTGTTTAATCTTAAGATGTTTTCAATGTAACTTTGTTCTGTTGGTAAACTGTTATTATTGTTATTTACCTCAGATACTGACATATTTCCTGGCGGTGTTCCAAAATTAGAACTTGGAAATGTTGGATTTTGGTAAAAATTACCATTCATTTTCTATTCACCTCTAAAACAATATATGTTTTTTATTAATAATAATTGCTAAAAAATAAATATTAGTTTATAATTAATATAGAAAAGTGGTTGAAGATATGGAAAGAATTAATTATAAAGAAATAATTTTTGATGGATGCTCATTAGTATTTGGCTTGTTTTTTTATGCTATGTGTTTTAATCTATTTTTGACTCCGAATGATTTAGTAGTATCTGGTTTTAGTGGTATTTCCATTGTTATGCAAAAATTATTTGGATGGGCTCCTTCAATATTTTTACTTGTTTCAAATATTATTTTGTTAATAATATGTTTTGTTTTTTTAGGTTGGAAAACGACGAAAAAAAATATTGTAGGTTCATTATTATATCCATTAATGGTTACATTATCTATGCCAGTTGCTAACTTTTTATCACCCTATTTAATAACTGAAGATTTTTATTTAACATTATTATTTGCTATATGTTTATACGGAATAAGTAGTGGTTTTATCTATAGGAGTGGGTTTACTGCGGGTGGATCTGATATAATTATGCAAATAATAAATAAGTATTGTAAAGTAAGTGAATCAAAAGCGATGTTATTTGCTAATGGTTTTATTATTTTATCTGGAATGTTAGTGTTTGGATTTACTAAAGGTGTTTATTCATTTATTATTCTTTATTGTTCAACATTCTTTGTGGATAAAATTATGTTTGGTATTTCTGATAGTAAATTATTTTATATTTATACTAGAAAAACAAGAAAAATTAAGAAGGTAATTCTTGAAGAGTTTGAAACAGGATTTACAACTATCCCTGGCACTGGTGGATATTCACATAAAAATGGGGTTATGATTATGTGTGCTGTATCAAATAATGATTATTATAATTTAAAAAAGAGAATTTTAGAAATAGATCCGAGTGCATTTATGATTATCGATAAATGCTATGAAGTAAATGGTGGAGTTAAAAGAAGTAATATTCCATTTTTATAAGATATGTGATACACTAGTAATGTGATTGCTTATGAAAAAAATTGTAATATTTGGTGGAGGAAGTGGACTTTCTCAACTTTTAAAAGGAATAAAATTATTTCCGGTGGAAATTACAGCAGTGGTATCTGTTGCTGATAATGGAGGGAGCACTGGGCTTCTTCGTCGTGAGTTAAAGATACCTGCGGTTGGTGATATAACTAAGGTAATGCTTAGTATGGCAGATACTAATCAAGATATAATTGATTTAATGAATTATAGATTTACAAAATCAAAGAGTTTAGGAATTCATTCTGTTAAAAATTTGTTATTAATTGCCTTGATGGATTTGAAAGGTAATTTTGCTAGCGCAATGCCTGTGATGGAAAAGCTACTTGATGTAAAAGGAAATATTTTGCCTTTGACAGAAGATAATGTTAATTTAGTAGGTATTACAAGTAGTGGTAAAAAAGTTGTCGGAGAACATCAATTAACTAAATGCGCAAGTAAGATTGTAGAGGTAAAATACGATAAAGACATAACCGTAAATCCCAAAGTAATTAAGGCTGTTAAAGAAGCTGATTTAATTATATTTTCTTCTGGGAGTTTGCTTACAAGTATAGTTCCACATTTAATTGATAAAGGATTAGTTAATGTAATAAATAAAGCTAAAGGAGATAAAGTATATATATGTAATTTGTTTACACAACCCGGTGAAACCGATGGATTTACAGTTAAAGATCATATAGATTATTTAGAAAAGTATTTAGGTAAAGGAAGTATTGATATTGTTATTGCTAATAATGAATTAATAAGTAGTGATTTAGCTAAAAAATATAGAACTGAAGAACAAAAAGATCCAGTTGTTTTGGATATGCATGAATTAGATAATAAAAATATTTATGTTATTCAAGATAAATTATTTACAATAGAGGATGGTTGGTATAGACATGATGCATTAAAGACTGGTTATTTATTGTTTTCTTATTTAATGGATGGTAGAAAATGACATTTACAACAAGTTTAAAAGAGGAAATAGCTAAGAATGATATTAATGTTTTAGAGGCAAGATATGAACTTGTGGCATTTTTGAATTGTGTTGCTAAATTTAGTAAAGATGAAATAAATATAACTGTGGAAAATGCTAGTATTGCCAGGAGAATATATAGAGAAATAAAAGAAATATATGGAGTTAATCCTAAAATAATAATTAGGGTTCAAAAAAGATTTAAAGTAAAACAAATTTATATTCTTAGTATTAAAGAAAAAGTAGATTTTATAAAGAAAGATATTAGTGTAGGAATAAAAATAGAGGTTGATGATTTAGTAAGTGATGAAGAAAAGATGGCATTTTTAGAAGGAGCGTTTTTAGCTGTAGGTAATGTTTCTAATCCAAGGACGAGTGGGTATCACTTAGAATTTATTTTTACAAAAGAAAGATTAGCAAAACAAGTACTTAATTTGTTAAATTATTTTAATCTTAAAGCAAAATTAATTAAAAGGGGTTATAAAAATATTGTATATATTAAAGCTAGTGAATGTATTAGTGATTTAATTAAAAGATTTCATGCGACGAATTCACTCTTTTATTTTGAAGATATAAGAATTTATCGAGATCATAAAAATATGGTTAATAGGTTAAATAATTGTGAAATTGCTAATCAAGAAAAGACATTTAGAACTGGACAAATTCAATTAGAAAATATTAACTATTTAAAAGAGCATGATTTATTTGGGCTACTTGAGGAAAATACTAGGATTGTGGCAGATGCTAGAGTAAAGTATCCCGAGGTATCAATGCAAGAACTTGCAGATATAGTTACTTTAGAAAATGATTATAAAATAGGAAAATCAGGTGTTAATCATCATTTTATTAAAATAAATAATTTAGTTAAAAGACATAAAGAAAGAAGTGAAGAAAATGATTGTTAGACTTGCTGCAGATATACAACCAGATAGTATTTTAGATGGTTCTGGTATTAGAACTGTTATTTGGTTTCAAGGATGTTTACATAATTGTTTGGGATGTCAAAATCCTGAGACTCATGATATGAATATTGGAATGATTGTGGATATTGATGAAATAAAAATGAAACTAAAAAAGTTAAAATATCAAAGTGGAATTACTTTATCTGGTGGAGATCCTTTTTTTCAACCTGAGGCGGCATTGGAAATTGCTAAATTTGCTCAAAGTATTGGATTAAATGTCTGGGCTTATACTGGTTTTACTTATGAAGCATTGTTAAATGGAGATAAAAATAGATTTGAATTGTTAAAATATGTTGATGTTTTGGTAGATGGAAAGTTTATGCTTGATAAAAAAAGTTTAAATTGTAAATTTCGGGGTAGTACAAATCAAAGATTGATTGATGTAAAAAAAAGTATGGAAACCGGAGGTGTAGAGTTGTATGATATTTGATAATAATGTAAATTATACATTGCTCGTTAATAATGCAGATAAAGAATTTATGTCGAAATTGGGAAGTTATCCCATTGTTGATAGTAATTTATCTTTTGATGAATTAAAAAATAAGTTGGAAATATTTCCTAGCAAAAGGGTAGTGTTTAATGAAATTTGGTATAATTTAAAAAATTGTGAAAAGAAAGAAATTGTAGAATTATTAAAAAAACAAAATGTTAGTTTTGTAAATGTTACAAGTAATGTTGAAAATGCTTTATATAGTGATTATATAATAGTGTATAATAATAATGAAAAAGTTCTTGAAGGAAATATGGAAGCAGTTTTAAGAAATGAAAAAACATTAAAAAGATTAGGATATGGTGTTCCTTTTGTGGTTGATTTATCAATCCAGCTAAATTATTATGATATACTTTCAGATGTTTATTATGATATGGATAAATTGATGGAGGCTTTATGGAATTAGAATTAAAAGGTAGTATTATCGGAGTAATAAGTGATGATTTTAAAGAATCTGATTTAAGTGGAAAAGTAAAAGATATTGTTGTAAAAAAAGCAAGTGATGCATTAAAGATGGTGGGATTAGATGATTTGTATTTAGAAAAAGAATATAGCGAATTATCATGGAATATAAAAAATAAAATAATATTAGCAAGTAAATTACAAGATAAAGAAATAATGTTAGTTAATTTTAGTAAAGGTTTAACAAATAAAGATTTAGATTTTTTTAAGAAATTATTTAAAAAGATAGTTGGATATGGAAGAAAAATTATTTTAGTAGATAAAAATAGTGAGTTATTTTTAAATTGTGTTGATAACTTATATGTTATTAACAAAGAAATTGTCTTGGAAACAAATGATATATTTAATAAAGATTTGCGAAAACCATGAAACTTTGTTCCATCATAACTAAATTTAATTAAATAT
>OIYR01000492.1_pt1 | contig 21952 bp, 20 predicted proteins | sample 1588221 | NCBI WGS metagenome assembly OIYR01 (sample SAMN03283292) | human gut metagenome | biome: human-associated habitat; material: feces | host: Homo sapiens | place: Peru | collected 2012
GCTTTTTTTTTTTTTTTTTTTTGTATTTTTGTTTATCAAATACTAAATTCTTTTGTAAAAGTGTCGATTTATGTCCGCTATGTGATAGTAGAATTTTTACAGGTTATAAAAATTTGCTTTTCAATTTAGCAAATTTTAAACTTATATTTGTTATCATAACAGCTTATTTTTGTTTAAAATAAAACAAAAATGGTATCAAAACATTGTTGCAAACATCTTTGAAAAGGAGTAAAAATGACAAAGATTAAGGATATCACGCCGTTGCGAGCCATTAGCGTGCTTGCTTTATCGGCGATTGTAGGACTTGCGCTTAGCTTTCAAGCTTGTGCGCCGAGAAATGAGACTATGTGTGTCAATCCAAATACAAACACTTGGGTAAAATGCCCAGATGGTGTTGCGCCGGGCTCTATGCTTGAAGACACAAAGGGTGCACAAACATTCAAAGAGGCGAAAACACAAAACGCCAAAAAGAAAACGACTACAAAAAAACGCACTACGAAAAAGAAGAAATAAGCCTTTCCCGCCTTTTGGCGGGACGCTTGCCTTGTAAAATGCGTTAAGGTGAAACAGCCAAAGAATTTAAATTCAATGCTGTTGTTATGTTGCCTTGTAGTTTGGTGATTTTAGCTTTAAATTTCCATCGCGCTGAGAATTTGACTTAAAATTTGGTTAAGTGTAAAATCAAAAGAAAATTAAGTGGCGAAAATTTGCATATCAAAAGAATTATAAGCGTAAATCCACGCTATGCAAGATTTTTAAAGAGTATGCTCCCCAGCCGCACCATATTTGCTCCGCATTTTATAGCCAGCTCAAAATCCCCGCTCATTCCCATAGAGCAGATATTTGCGCCGTGTTTTTGCAGGCTTTCATAAAGGGCAAAGGTTTGCTCGAAACTGCGGATTATCTTGCGCTCGTCATCGCTGTGTGCGCCTATGCTCATCACACCGCAAAGGGCTATCTTGTCGCATTCGGCTTGAATTTGCAAATAAGTATCCACTGCCAGAGCTTTATCCAAGCCGCTTTTGCTCGCCTCATCAGCCGCATTTACTTCAAGTAAAGCGGGCAAGGTGTAGTCAAGCCTTTGATTTACCGCTTGTGCGAGTTTTAAGCTGTTGCAAGACTGCCATAAAATCGGGTGTTGTTTGATTAAAAGGTTGATTTTGTTGCTTTGTAGCGTGCCGATAAAATGCCATTTAATGCCTAAATTCTCGCCACTTAACGCTTCTTTTTTCTGCGCTAGGGCTTGCACTTGATTTTCGCCAAACTCGCTCACACCGAGCTTTGCAAGCCTTGCTATCTCGCTAGTGCCTACATACTTGCTCGCGGCGACTAGGCGGACATTTTTGGTTTTTTCTAGGATTTCATCTAAATTCATCGTTTTTCTTTGCAAGTGGTGCGCCCGAGAGGATTCGAACCTCAGGCCTTTTGAACCGCAATCAAATGCTCTATCCAGCTGAGCTACGGGCGCAAAAAATGTGATTATAACATAACAAGCTTAAATTTAGCCTAAATTTTTACTTATATTTGATTGTTTTTTACATAAATTCATCGTCCTTAATTTTTCAGCTTCTTTGAGCATAAAATTCCCTTTTAAATTCGCTAAATTTATGCGCCTTTATCGCTGAGCGGATTTGCGCCATCAGCGTGAGATAATAATGCAAGTTATGCAGGCTCGCAAGGCGAAAAAATGTCAGCTCCCCAGCACGAAAAAGATGATTTAAATAGCCTTTTGAGTAGCGTTTGCACGCATAGCACTCACAACCTTGCTCGATAGGCTCGTCATCTTTGATAAATTCAGCCCTTTTTATGCTGAATTTTCCGTGCTTTGTGAAAATTGTGCCGTTACGAGCGTTGCGCGTAGGCATTACGCAGTCAAACATATCTACTCCACGCTCAACATTTTCGACTAAATCCTCAGGCGTGCCAACGCCCATTAAGTATCTTGGGCGATTTGTATCCATAAAAGGCATCATAGCCTCGACTGTGTCATACATTGCTTGATTTTCTTCCCCAACACTCAGCCCACCGATAGCTAATCCGTCAAATTCTAGCTCGCAAAGTGCGCTCGCACAAGCCTTTCGCGCCTCAAAATCGGTCCCGCCCTGCACGATACCAAAGATATTTTGATGAAGATTAAAGCCCGAATTTTGCTTGTTTTTGTGATATTTTATAGCCTCTTTCGCCCATTTTATCGTCCTTTGCACGCTCAAATCAATGCGTTTTTTCTCCGCTGGCAAGGCAACTAAATCGTCCAAAATCATCATTATATCGGAGTTTAGCTTATATTGTGTGTCAAGCACACTTTGGGGCGTAAAAAAGTGCAAACTCCCATCAATGTGGCTTTTAAAGGCAATGCCCCTTTCATCTGGCTTTGAATTTTTGCTTAAAGAAAAAGCTTGAAAACCGCCGCTGTCGGTTAAAAACGAGCCATTGTAGCGCGTAAAGCCGTGCAAACCGCCCAAACTCGCCACCACCTGCGAAGTAGGGCGCAAGTAAAGATGATAGGTATTTGCCAAGATGATTTTTGCGCCTAAAATTTCGCTCATATCGTTAGCGTCAAGGCTTTTTACCGCACCAGCCGTGCCAACAGGCATAAAAACAGGCGTTTCAAAGCTGCTGTGAGCGGTTTGTATCTCGCACACTCGGGCGTTTCCGTCTTTATGTTTAACTTCAAATCGCATTTTATAAGCTGTCCTTTTTGCGGGCATTTTTGTGTAAATTTTACCTAAAATTCATCAAAATACCGCTAAAAAATTATATATTATGATAAATTCGCATTTTGCAAACATTTTGAAAGCCAAAATTCAAGTCAAAACAAGCATAAATTTATGAAACTACTTGCATTTTTTGTGCCTACATAGTTCCAATTTATTCATCATCGTGTGTTTGAGATATTTTTTATCCGAGGCAACAAGTGAAACCATTGTGCCATCGTTGCCAAAATACCCTGTCATCAGCTTTAATTTCCCGTGAAGCTTATATGGCGTGTCTTCGAGGTGGATAGACATCTTGCAGACGCGGTCATCGTTGATATTGCTGTTGCAATTATACGCATAAACCATTGTTATTTTAACGATTCTATCGATAAATTTGCTATAATCCTCATCGCTTATATTGTATTTATCCACAAGCGTTTTAACATCGATAGTAAAAACCTTTTTTTCCTCGTTGTATTTGAGTATATCAAACATTTCGTGATTTATATCAAGTGTGATTAAGTCTATCCATTCATTAGTTAGCCTATCGTGTTTGTCAAACACTCGTATATTTTCGATGATTTTATTGTAGCTATAATCATCTTGCTTGCACGCAACGATAAAAAGGCATAAAACTACCAACAATATCTTTTTCACTAACACTCCCTTGTGTTATACTTTTCATTCCATTACACAAATTATAGCAAATTTTTGCTATAATGTTGCATTTATTTGAGGCAAAACGATGAAAATACTTGTAAATTTAGAAAACAATTCCTACAAAGTCTCTATCAACGAGCTTTCAAAGCTTGAATTTGAGGGCAAGGTGGCGGTGCTTACCAACGCCAAAGTTGCAGGACTTCATCTTAAAAGCTTGCTTGCTAAAATTTCGTGCGATGAGCTTTTTATCATCACCATAAAGGACGGCGAGGAGTTTAAAAACCTTGCCACGCTTGAAGAAGTGCTTAATCAAATGTTTGTGAGCAAACTTGATAGAAAAAGCACGCTTGTTGCCTTTGGCGGCGGGGTTGTTACGGACATAGGTGGCTTTGCGGCGAGCATTTATCAACGCGGGATTGATTTCATCAGCGTGCCAACCACGCTTTTAGCTATGGTTGATGCGGCTGTGGGTGGCAAGACAGGCGTAAATAACGCCTTTGGCAAAAATCTCATCGGCTCATTTTACCAGCCAAAAGCCGTTTATTGTGAGAGTGAGTTTCTCAAAACGCTTACTAGCCGAGAACTTGCCGCAGGTATGGCTGAATTTATCAAAATGGCGGCGTGTTTTGACACGGACGCGCTCGAACTCATCGAAAGTTTAGACACAAATGCTTTCTTAAAAGCCGATTTGCCAAGCGAGCAGTTTAGCCAAATCATCAGCAAAAGCGTGCAGCTCAAAGCCAGCATAGTGAGTGTTGATGAGCGCGAAAATCAGCTGAGAATGCTTCTAAATTTCGGGCATTCATTCGCGCATATCATCGAAAATCAAACAAATTACAAGCGGTATTTGCACGGCGAGGCTGTCGCCATAGGCATAGTGATGGCAAATGCCCTTTCGCTCGCACTTGGACTTATATCGCAGAGTGAAAACGACCGCATAAAGGCATTGCTTGAAAAATTTAGCTTGCCAACGCACTATAAAATCAGCAATGCAGAGGAATTTTACAACGCCTTTTTCCTTGACAAAAAAAGCGCAAATTCCAAAATCAACTTTGTCCTTTTGCAAGGGCTTGGCAAGGCTATCATCAAAAATGATATTAGCAAAGAAAGCGTTATAAAGGTGCTTGAAAGCTTTGCAGGCTGAATTTAGTATGAAAATTTGGACTATGAAAGCGATTTTGCATAAAATTTTACACAAAATGCTAAATTCTAGCCTAAATTTGGACAAAATTTAAAAAATTCGCGCAAAATGAGCGGAATTTTAAGATGAAATTTGCGTTTAATTAAGCCGTTTGTAAAGGGCTATTTAAGGACATTTGAGGGTAAGTTTATAATGCAAACAAAAGAAAAGATTTATTTTAAAACCTTTGGTTGTCGCACAAATATCTATGACACCGAGCTTTTAAAGGGCTATGTGAAAGATTATGAGCTTGTAAATGACGAGGGCGAGGCGGACATTGTCGTGGTGAATTCTTGCACGGTTACAAACGGCGCAGATAGTGGCGTGCGGGCGTATATCAAGGCTTTGCAGGGCAAGAAAATCATTCTTACGGGTTGTGCGGCGGCGAGCAAGGGCAAGGATTTGCTTGATAAAGGGGCTATTTTTGGGGTTTTAGGCGCAGGAAACAAGGCTCAAATCAACGCTCTTTTAAGGCAGGGGCGCGAATTTTACGAGGTAAATCCCCTAAATTTCATCGATAAAGACATAGTTAAACGCTTTGAAAACCACACCAAAGCCTTTGTGAAAATCCAAGAGGGCTGTGATTATGCTTGTTCTTATTGTATTATCCCAAGTGTGCGTGGCAAATCCCGCAGTATCAGCGAGGAAACACTCATCAAACAAGTGCAAATCCTTGCAAACAACGGATACACCGAGTTTGTGCTAACAGGCACAAATATCGGCTCTTACGGAAGCAAGGAAAACACGAGTTTAGGGCGACTTTTGCAAAGGCTAGGTGCGGTAAATGGAGTAAAACGCATTCGTTTAGGCAGCCTTGAACCCGCTCAAATAGATGAAAGCTTCAAAGAGATTTTAGATGAGCCGTGGATAGAAAGGCATTTGCACATAGCCTTGCAGCACACGAGCGAGAAAATGCTGAGACTAATGAGACGGCGTTCGCATACAAAGGACGATTTAGCTTTGTTTGAGCTTTTGCGTGGCAAGGGCTATGCGCTAGGGACGGATTTCATCGTGGCTCACCCCGGAGAAAGCGTGGAAATTTGGGATGAAGCCTTAAATAATTTTAAAAAATTTGCGCTCACGCATTTGCACGGCTTTGTTTTTTCGCCAAGAAACGGCACGCACTCGGCTACGCTTTTAGCGCAAAGTCAGCAAATAAGCGGTTTGCTCGCCAAAGAACGCTTGCAGACACTCAAAAACATAGTGGTGCAAAACAATCTTGAATTCCGCCGCGAAATTTTACGCGCCAAAACCCCGCTAAATGTCCTTGTAGAGAGCTTTAAAGACGGCTTTTACGAGGGCTATGATGAATTTTACAACAAAATCAAAATCAAAAGCAAGCAAGATTTAAGCAAAAAGTGGCTCAAAATCGATAGCTATGAAGTGCGCGAAAGGGAAAATTTCGCCCAAATTTAAGAAAATTTGTCTTTTTTGTGTCATTAAATCAAGCATTTTTGCAAATTTCAAGCCAAATTCACGCAAATTTAGGGTAAAATAGATAAGATTTATTTTAGGAGTTTAAATGGCACGATTTGCATTAGATTTATTAGAATTTGCAAAACGAGAAAGGGTGAAAGAGGCACTAGAAACAAATTTACCCGTTATTGATGAAAAGGATACAAAAAAATTTGTCTTATCCTTGCTCCAAGAGTGTGATGGCAAAGATAAATTAGAGGCTTTATTGCTTTTACATAGTTCGGAAAGCTATGGAGAATTTGAATATAATGGCACAGAAGAACAACTAGACAATGAGATAGAAACCATACATAATGAAGTGAAAAAATGGGCAACCGAAGTTAATGTTGTTTTAAATTTAGACTAATAAAAATTCAAAAAAAGGGGTAAAAATTTGAAAAAAAGCAAAATCATCATCGCCGTGTCTTTTTTGTTGCTGTGCGTGCTTTTGGGCGTGGTTTTTGTGAAAAACGAGCCTGAATTCATCGACAAAGCCCGCTATGAAAGCCTACTAGAAAGCGGACAAATCAGCGCAGCCACGCTAGAAGGCGGGCAAATCATCTTGCGAGCGGGCAGAGAAAAATTTGCCATCATCAAAGAGGGCATCGATATGAACGAGCTTGTAAGCAAAGTGCCTGTGCGCCCAGCCAAAGAATTTGACAGCAGTTTTTTGCTCTTTGTGGTTTGTGCGCTTGTGGGAGCGTTTTTTGTGGCGTTTTTAGTAGCGCGAAAAAAGCAAATGCAACGCTTTCCCGTCCGCAATGTCCAGCCAAACGCCACGCCTATGAATTCGCTAGAAAACATAAACTCCATAAAGCCTGTCATTTCGGGCGTGAGTTTTGATGATGTGGCGGGCGTTGATGAAGTTAAGGTTGAGCTGAGCGAAATCGTGGATTTTCTCAAAAATCCGCAAAAATACAAAGAATTCGGCGTAAAAATGCCAAAAGGCGTGCTGATGGTTGGACCCCCGGGCGTTGGTAAAACGCTGATAGCTAAGGCTGTGGCGGGCGAGGCGAGCGTGCCGTTTTTTTACCAAAGCGGTTCGAGCTTTGTTGAAATTTATGTAGGAATGGGCGCAAAACGCGTGCGCGAGCTTTTCAGCCGTGCAAAGGCAATGTCGCCGAGCATTATTTTCATCGATGAGATAGACGCTGTGGGCAAGGCGCGCGGAGAGATAAGCAATGTCGAGCGCGACAGCACGCTTAATCAACTCTTAACCCAAATGGACGGCTTTGAGGACAACAGCGATGTCATCGTCATCGCTGCAACCAACAAAATCGAGCTTATGGACCCAGCACTTTTGCGCTCAGGACGCTTTGACAGGCGGATTTTCCTTTCTTTGCCAGACTTTAAGGACAGGCTTAAAATCCTTGAAATTTATATGAAAGACAAAAAAAACAATGTAAATTTAGCCCACATAGCCAAAGCAAGTGTCGGTTTTAGCGGGGCTGCGCTTGAAACGCTTGTCAATGAAGCGGCGATAAACGCTTTAAGGCGTGGCGGGGAGAAAGTGGAGGAAAATGACTTTTTCGAGGTGCTAAACAAGGTGCTTGTGGGCAAGAAAAAAATCCTATCTTTCAGCGAGGACGAAAAGAAAATTCAAGCCACTTACCAAGCGGCAAAGGCTTTGAGTGCCTACTACTTCGACATAGGCTTTGAAAAAATCACGCTGATTGAAGACCGCTTTAACGAATATGAACACCACATAAAGTCCAAATCCGAGCTTTTAAACAAGATAAAAGTCTATTTAGCAGGCTCTTGCGCTATGAAACTCATCTACAATGAAAGCTACACCAACTCTCAAAGCGATTTGCTTAAAGTCAAAGAGCTTATAGGCTTTATGATGAGCTTTGATATGGGCGATGAAAAGCTGCTTAATGAGCAAAAAAAGGAAATTCAAAATTATCTTAGCGCGATGAAAGACAAGATAAAAGCCCTAGCTGACACGCTTTTAGAGCAAGAAAAGCTAGAAAGTGCCGATGTGGCAAGGCTTGTCAATGAGTGAGCGAGAGTAGGGCGCAAGGTTTATCAAGGTGCAAGGCTGAATTTTGAGCGAGCTTTTTGCAAACTCCAAAGCCAAGCCGTAAAAAAGGACAAACAAATGCAAAAGGTAAAAATTGGCATTCTCACTTTAAGCGACAGAGCAAGTGCGGGCGTTTATAAGGACGAGGCGACAGCACAGGTAAAGGCGGTGCTTGAAAGCTACATAAAAAACGAGCTTGAATTCGTGTGCGAGCTAATCCCTGATGAATTTGAGCTGATAAAATCAAGGCTCATTGCGCTTTGTGATGAAGCAAAGTGCGATTTCATCGTAACCACAGGCGGCACAGGACCCGCAAAACGCGATGTAACGCCAGAAGCGACTGAGGCTGTGTGCGAAAAAATGCTCCCGGGCTTTGGCGAGCTTATGCGACAAACGAGCTTGAAATATGTCCCCACAGCGATTTTGTCTCGTCAAACGGCGGGCATTCGTGCAAATTCGCTTATAGTGAATTTGCCCGGTCAGCCAAAGGTGATAAAAGAGTGTTTAGAGCCGATTTTCCCCGCTGTGCCTTACTGCCTAGACTTAATCGGCGCGGCTTTCATCGAGCCAAATGACGAAAATATAAAGGTTTTTCGCCCAAAAAAGAAAGGGATTTAAATCGCAAGAACTAACTTACCTTGCCATACTGACTTGTTTGTCATACTGAGCGAAGCGAAGTATCCACGAATTCAAAGGCGTATTTTAAATTCTATGGATTTTTTTGCTGCGGCTTACGCCTTGCAACCCATTGGGTCGCTACGCTCAAAATGACAAATTCCACCGTCATTGCGAGCAAGACAAATGCCTTGCGTGGCAATCCACAAAAACAAGCACAATTTTAACTCTATGAATTTCCACACTTGCTTTCGTCTCACTCGCAATGATGAGTTAAATGCTTGAATTTTAGCGATTTAAAATGAAAAAGAGCAAAGAATTTAAAAGTAAAAAAGAGTAAAAAAGCAAAAAACAAAAGATAAAAAGTAAAAACCTTGAAAAGCAAAAAGACACAAAGCAAAAAAAGGGCGCGAACCTTGTCCGCACCCCTTACAAGCTCCATTTAGTCGAACTTTTGTCCTAAAATGTTGCCGTTGTTGTCAGCATACACTTTCATTCCGTTGGTGAATTTGAACTTGTAACCGCCAAATTCTCTATCCACTTCGATGATTTGTGCGCCTTGTTGTGTGGCTTTGACCTTTGAAACCACAGCACTTGGGATAAAGCCCGTAGGTATGGGCTTATACTTGCCATCGACTTCTGTCCATTCGCCGTTTATGTTGAAGTCGATTTTTGTGCCATCAACCAGCACGACATCAAAAGAGTTCATATCTCTTTCGACAAGCCCGATGTTCACGCCTTTAAAATGCGTGCTGATGAATTTTTGAGCGGTTGCTGGGAGCTGATTTGCAGGCACGACCATATCCGCCAACGCTGAACTGATACCTACTAGCAAGGCTAGCAATGTGATTTTGAGTTTCATAGAACCCTCCTTAAATTTTTGTTACGATGAAATGATAGCAAAGTTGTGTGAAGTGAGTGTGAATTTTAAAAAACTCTTTTTTAAAAGCGTTTTTGCTTGAAAAATGTTGATATTTTAGCTATTTTAAGGCGTTAAATTTTTATTTTGACTTTTTGTGTAAAGTAACTGCAAAGGCTCACAGCCTGTGATTTCTAGGTATTTCATCGCTTTCTCGGTTTGTAAATTTAAGTGATATTATACATTTTTTCTGCAAATTTTGCTAGAATTTGCGTTTAAATTTTAGGGGGTTGTTTTGGCTTTGTTTAAAAAAAAGATTTGAATTTTTGATAAATTTAAGCGATTTAAAAAACAAAGCACAAAACAAGGTGAATTTAAGCAAATTTAAAAGTAGGGCGCAAACATTGTTGTCATTGCGAGAAAAAGTAGGAACGCTTGCTTGATTTGTCATTGCGAGCCGTTTAAAAAACGGCGTGGCAATCCAAAAGCCCTTTGCAAAAAAGGGTTTAGGGTGAGTTGTAAAAAATAAATCCCTAAATTCGTGGCTTGCCGCAAGTTTGCACTCATAAAAATTCTTGCAATGACAAGCAAAAATGCCCAAAATTCACTTGTTTTCGCTCAAATCCTGTGCCACTTGCGCGGCGAGTTTGAGTTTGTCGCTGTCAAAGTGCGTGTAAATGCGCGAAGTGTTAAGGCTTGCGTGTCCTAGAGCCTCTTGAACTAGCACTAAATCCTTTTGTTTCTTGTAGAGTAGGGTGGCAAAGGTGTGGCGGAGCATATGTGCGCCGTTTTTTTGCTTGCGAATGCCTGATTTAAAGAGTATTTGCTCGACTATGCGGCTCACATAAGCCTGTGTGAGCGGTGTTCCTTTTTTGTTGATGAAAAGGTAGCTGTCTTTGTTGGCGTAGTTGATGGAGATATTATTCAGCAAATCTTTTATAAGCTCTTTTTTTATCATCACAATGCGGTATTTGTTGCCTTTTGCGCGTATGCGGATAATATACAAGTCGTTTTCCTCGCTAATGTCGCCAAGCTTTATGCCGATAGCCTCGCTCACACGGATACCTGTAAAGATGATGATTTTGATGATGAGCTTGTTGCGCGTGGTGTTTGCCTTAAAGTCCGCATTTTCCACGCCGTCAAGGAATTTTTTAAGCTCATCCTCGCTCATAAATTCAGGCAGTTTCGTGCCTTTTGCGCCCATAACTCCCGCCCAGCTTTTAAGCTGTATGTCGAACAAATGGGCTTTGCCGTCCTCTTCGTTTTGTTTGTCTAAAAAGTCAAAAAAGTTTATCACGGCTATGCGGTAGTTTTTCTTACTCGCATCTGACAAAGATGCCGTAATGCTCGCCAAAATCTCAATGAGCAACTCCTCATCTATCTGTGTCATCGAGTGTAGCTTGTATAAAATAAGGTATTCATAAAGTTTTTTCAGTGGGTTGAAGTAGGTATTTACGCCGATAAGCCCAGCATTGCGGGCTTTTTTCACAAGGGCATCTAGCTCGTCAATGTGTTTTGCACCTTTTGAAAGGGCGAAATTCACCTGTGCTAGCTCTTGTGGGCTTTTTAGCTCCTTGTTTGAAAGCGAGTTGAGCTTGAATTTCACATAACGGCACAGCCAAAAGAGTAGGGAGTCGCTAAAATTTGGCTCACAGTCAAGTGGGTATTTCATCATATTTCCTTATCTTTGGGCTTATATTGTCTTTTGTCGCCACTTTTTATAGTTTTTTGTTTGTTGAATTTTAGCATTGTTGTGTAAATTTAAGGAAGTTAAAAAGAAAGTTAAAGTGGCGAAATGATTTTTAAAAATTTAATTCATTTTTTAAAGAAAAAATACAAATTACCTTTAAAAATAAATCTAAAACTAAACTGAATTTTGACATATAAAAATGTGCGTTAAGGTAAAATGAGCTGAATTTTATTATTTTATATTGAAAACTATAATTTTCAAACTTTTATACTTTTTACACAATCCCCCGCTTTTCATCATTATAAAATCTTATTATATAGAGCTTTAAAGCATTTTACCTTTTGGGTGATTTGAACTTATCCACGAAATTTAGCGTGAATTTTTGATGAATTTTCTTTGTCTTTTTCAGCGTAAATTTTTGAGCTTTTGGAGTGAAAATTTAAAATCAGCAAAAATTTAGTTTTGAAAAATTATCAAAATTTATCTTTTTTTGATAATAAAAATTTATCATTTTATCGCCCTATTCTTTCTCGCGTTCATTTACCTTAATATAAGTTTTTTAAGATAAAATAGCATTTTGAAATTAAATTTAAAGGACAAGATATGAAAAAAGTTCTCACAAGCGTAGCCCTAGCCTCCGCATTGATGACAAGTGCAGCTGTGGCAGAAGAATCAGGCGTATTGCTCGGCTTTAATGTCGGCTATGGCGCAGCCAAACCCACAGGCACACTCTCATCTGGTAGTTACACAGGCTTTCGATATGGATTTCTCGGCGGTTACAAGGAGATTTTAAGCTCAAATATGGGTATGAGATACTACGCCACTTTGGATTTTGGCACAAAATACACCAAAGGAGACAACAACCCCGACATTAAGACGATAAATTTCTATCTCAACGGCGATGCGCTCTTTAATTTCGCCCTTGACAACTCTATGGAATACGGCGCGTTCGTTGGTTTGGCACTTGGCTATATCAATCACGACATTTCAGGCGGTGGCTTAGGTGAAACCAAGCCAAAAGGCTTTGATTTAGGCATAAATTTAGGTTTAAGAGCGCAATCATACGCCAACCACAGCTTAGAAATTTATAGCCGTTTTGGACTTTTGAGTCAAGAAGCTACCGCAAACAACCTCACTTTCAAGGTTACACAGCCTTATCAAGTAGGCGTTCGCTATATTTACTCTTTTTAAGCATTTGTGAAAACAAGGGCGGATTTAGATTTTCGCCCTACTTTGCTTTTTATCTTTAATTTTACCTTTTTAAAAGCCCTAAATTTAAGCATTTTGTGTCTTGCTTTTTTATAAATTTAAATCTTTTTTTGCGTTAAAACTCATTCAAACTCTTTTTTAAACGCTTTAAATATAAGCTAAGCTCTATCAACACCTTTTAAAAAGCCAATCTCACAGCATTCAAGCAAATTTAGCCTTATCGATACTCGCCCTTTTCGCCAGCAAGGATAACTTTGATTTGAGAGTCGCTAAATGTCTTTTCAGCTGTGTTTTCTCTCCAACTCTTGCCATCATTCCAAGTCAGCAAGTCGCATTTAAGCCCCAAAGATTTGATAAATTCATAAAGATAATGCGGAAAAGACAGCGCATTTACCGCACCGCTTGCTGCTATGGCGCGTAGCTCAGCACTTATCTTTGCCCTTTCTTGCTCGTTTGTTTTTAACAAGGTTTCATCATAGTAAGGCACATAGTAGCTTGTGTAAAAGCCAGCTTTCTTAAACGCCGACAACGCCTTGTAATCGCCACTTTCTACGATGATATCGCCGTGTTTAAAGCGCGTTTGCTTGCAAACTTTGATAAGCTCTTGCAAAGCTTGTTTGGCGTTTTTGTCGCTTAAATTCTTAAAATCCAGCCAAATTTTTGCCCTTGTTTTGATTTGCTTTGGCAAGGCTTTTGCCTTAAATTCATCATCTTTTTGCCGAATGAGCGCGAGCATTTCTTTTAAATTTAGCCCTATTGAGTGTTTTAACCCATCGTGTCCCACATCAAAATACGGCGCATTTTTGCCCGCATTTTGCGCCATTTCATCGTCAAAAAAATGAACATCTATCTCAAAATTTTGATACAAACCGAAAAAATCCTCCACCTTTTTTGGCTCGTCCGTGCGGTGCAGATAAATCTTATCAGGCACGATAAAGCCAAGTTCAGGCTCTTTAAGCTCTTTGTCATAGTCCTTGCCGCCTACCATTCTAGCCCTAGAAGTGTTGTATTTGTTGTTAAAAGGACTTAAAGCCTTGTCAAGCTCCACGCATTTAATGTCCAACAAATCAAAAAGAGCGTGCATAAGATTATCGCTCATAAAAGGCTTGTGCTGCGCCATTTTTACCTTTTTTACTATGTTTGGATGGCGTTTTTTAAAGGTATCGCTCATATAAATCATAAAAGGGATTTCCACCATAAAACGCGATACATAGTTCCAAGTATGCCCAGAAAAATTACGATAATCATAAACTTCATCGCCGTGGTCGCTAAGATAAAACACTATGGCATCATCATCTTTGAATTTTTGTATGATTTTACTCACTACAAAATCATTATAAAGCACAGCATTTGCATACTCTGTGCGTGTTTTAAGCTGTGAGTCATTGAGCCTTTTGTCGCTTTTGTAAAATTTATCAAGCCCCTTTTCTCTCATCATTTGAGTGTTAAATTTCTCATATTCTTCAGGATAACGCTTTGCATAAGCTTCGTGTGTCCCCATTAAATGAAAGATGATAAATTGATTTTCTTTCGTATTTATTTTGCTTTTTAGCTCATCAAACATTTGCAATAAAATTTCATCTTTGGCATTAGAGCCACCACTAAAAGCTGTGTTTGAAAAGTGCTGAACGCTTGCCCTTTTGGCGATGACTTCGGCGACATTGTTCCACACAGAAATTTGCTCTTGATTGCTAAGCCAAAAGCTTTTATAATCCAGCAAATTCATCGCATCGATAAGATTCATTTGATGATACCAAGGCGTGGTAGCATTGTTTTCGTAGTTTGCAAAGGTTAAAAGTTTATCAAGCACAAATGCGGTGTGTGTTTGCGGGGAAATAATATCATCAAAAACAAACAAATTTTTACTTTTAACAAGCTCATTTAAGTGCGGTGTAGTAGGCAAATCATAGCCATAAATTTGCATATAATTGCGTTGAGTGCTTTCGCCGATGATGAGAATGATTTTTGGAATTTTATTTTTTTGAGAGATATAGGATTTGGATAATATTGAATTTTTATCACTAGCTAGCTTTTGAGCAAGCATTGCGCTCATATTTTCATCAAGCTCTTTGTAAGCCTTGATGAAATCATTTTGTTGTTGCACGCCCTGACTTAAAACCTGTGCCGTGTGAAAAAGCTGTGTTTTTTGAGTTGAGTTTTGAAAGCTTGATTTGATGATATTTTGCGCCAAAACGACAAGACAAACGCCCGCAAACAAGGCGCAAAATCTTTTAGAAAGCTCAAACGAAAATTTAAAAAGCCACGCCAAAAGACTCACAGCGATGATGGAAAAAAGGGCTAAAAGCGTTTTAGCGTTAGCATACATAGCGATGAATTCGCTTGCTTCGCGCGTGTTGGTGGCGAGAAAAATTTGAAAAGAATCAGAATCAAGCAAGCCATCAAAATTAATCAGCAAAAAGGCGTTGATGAGACAAACAGCGCAAACAAGCCAAAAAATCATACTTCGCACAATCCTAAAAACCTTATCGCCCAAAAAAGAGCAAGCATAAAAAAGCACGAAAAATACGGCAAAATTCCACAAAAAGCCTTCAAATAAATGCGTTATGAAATCATCGATATTTGAAAATGCGTAAAACAGGGTGCAAAGAAAGACAATGCCAAGAAATTTAGCATCAATGAGCGTGAGTTTGTCACCCTTTGCGAAAAAGCTTTTAAGCGACAAAAGTTTTGTTTGCAAGCTTTTAAAAAGAGCGTGGAATTTAGAATTTAAAGCCATTTTTGTCCTGTGTTTTAAAAATTTGCCTTTGATTGTAGTCAAAAATTACCAACCAAAAGCCATAAAGTTAAACTTTTGCGAAATTTTCTTACTTTGAGTGCACAAATTCACGCTAGCGCCCTACTCCAACGCTCCGATTTCGCTCAAATCCTCGTGTATCAGGCTTTCATCATCTTGCAAAGTCTGCACGAGCCGTCCTATGCGCTCCCAGCGAATGTTAAATTTCTCGTCCCACGAAAAGTATGAAAACCACGGCGTTCCAACGATGAGTTTGTAAGGCACAGAACCCCAATACCTGCTGTCTGAGCTGTGGTCGCGGTTGTCGCCCATCATAAAATACTCATTTTCAGGCACTTTAAAGTAGTAGGCGTTGCCTCCACTCGCACTTATGTCGCCAAAACCTTTCACAAACACAGGCTGCATCGCAAAGCTGTCGTTTATAAGCTGCTCTAAATACACTCTCTCCATATCTACACGCTCATCGTTGTGTATGCCTTTTTGATTGTAAGGCTCTTTGACAAAGGTGCGCCCCTCGATAAGTGCGATTTTGTCGGCGAAATTCGCCCTCATATACTCATCGCCCTCGCTCATACGCACAAAGAGCGTAGCCCCGCTCACCAGCACTTCATCGCCGCCTTTGGCTACGCAACGCTTGACGAAATGAACCTTTGTGTTTTGCGGGCTGCGAAAAACAACTATATCACCGCGTTTTGGTCCCTCTCCGCTTATCAAATGCCCATCTTTGTTAAAATCAGGCAGCACAGGCACTTCTATCCACGGAATGTGCGGCGTTGGAATGCCATAGCTGAATTTTTTCACAAACAAAAAATCCCCCACTAAAAGCGTGTTTTTCATCGAGCCGCTGGGTATCGTAAAGGCTTGGATAAAGAAAAAAATCACAAGCAAAACGATGATAATCGTCCCCGTCCAAGACTCGCTAAATGTGCGTAGTTTTTTGAGTTTTTGCATAGTTTGCCTTTCCTTTTGCCGCACTTTTGGCGACAAGCTCCATCTGCCTTGCTTTGCGCTTTGTTATTTTGGGCTTTTATCAAAGCTAAATTTAGCCACGCGCAAATTTTGGCAAATTTTCAAAGCTAAATTCTAAAAAATTCAAGCAAATGAAAACTAAATTTGGTAAAAATCGTGTGTTTTGGCACAAGATAGCAAAAAATTTGGCTTTAAAATATAGTGTTACGAAAAGCTAGAAAAACAAGCTTTCACGGCACTTTGTAAGCAAATTTGCCACGCCTAAATTAGCTAAATAATGCTTTGATTATTGTTTTTGTCTCTTTGCCCTAATTTGCGCGGCTTTAAGCGTGTTTTCAAGTAGCATTGCTATCGTCATCGGTCCTACGCCGCCTGGCACAGGGCTTATGAAACTTGCCTTTTTGCTGACACTCTCAAAATCCACATCGCCCACGAGTTTGCCATTTTCGAGCCTGTTTATGCCTACATCGACAACGATAACGCCCTCTTTTACCATATCAGCCTTTAACAAGCCCGCACAGCCTGCGGCTACGACTATCAAATCCGCTTGCCTTGTGTAAAGGCTCAAATCACGGGTTTTTATGTGGCAAATGCTTACTGTCGCGCCTAAATTTAAGAGCATTGTCGCCATAGGACGCCCGACAATGTTGGACGCGCCGATGATGACGGCGTTTAAGCCCTCGACATTTATGTCATAGGCTTTAAGCAGCCTCACCACGCCCAAAGGCGTGCAAGGCAGTAGCGCGCCCTCAAAGCCCGTGTTTAAAAGCCCGACATTAAAGGGGTGAAAGCCATCGACATCTTTATGAACGCTTATGGCTTCGAGTATCACAGCCTTGTCAATGTGCTTTGGCAAAGGCAACTGCACCAAAATGCCATCAACGCTATCATCGAAATTTAGGGTGTTTATGAGAGCAAGTAGCTCGCTTTGCGTGGTGTTTTGGGCAAGTTTATACACAAAAGACTTGATTTCGCACTGCTCGCAGGCTTTTGCCTTGTTATTTACATAGGTGTGGCTTGCGGCATCATCACCCACTAAAATCACTGCCAAAGCAGGCTCAACGCCACTTGCACGAAGCTCGCTTGTTTGTGCTTTTATCTCATCTTTTACGCGCTGACTTAGCATTTTGCCATCAAGTAGTGTCATTTTTCATTTCCTTTTGTGAATTTTTATGAATTTTTAAACAAAAAATTGTATCATATTAAAGCTAGTTTTTGATTAAAAACAAAAATTTGTCATCGCAAAATTGAGCGCACAAATTTAACAAAAAGGAGCGTTGTGAAATTTATCTTTTTGTTTGTAGGTGTGAGTGTTTGGGCTTTTGGGGCGGATTTTATCACTCAAAAAGAGTATGCGAAAATGCTTTACGAAAATCCGCGCGGCATTAGTTGTAAGCAGTGCCACGGCAAGGACGGGCGCGAGCAGATTTTGGAGTATTATATACAAAAGGGAGTTAGAAAGCCTTTTATCGTGCCAAATATCCAAAATATAAGCTTTAAAGACTTTTTATACTCGCTTAAAGAGACAAAGGGTGCTAAAAATATAATGCCGACCTACTCTCTTACAGATGATGAGATAAAAGTGCTTTATGAGTATATCCAAGATTTTAATAAGGACAAAAAATGAAAACAAAAAACGAAAAAGCCTTTGACGAGGCGTGTAAATTCATAGTCGGGGGCGTAAATTCGCCCGTGAGAGCATTTAAGGCTGTGGGCGCAACCCCGCTTTTTATCGACAGCGGCAAGGGTGCGTTCATCAAGGACATAGAAAACAAGGCTTATATAGACTTCGTGCAAAGCTGGGGACCCCTACTTTTTGGGCATTGTGATAAGGACATAACAAAGGCGTGCAAAAAGGCACTCAAAAAAGGCAGTTCTTTTGGTGCGCCAACTTTGCTTGAAACCGAGCTTGCAAGGCTTGTGTTGGCTGAATTTCCCCATCTTGACAAAATCCGCTTTGTAAGCAGTGGCACAGAAGCCACGATGAGCGCGATTCGCCTAGCTCGTGGCTACACAAAACGCGACAAAATCCTTAAATTTGAAGGCTGTTATCACGGACATAGCGATTCTTTGCTTGTGAGTGCAGGTTCTGGGGCGACTACCTTTAACACTCCAAGTTCGCTGGGCGTGCTTGAAAGCACAGCTCAAAGCACGCTTGTGGCTAAATACAACGACATTGAAAGCGTCAAAGAGCTTTTTAACGCCCACAAAGACATAGCTTGTGTCATTATCGAGCCTATTGCGGGAAATATGGGACTCGTGCCTGCAAGGCAAGAATTTTTGGTAAATTTGCAAAAAATTTGCAAGGAAAATGGCACGCTGCTTATCTTTGATGAAGTGATGAGCGGTTTTCGCGCGAGTTTGCAGGGTAGCTTTGGGATAAATGGCATAAAAGCAGACATCGTTACCTTTGGAAAGGTCATCGGTGGGGGCTTGCCCGCAGCGGCATTTGCGGCAAGAGCTGATATAATGGAGTTTTTAAGCCCACTTGGCGGCGTGTATCAAGCAGGAACGCTCAGTGGCAACCCTTTGGCGATGGCAGCAGGCTGTGCGAGTATAAAAAAGGCAAAGGCGGATAAAAATTTATACGCAAGGCTTGGTAAAATGGCACAAAGACTAACAAAGGGTTTTAAAGAAGCCGCAAATTCAGCAAGTGTGCCTTTGCAAGTGTGCTGTGTAGGCTCTATGTTTGGGTTTTTCTTTAACGAAAATGAAGTGCAAGACTACCAACAAGCCTTAAAAAGCGACACAAAGGCTTTTGCGAACTTTCACAAGGCTATGTTAAAGCGGGGCGTTTATCTGGCTTGTTCGCAGTTTGAAACGGGCTTTATTTGCGACAAGATGAATGACAAAATCATCGACAAAGCTGTAAATTCAGCGTATGAGAGCTTTAAGAGCTTGTAAAGCGTGGATTTGTAGCGTTTGCGTGAATTTGCGCTGAATTTATGTGAATTTTTGTAAATTTGGCGCTAAAATTTGAGTAAAATTTACAAAAGGCTTAAATTTTCGCCGCTTTTTGTAGGACAAATTCACAAAAAGCACGGATTGAGCGAGTGAAAATTAAATTTTGAAAGGATAAAGTATGAAAAAAAAGATATTTAGACAAGCCATACAAGCCGCTGATAGCCTAAGTCTTGGCATTTCGATGGTGATAGCGATTTTAATCGGCGTGGGGCTTGGGTATTTGCTCAAAATCTACACGGGCATTTTTTGGCTTTTTTGGATAGGCGTTGCTGTCGGTGTCGCGGCGGCGATTTTAAATGTCTATAAAGCCTACAAAGCCCAAGTCGCAAGCTATGAAGAGTTTAAGGACGACAAGAGATACAAGGACAAGAGCGAAACAAATAACGAAGAGTAAGTGAATATTGTAATCTTTTGCCTTTACTTTTCATTGTCTTTGCAAGCAAGTAAATAAAAATTTTGTAATTTAAATTTTTACATTAACTTTTTTAGGTTATAATCGCCTCCGTTAAAGTCAAAAGCTTGTAATTTTAAGCTATATAAAGGGTTACAAATACTGATTTAGTGTCCGTATGAACGCATACAAGACGATAAAATTCAAATAAACACACAAGGATAACTATGGAACTTTTTATCTTAGGAATAGTCGCTGGTGCGGCTTTGGGCGTCCTTTACACTAAAAGGGACGAGGTTAGAAAGGCGTTTGGTTCGCCTGAATTTAAGGGCAAGGTCGATGAAACAAAGCGTGCGTCAAAACGCGTGCTTGACGAAGCCAAAGACAAGGTAGAGTCGTTTCTTGCAAGCGAAGCCCCAAAACGCAGGGGACGAAAGCCCGGTGTCAAGGCAAAAGCCACCACAACAGCGACAAAAACCGACAAGGTTGCAAAGGCTAGCAAAGCCACCGCCGAAAAAGGCGCGAAAAAAGTCGGCAGAAAAGCTAAGGCAAGCACGGGCAAAATAGCCACAGACGCTAGCACAGGCAGAAAAACCCGCGCTAAAAAAGTAGCGGGCGAAACTACAAAGGCTACCAAAACTAGGAAACCTCGTGCTAAAAAGGCGGACACAGCGGCAGTAGCCCCTAGCATAGACACCGCTCAGTAGTAGGTTGCGAGCAAAGCGTGCCCACAAAACACGCTTTTTGTGGTGTTTTGTGTGTGCTTTCGTTAGCCTTTGCTTGATGAAAGGCGTTTATGCAAGGTAAAAAGGCGTTTTTCACTACATTAGCTTTGGTAAATGCCCTAGCACTTGCTGTTTGCGTTGCAAGTGGCGGGGGCGTGGCGATGGCGGTGAGCTTTGAATTTGCCTTTTTTGCCACGCTTTGTATCATCGCCGTGTCCTTTTTGTCCTACAAAAAACGCATTTTCGCCCAAGCTAGCAAAGTGCAAATCCCCCAAAAACCGCCCTTTATCCTAGCTAAAAAGCCTTGCAAAGGCGTGAAAATCTTGCGTTTTTATCCTGCTGATGAAAAACTTAAATTTTCGCACAAATTCATCGCCTTTTTTAGCCTTGCAAAGCTCGGTGCTTACGCGCTTTTAGCGCTTGGCTTTTTAGCACTAAAAGGGCAAAATTTACTGAGCGTTGTGGCGTTTTTGGGTGGAATTTCGGCTGTGATTTTGGGCGTGTTTATCTTTGGTATTTTAAGCGTTTTAAAATACAAAACAGCACGGCAAAAAGCGTGAATTTAAGGAGGCTTGAAATGAGTGTGGTAGTGCCATATTTTGCGTTAGCGGTTTGTTTGTTTTTTGTAATTTTTGCTTTATATCAAAGCCGAAATTTCGACACAAAAATCAAGCCTAAAAGCTAAATTTATACATTTTAATGAGAATTTAAAATAGCAAATAAACGCCATTTTAGCGCAAAGGTTTGGTTGAAGCGCTCAAAGTTCTTTTAAATTTATCAACGCTATTTTTCAAAACCCACTGACATTTTTCACTCAAACTTGCTTTTGATACAAATTTTTCACTAATTTTTGCTACAATACCCGCACAAAAAGCAAGCGCAAAATATAAATTTAAAAGCGCAAATAAGGCGCAACAAAAGGCAAAATCAATGACGATTTTAAGACACAGGCAAAAGGACAAGCGATGAGACACTCAAAGCACCATAAAATCATCGTTAAATTTATAACAACGAGCCAAAAGCTCGCTCGATGCTTGACTCATACAAAAGGACAGCGATGAAAGGCTTAAATTCAAGGCGGTTAGCTCAATGTTAAGCTCCAAACGCACGATAAAATCGCTCACGGCTCTTTTTGTCGGCATACCCTTCGTCTTTATGGGAAATGCCTTGATACTCGGTTCTGTGGGCGTTATCTTAAAGCAAGATGGTGCAAGCGAAGCTATCATAGGGATTATCGGCTTTTGTTTCTTTCTCGGCGGCACGCTTGGCACTACTAGTGCTCACAGAGTCATCGCAAAGATAGGACACATAAGGGCTTTTGGCTTGTTTTCAGCACTTTTTTCGATATGTATAATTTTACATATTTTAGGCTCAAACCTTGCATTTTGGGCGTTTTTGCGCGTGATAATGGGCTTTTGCTACTACGCACTTTTAATCATCATCGAATCGTGGCTTAACGAAAAGGCTAAAAACGCCGTCAGACAAAGGGTTTTGAGCTTTTATGAAGTGGTATTTTGCTTATCTTTCGGGCTTGGCAGCTTACTCATCGCCTTAAATCTCCAAAATACCACGCTTTTCATCATCGCAGCTTGCCTTATAATGTTTTCGTCAATCCCGCTCAACCTTATCCGCATCAAAGAGCCGCAAATGCCCGCCAAAAGCCCAATTTCGCTGCCAAATGTCTTTTCTATCGCCCCGCTTGCGCTTGTGGCGAGTTTCATCGGCGGTATGCTGATGAGCGGCTTTTACTCGATGGCATCG
>OIYR01000494.1_pt1 | contig 21743 bp, 17 predicted proteins | sample 1588221 | NCBI WGS metagenome assembly OIYR01 (sample SAMN03283292) | human gut metagenome | biome: human-associated habitat; material: feces | host: Homo sapiens | place: Peru | collected 2012
ATATAATCCTCCTTAAATTAAATATTTAATTACTACGTCTGACATAATACGACTGTCGTACTACGACTGACGTAGTAAATGTATCACACATATATATATCTGTCAACATATAAAAATTATGTCAGGGTCAAAAGGTCATAAACTGCATGCACCTGCCAAAGGTCAGTTCATAAATTATGGGCAGGCGCATAGTTTATGGCATCAAAAAAGCCCGGCTTATAAGCCGGGCGTGTGTGAGTATACCTGTATTTGTGTCTAATAAATTCTGCATTAAATAACTAGCTGATTAAAAATCGACCTGATTAACTGTGCCAGCCGTTCCGTTCTCATGAAGAAACATTCCTGAGGAACGAACCATGGCAATTGGTTTACCAGTGTCTTGTTCCTTGACTGTGAAATCAGTCTTGGAACTGCCAAGATAGATTGCGCCTACGTCCGCATCTTTTAAAGACATCAGGACATCCTCGCCCTTCTCGTTCTTGACCCATACCTTGAGTTTGGAATATATCTCGTCAGCCTCATCAATCCATCCGTTGTGGTCGGAATCATACTCGGCAAGTTCTTTAAAACCATTGCCAGTCTTGGCTCCGAACATTTCGCTTCCGTCATTGATAATGCCATCGCCGTTCTTGTCGAATACAAGGTATCCGCTTCCGGCTCCGAGCTGTGCGATATTTTCCTTAGTTCCGTCACAGTTTAAATCAAAGTAGAATGACTGGTCTGTGATGTCGACAGTGCTGTTCTTTAAGTTGATTACAAGTGGGTCAGTGAGCACATATGGATAAGAAACAGTCGATTCAATTCCAACTGCCTCCATATAACTTCTCGACATTGTGAAATCAACACCAAAAGATACCTGTCTGCCATCAGCAGTAATAGCTGTACCAGAACCTGAGAATGTAGTGGATTCGGATTCTTCGAAAAAGTAAGTTGAAGTATTCTTTACTGTAAATCTTGAATTCCACAGGCTTCCACTCGATACATCAAGTCCGCCGTCACTAGTCAGGCTACTTTGTGACGTGCCATTGTACATTGAAAATATACCTTTACGGAGCTGCTCAATCAGTCTTAAAAGTGACATAAAGACTGTTGAGGTGTAATTGTTCTGGAGTCCGGTAATGTCTGTCATTTTATCAGCGGTGGTAGTGCCGCCAATAGAATTATCATCTGACTTACCATTAGCATCCATTAGTCTGCCATTCCTTGAATATGTAAACATATCATCTGGAAATGAGTCGTCATCATTACGTCTGGAATAGTCGTATGAACTGCTTCCAGAATTGTAATAATCCTGCTTGCTGTAGTAGCTTTGTGCAAATGTAGACATTGAGACAGATGCTTTGCCTCCCCAGTAGACAGTTCTTGTGTCGCGTTGTCCTTCAGTACGTGAATACTGTCGTGACGATGCAAGGTTTACGTTGCTGCTTTGAATAATCATAGATTAACCACCCTTCATATTATTTCCGCAATGAACACAACAGCAATAGCTTAAACCATTGTTAATATCGGGAAAAGGTGCATATTACTTAATCATTTACAGAAAAAATACTTTTATAAAACTGTTTTGCAAAAGTTATTGATAATGCAAAAAATGTTATGTATAATCTGAGTTAAGATATAAATGAAGGCTGCGCCATGTGGTGTGCAGACGGAGTAGGAGGATTATATGTGGGTTGCAGATTTAGGTAATGGTAAATACAGAAATCCGGTTCTTTATGCGGATTATTCAGACCCTGATGCGATAAGGGTAGGGGACGATTATTATATGGTTGCATCAAGCTTTAGCAATGCGCCGGGTCTTCCATTACTACATTCCAAGGATCTTGTTAACTGGAAGGTTGTTAATTACTGCGTAGATAGGATTCCAGAGTTCAGATACAGAAATCCTATTCACGGATGTGGTGTGTGGGCACCATCAATAAGATATCATGAGGGAACATATTATGTATGCTTCCCTATGCCAGATGAAGGCATATATATGACAACAGCAACTGACCCACTCGGTAAATGGAGTGAGCCGATTAATATAAGACCGGGTGCCGGCTGGATTGACCCATGTCCATTCTGGGATGATGATGGAAGAGCATACCTTGTTGCAGGTGTTGCCAAGAGCCGTATCGGATATAAGAGTGTTCTTCACATGGTTGAGATGAAGCCGGATGGAACAGGACTTATCGGCGAAGAGGTCAAGATATTTGATGGTAATGAGAATGACCAGGTGACAATAGAAGGCCCTAAGATGTACAAACGTAATGGCTGGTATTATGTATTCGCACCAGCAGGCGGCGTTAAGACAGGATGGCAGACGGTTCTGCGTTCTAAGAATCCATTTGGACCATATGAGTACAGAGTTGTCATGCGTCAGGGCGATTCACCAGTTAACGGCCCTCATCAGGGTGCATGGGTTGACACTGTTACAGGTCAGGACTGGTTCTTGCATTTTCAGGATGTCTATGCAGCAGGAAGAATAACACATCTTCAGCCAATGCACTGGGAGGATGACTGGCCAGTTATCGGCGTTAACAAGCCGGGCAATATATATGGCGAGCCTGTCATGGAGTATGACAAGCCAGATGTAGGCGCAAATTATCCAGTATGCGAGCCTGATACATCGGATGATTTCACAGGAAAGAATTTATCGCTCCAGTGGCAGTGGAATGCTAATTATGATAAAGACTGGTATGAGCTTACTGGTAATGCGTTGAAATTAAATGCAGTGGCAGCAGTTCCGGAAAGACCTATCGGTGACACAAGGAATATTCTTCTTCAGAAGTGGCCAGCACCACATTTCAGCTGTGTTACTAAATTGAATATTTCGGACATGAATGAGGGCGATGTGGCTGGATATATTTCACTCGGAATGCAGTATTGTGCTGTGACATTTGAGAAAAATGCAGATGGCATTAAGACATATCATGTGACAGGTGCACAGAATTTTGACTGCGATACCCCATACACAGATGAAGTTAAAAATGAGGTGAAGGACTTCACAATCGGCACATCAGGCGAGGTGTATGTAAAATACACTGTAACGCAGACTGGTACAGTAGACCATTATGAGCTCGGACTTCCGGTTAAGAATGCGCCAGTTGAGGAGGTTACTATTGAGATAAGCGCAGATGGCGTGAAATATTCAAATTCAATAACAATTGAGGCAAAGGCTGGAAGATGGGTCGGTATCAAGAACGGAATGTTCATACGCCACGACAGCACTGTTAAGGCAGATGCGGGCAGCATGAGAGTTGAGTATGTGAAGTATACTGAATAGTTATTGCATAGATATTATTGTATTATTATTTGCCTTAAGATTTTATTATTTAGTACATACTCCAGTCTGAGAAGAATACGTGGTCGCCAATCTTTAACTTGTTATCATCCTGTGAACCTCTGTATCGTATAAAATACAGCGCATCAATATTGATTCCGCCCTCTAACGCCTGCTTGGCTGCCTTTACACATTCAGAACCTGCGCCTCTTGCAAGAACAAGTGCGAAACGTCCACTGGTAACAGGAGAGAACTGTTTAGGTGACAGGATTACACCAGAAACTGTGTTATCAAATCTTGGATTGTTAACACGGTTGCATACAACGCTGGCTACACCGAGTTTTCCTGCATATGGCTGGTTGCCAGCCTCACACTCAACGATAGCTGCAAGCATGGCGAGGTCATCTGCTGTATATTTGATAGGTGTACCGCCATTGACATAAGAACTGTTCTTACCAGTTCCCTGCGCCATAAGAGCCGCGAGTCGTTCAGCTTCGAGCTGTTCCTCGTATTTCTTATAGAGAGCCTCTGTCTCTTCTATATTGATTGAATTCAAGTCGATTTTGTTCTGTGTATCAAGAATCAATGATTTCAGATTAGATGATTCCGCAGAAGCAGATTCCTTTAATGTGCCAAGCTGCTGCATGTCTGCCTCCACAGTTTCTCTTGCCATATTGAGCCTTGTCATTGAATCATTGAGATTAACCATCATGGCATTATCATATCTTGTAATCTGGAATATATATTCTGATCTTGAAAGAAATTCTGCGAAATTCTCAGAACTCAGTAATGAATTGATAAGTGTATCAGTTCCATTCTCATACATGTATCTGATTCTTAATTTCATGGATTCGTATTGCTCATCAATATCGGCTGACAATTCCTCACTTTCCTGTGTGAGCTTGTCAATCTCATCCTGCTTGACCTCAATCTGGTTCTGTATATCAGAAAGCCTGCCATTGATAGTATCCATCTGGGAATTCATATTAGATAATTCTGACGACTGCTTAGCCTGCTCTTCACGCAGTTGGTTGAGAGTGTCTTTAGTTTCATCAAGCTTCTGCTGTGTATCAGCATTGGCAGCTACCCCAAAACACAATACCATAGATAATATAATTATAAATGTGCTGATAATTCTGTTGCGTGTATTAGCCATCGGCTGAGTCTCCTTTAGTAGTCGATACCAATAATTATAAAATGTATTTATTTAAAAGGCAAGTGGTAATATTTATTAACACTTTATACATTTTTAATTTGAAAATAATCTAAAGTGAATATAGAATGTGTATGTTACAGAAAAGATTATTAAAATGGAGAAATAGTCGTGCTTGAGTTAATAGATATTAAAAAGGATTACGAGACTGGCGGAACGAAAGTGCCAGCACTTAAAGGGATTAATCTGAGATTCAGGGATAGTGAATTCGTATCGGTTCTTGGACAGTCAGGATGCGGTAAGACGACAATGCTTAATATTGTCGGAGGACTTGACCAGTATACGTCAGGTGATTTGATAATAAATGGCAAATCAACGAAGGATTTCAAGGACAGGGACTGGGATTATTACCGCAATAATTCGATTGGATTTGTATTCCAGAGTTATAACCTGATACCACATCAGACAGTGCTTGCCAATGTTGAGCTTGCACTTACGTTGTCGGGTGTATCTAAGGCAGAGAGAAAGAAAAGGGCAGTAGAGGCTTTAGAGAAGGTTGGCTTGTCAGACCACATTTATAAGAAGCCTAACCAGATGTCAGGTGGACAGATGCAGAGAGTTGCCATTGCGAGAGCTCTTGTCAATAATCCAGATATTCTGCTTGCGGATGAGCCTACTGGAGCACTTGATACAGAGACATCTGTACAGATTATGGAGCTGTTGAAAGACATTTCCAAGGACAGGCTTATCATTATGGTTACGCACAATCCAGAGCTTGCCATGAAATATTCAACAAGAATAATAAGGCTGCTTGACGGTAAGATAACTGACGATTCTGACCCTTACACAGACAGGGAGTACAACAGGGATATTACGGTTGATACGGCTGAGACAGTTGAATTATTCGAGATGACCGAGGAGGACAGGGCTGCATACGATTACGCAAGAGAGGTCGGAAGTGCGGCTAAAAAGCACGCTGCAAGAAATACTGCAGATACGAAAAGAAGAAGGTCTAAGCATGAAGGGGCTTCCAAGTCGAAATCTGAGAAGGCAGAACGTCAGGCTGGCAAAAAGCAGAGGACTTCAATGTCATTTTTTACTGCGCTGTCACTCAGCCTTAATAACCTTATGACGAAAAAGACAAGAACGCTTCTCACAGCATTTGCAGGAAGCATAGGTATTATCGGTATTGCGCTTATCCTTGCTATATCTAATGGTATTCAGGAATATATCGACAGGGTTCAGAGAGATACGCTGTCGAGCTATCCTATAACAATCCAGACAGAGAGTATAGATGTCAGCAGCATGATTGAGAACATGACCGGACAGAAGGATAAAGAGATAACCCATGACAAGGATAAAATATATTCTAATAATATAATGACTGATATGGTTAATTCGATGGTTGCGGAGGCTAACAGCAACAATCTTACCAAATTCAGGACATATATTGAGGACAGAAGAGATGAATTGAACCAGTATGTCAGCGATATCAAATATTCGTATGATGTTCCGCTATACATTTATTCAGCAGACACATCTAATGGAGCTGTCCAGCTCAATCCAGGAACTATGATGGAGAGCATGGGAATGGGCTCAAGCCAGAAAAGCAGCAATTCTGTGATGACATCTGGAATGATGAACAGCAGTGTGTGGAACCAGCTTCTTGATAATCAGGAGCTTCTCGATGAGCAGTATGACGTTGTTGCTGGAAGCTGGCCATCTGATTACAATGAGGTGGTTCTTATTGTTGATGAGAATAACGAGATTGTGGATTACACATTGTATTCGTTAGGATTTAAGGACCCGCACGAGGTAAAGACTATTTTTAAAAATGTCTATGCAGGGCAGAGTTATGATACAGATAATATAGAACTTTCTTATGATGATGTTCTGAATCATGAGTTTAAGCTTGTGTATCCGACACAGTTTTATCAGTATAATTCCAAGACCGGGACATGGGACGACTATACAAAAGACGATGTATACATGAAAAAGATTGTAGATGGAGCTGAGTCTATTAAAATATCAGGAATCATACGTCCTAATCCTGATGCGGTCAACACTTCTATATCGAATGGAATAGGTTATACAAGAGAGCTAATGCTTCACATAATTGATAGGGTTAACCAGACAGAGATTGTGAAGAAGCAGCAGGCAAACAAGGATGTTGATATATTTACAGGTGTGCCGTTTGATAATACGAAGGATACCAAGACAACGGATGCAACATATGAATCCAACAAGAAGAAGCTTGGAATAACATCACAGGAGACTACATCACAGATTGATATATATTGTAAGGGTTTTGAGTCAAAGGAGCATATATCAGACTTTATAACACAGTACAACAAAGAGGTTGATGATGATGGAAGAAGTGAGGATGAGATAAGTTACACAGATTATGTGGGAATTATCATGTCGTCAGTAAGTATGATTATAACAGCTATATCATCAGTGCTCATTGCATTTGTGGCAATATCGCTTGTAGTTTCTTCAATAATGGTTGGAATTATCACATATATCTCAGTTCTTGAGAGAACGAAGGAGATTGGTATTCTTAGAAGTATAGGTGCATCTAAGAAGGATGTTAAGAGAGTGTTCAATGCAGAGACAATGATTGAGGGATTTGTCTCAGGAGCCATGGGAATAATCATAACGCTTATCCTGTGTATACCAGCTAATATCATTATTAAAAATATTACAGATATATCTAATCTTGCAAAACTGCCGGTTGCTGGGGCTGTGATACTTATTGTTATAAGTGTCCTGCTCACAACGATAGCAGGACTTATGCCAGCATCTATGGCGGCTAAGAAAGACCCTGTTATTGCGCTCCGTACAGAATAAGAAACATTTTAATAAGTCTGGCGGCATACAGATGCCATAAATTTATCATCTGTTTGTCGCTGGACTTTTATAGTTTAGTGTGGTAAACTATTAACAATGTTTGATTTTGGGGGTGCGATGTGAATAAAAAGCTGGATAATAAATCAGTGGATTTATTTTTTGATGCAATATTGAGCCTTGAGAATAAGGAACAGTGCTATGATTTCTTCGAAGACGTGTGCACGATTAATGAGATACTATCGTTCTCACAGCGTTTTGAAGTGGCAAAGATGTTAAGAGAAGGCAGGACTTATCTTGAGATAGCCCAACTTACAGGAGCATCTACAGCAACGATTAGCCGTGTCAACAGGTCGCTTAACTATGGTAATGACAGTTATGACAGAATATTTGAAAGCATGGGCGTAACCGACAAAAACAAGAAAACAGAATAAAGACAAAATAAGAGTGGTGCACCTTATAAAGTGCACCACTCTTATTTTGCTTTAGGGTCTTTCTTAGATGCTGACTTGTTCTTGGAGCCTGATGTGGACTTGTCATCCTCAGGCGCATGCTTGGCAGAGTAATCATCTATAAGTGACTCGATTATGTTCTTTTTAAGATATACGTCAAAGCTTAAAAGTGAAACTAATGAGAACAGTTCAAGAAACTCTTTCTCGTCCTCATCTTCAACGTAAGAAAATGCATTCTGTGCAAGCTGTGACTTGCGGAGAACATCCTTCGACAATTCTGAAAGTTGTGATTTGCACATATCATGAATCTCTGAGTAGAGATGCTCCATATTAGGTATGCCATCAGTTTCAAAACAACTGTCAGTAAGCGGATTGATAAGCTTCTGGATATCGCTTATAGACAGGATGTTCTTGAAATAATATATGAATGCGAGAACATATATATGGTCTCTTGAATATTTTTTCTTAACAGGTGGTGGAAGGAGATCATTCTTAGTATAGTTGTTAATCATTGTCTTAGTGAGAATCTTATCGTCCTCATGACGCTTGCTTTCACTAAGATGTTCATCCATAAATGTCGTGACCTGATCCATATAGAGATTGATATTAGGAACCTCTCCGGGCTTAATGTAGTTAAGTCTAGCCAGCTTTCTTAATACAGAAGTGATAATTTCTGATTTATCTTCGCTCATGTCTTGCAATCTCCTTTCAAATACACATAACACATTATATAGTATTAAAAACTAGATGGCAAGCATAAACTTTTATCGTGACAAATATTGTGGAATATAATATAATGATAAAGACGTGTGATGCGTCGATAATAACAATACATATATGAATATATGGGAGGATTCAGCGATGGGGATTTTAACAAGATTTAAGGATATTATGGCTTCTAATATTAATGCACTTCTTGATAAGTGTGAGGATCCAGAGAAGATGATTGATCAGTATATGAGAAATTTAGAGAGCGACCTTGGCAAGGTTAAGGCTGAGACAGCTTCTGTTATGGCTGAGGAGACAAGAGCTAAGAGAGAGTTAGACGATTGCAATGAGCAGATTGCAAAGATGCAGTCATATGCAGAGAAGGCTCTTTTAGCTGGCAATGAGAATGATGCAAGAAGCTTCCTTGAGAAGAAGCAGCAGCTTACAACAACACAGGCTTCACTTCAGAAGGCATATGATATTGCCAGGGATAATTCAACTAAGATGCGCCAGATGCATGATAAGCTTGTTAAGGATATGGAGAGCTTAGAGGCTAGAAGAACAGCAATCAAGGCAACTATGAAGGCTGCTAAGGCACAGGAGAGAATCAACGAGGTTGGTTCAAGCTTCAAGGGTGCTGGCAATAATATGGAAGCATTTGACCGCATGGAAGCTAAGGCTAACAAGATGCTTGATGAGGCTAATGCTATGGCAGAGCTTAACAAATCAGCATCAGATGCTGATATCGATACACTTGCAGCTAAGTATGATGATAAGCCATCTACATCAGCAGTGGATGATGAGCTTGCAGCACTTAAGGCAAAGATGGGACTTTAATAGTATAGAATAGAGGATTGATATGGGGTTATTTGGAAGACAGTTAGCCAACGTCATCGAGTGGGAAGAGTTCCGCGATGACGTTATATTCTGGAAATGGACTAACAGAGAAATCAAGAAGGGCAGCCGACTTATCATAAGACCAGGTCAGGATGCTATATTTATGTACAATGGTGTTATTGAAGGAATATTTAAGGAAGAGGGAAGCTTTGATGTAGAGTCAGACATTATTCCATTCCTTTCAACACTCAAAGGGTTCAAGTTCGGATTTAACAGTGGAATGAGAGCTGAGGTATTATTTGTTAATACTAAGGAGTTCACTGTCAAATGGGGAACTAAGAATCCAATATCAATACCAACACAGAATCTTCCGGGCGGATGCCCTGTTAGAGCATTTGGAACATTTAATTTCAAGGTGAGCGATTATGTTGCCATGATTGATAAGGTTGCAGGTGTCAAGCAGATATATACTGTGGAAGATGTCAGAGAACGAGTTGTTGCAGTCCTTGACCAGCTTCTTATGAAGTGGATATCTAAGGAAGGCAAGGATATGTTCAATCTTCAGGCTAATGCTATGGATATCGCTAATGGTATCAAGCAGGACCTTGATATGGAGATATGTAAGATTGGTATCGAGATAACAGGATTTAATATCGCAAGCTTTAATTATCCAGAAGAGATTACTAAGATGCAGAACAAAGCTGCTTCTCAGGCTATGGTTGGTGACATGAACAAGTACACACAGATGGCTATGGCTGATAATCTCAGCAAGGGCGGTGGCTCTAACATCGCTGGCGATATGATGAGTATGCAGATGGGTATGGCTATGGGACAGCAGATGATGAATTCATTCAATAATGCTAACAATGTTAATAACCAGAGCCAGATGCCAAGAGGCGAGGGAACTGTGCCTAAGTTCTGTCCAGAATGTGGACAGCCGACTAATGGTGCCAGGTTCTGTGCTAACTGCGGAACTAAGCTTGTATAACAATCTGCAATCTTAAATATTTGCAGAATTGTAAGATTTGTTCTGTAACAGAACAATTTGCGGGCATGAGTTGTTTATTAAGCCATGGGGCGGGGGATTAGCGTTCCATGGCTGTTTTATGCATTGGAGATTAGTATGAATTTAGAAGGTTTGAATGAAATGCAGCGTAGAGCTGTCAAGTATACGGATGGCAGTCTGCTTATTATTGCTGGTGCTGGTTCAGGTAAGACGAGAGTTCTTACACACCGAATCGCATATCTGATAGAAGAATGTGGCGTCAGCCCTTATAATATTCTTGCCATAACATTTACTAATAAAGCGGCAGCAGAGATGAAGGAGCGAGTTGATAACATAACTGATTGCGGTAATCAGGTGTGGGTAAGCACATTTCACTCTACATGCGTGCGTATACTTAGAAGATATATAGACAGAATCGGATATAATCTTAATTTCACAATCTATGACACAGATGACCAGAAGAGCGTTGTCAAAGATGTGTGTAAAAAGTTAAATATAGATACTAAAATGCTTAAAGAGCGCACAATCATGAGTGCGATTTCAAGAGCGAAGGATGAGTACACAAGCCCTGAGCAGTTCCTGCTTGATGCTGGCAATGACTATAATCTTAAAAGAATTGCACAGGTGTACATAGAATATCAGAAAGAGTTAAAGCTTAATAATGCGCTTGATTTTGATGACCTTATATATAAAACTGTCGAGTTATTTGAAAAAGCACCCGACATTTTAGAAGCATATCAGGAACGTTTCAAGTATATAATGGTTGATGAGTATCAGGATACGAATACTATCCAGTTCAATCTTATAAGCCTTCTTGCCAGAAAATATGGCAATCTGTGTGTCGTTGGTGATGATGACCAGTCAATCTATAAGTTCAGAGGTGCTAATATAAGCAATATCCTTAACTTTGAGACTGTATTTGCAGATTCCAAGGTTATAAAGCTTGAACAGAATTACAGGTCAACACAGACAATTCTTAATGCGGCTAACAGTGTAATTGCTAACAACATTGGAAGAAAGCCTAAGACACTATGGACAGACAATTCCAAGGGCGATAAGATTCCTTTCTGTCTGTATGAGGATGGGTATAAGGAAGCAGAAGGCGTGGTTGAGAGCATATGCAGCAAGGTGCGTGACGGATGGAATTATAATGATTTTGCAATCCTTTACAGGACTAATGCACAGTCACGACTTTTAGAGGAGAAGCTTATCCTCAGAAATGTGCCATACAGGGTTTATGGCGGTGTGAATTTCTACCAGAGAAAAGAAATTAAGGATATTCTTGCATATCTTAAAACAGTCGACAATGGCAGTGATGGTCAGGCGATTAAGAGAATTATCAATGTCCCAAAACGTGGAATAGGTGCGACTACAATCGACAGAGTACAGCAGTTTGCTGATGCCAATGACATGTCATTCTGGGATGCACTCTGCAACGCATCGGAGATACCGGATATAGGAAGGTCTCTCGGCAAATTAGAGAATTTCGTGACATTTATACAGGGATATAAGGCAAAGCAGCAGTTCATGACAATTGAAGAGCTTACCAATGGAATCTTAGAGGATGTGCGGTACATGGAGAGCCTTGCGGAGAATGAGACGAGAGAGGAAGTTGAGGCAAGACAGGAAAATATTGATGAATTTATCAATAAGATTGTCGCATTTGAGAGCGGCAATGCGGAGGAGACAGATGGAGAGGAAGACCACTCACTCAGCGCATTTCTTGCAGATGTGGCACTGATTGCTGATATTGATAACCTGTCAGAGTCGAATAATCAGGTGAGCCTTATGACACTTCACAGTGCCAAGGGTCTGGAATTCCCAATTGTCTATCTTACAGGACTTGAGGATGGGTTATTTCCAAGCTACATGACGATTGTGTCGGATGACCCGACAGAGATTGAGGAAGAGCGGAGACTCTGCTATGTTGGTATAACAAGAGCGGAGAAGGAACTCATCATAAGCTGTGCAAAGCAGAGAATGGTTCGTGGTGAGACACAGATGAACAAGGTTTCAAGATTTGTCAAAGAGATTCCAGAGGAGTATCTTGAGGTTCAGAATAATGTGACTGGCTACAACAAATCAAAAATTGATTACGGCGGAGTTAAGGACCCTGAATCAACCGGACTTTTCAGCCCAAGGGCTCATGCCAAGGATGTGCTGGCGCGCTACGGAAGCGGCAATGCAAGCCAGTATGAATCATACAATGGCAGGAGAACGAGTATCAGCGGACGCCAGACCGGTTCTTATGGGGCTGGACTTGGAAGAAGCGCAGCACCTACAAGGTATGGAAGCTCGACTAATTATGGTGGCTCAACGAACTATGGAAGTTCGACGAAGTATGGTGGTTCAACCAACTATGGCACTTCTTCTAAAGCAGGTGTGTCTTCGGCTGATAAGGCTGCTATAAGAAATGTTTCTGCGGCAAATGAGAATAAAAAGGTTGGATTTGGTAAAGAATTTCCTATGAGAGGATTCGGAAGCACCGCGGCATCTGCACAGAAATCAAGTGCATCTGGTGTTACAGCGGCATCTGCGCAGGGTGGTTCACAGGATTTCGTGACTTCCGGGCTTGGATACAAGGTTGGCGATACTGTAAGCCACGTCAAATTCGGCGAAGGCATTGTGAAAGACATTGTCAGTGCAACCAAGGATTATATGGTTACGGTTGATTTCAACGACTATGGTGTCAAGAAGATGCTCGCTGGATTTGCAAGACTTAAGAAAGTATAATTAAGACAGAAAAATTACATCAAAAGGCTAGAAAAGTAAAAAATGCTGTGTTATAATCTTGGCATATGAAGAGTATCTTGAACGGAAAGGGGTATTAACTATGAATAGAGAAAAGATAGACGAGTTAACATCTAGGATCAACGAACTTATTCACAAAGAAGAGAAGAAGGAAGAAAAGAGCTGCTGCAACATTTTAATAGTAGTTCTTGCAATTGTTGGAGCTGTAGCTGCTGTAGCAGGTATTGCATACGCTGTATACAGATATTTCACACCTGATTATCTTGATGATTTCGATGATGACTTTGAAGACGATTTTGAAGATGACTTCGAGGATGATTTTGAAGACGAGAAGTAATCTGGAATCTTGTTGAAGCTGGCTTTTGGCTTTAGAGTATTTAAGCTGTTTAAGTCATATAAGTCAGAGATAATGTCACAGAGTATTAATAAGCCACTGGTCGGACTGTCCGGCTGGTGGCTTATTTAATAAGATGGCAGGGCTGTCTAGTTAAAGAGTGGCTGGCTATAAAGAAGCTGGATGACTATAGATGAATTAGTTTTTCTAAGCTTAATAGTGAGGTTTGGATTTTTAGCAGCAGAAATCTTGTAAAAATCCAAAAACAGCTCAATATCAAGGATGAAAATATGATTTTGGCTTGATAGTAAGAAAGTGCCTGAAAAATCCAGGATTAGCGGAAAAGCTGGATTTATATAAAAAAATTCTGGATTTAAGCCAAACTTGCTTGGAAAACATATGAAATAGAGTTGATTTTGGAGCTTTTCAGCGAAGAAGTTGCATTTAAGCCAAAAACAAATTTGTTGAGGCAGCATCGAAAGTATAATAGATTAAGCCTAAAAGCATAGAAGTTGTGTCAAAAGATATAATATAAAAAATAAACATGAACAGGAGTATATATGAGAAAAGGTGATGTGCTGACAGGAAAAGTTGAATATGTAGATTTTCCTAACAAGGCGTATGTGAGTGCGATATCGGAGAATCCGGAGGATAATGGAAAGCTTGTCGTTGTAAAGAATTCCATTCCGGGACAGATTGTTGAATTTGGAATCAATAAAAAGCGCAAGGATAAATGTGAGGCAAGGCTGCTTAAAGTGCTTGAGAAATCACCGCTGGAGACAGTGGAAGCCTGTAAATATTTTGGCAGATGCGGCGGATGTACATATCAGACAGTTGCGTATGAAGCCCAGCTTGCCATGAAAGAGAAGCAGATAAAGGATATTCTTGACGGCGCAATCAAGTCTGAGTATGAATTTGAGGGAATAACAGGAAGTCCGCTGACAGAGCATTACCGTAACAAGATGGAATTTTCATTTGGCGATGAGGTCAAGGATGGCGAGCTTGCGCTGGGACTTCATAAAAGAAACAGTACATATGATATTGTAACTGTTGATGGCTGCCGCATTATTAATGAGGATTTTTCTAAAATTCTGCGCGCAACTCTTGATTATTTTAAGGATAAAGACATTCCATATCTTCACAAGATTACGCACGAAGGTTATCTCAGACATCTGCTGGTAAGACGTGCGCAAAAGACTGGCGAGATTCTTGTAGACCTTGTAACAACTACACAGATGGACGTGTCGCTTGATGAGTGGAAGGAAGCATTGCTTGCACTTGAACTTGAAGGAAAGATTGCAGGAATCCTTCACACATGCAATGACAGTCTTGCAGATGTTGTCAAAAATGATAAGACGGACCTTTTATATGGCCGTGATTATATTGAGGAGGAGCTTCTTGGACTGCATTTCAAGATAAGTCCATTCTCATTCTTCCAGACTAACTCACTTGGAGCGGAAGTTTTGTATTCTAAGGCGAGGGATTACATGGGAACAACCAAGGATAAGGTTGTGTTTGATTTGTACAGCGGAACAGGCACTATTGCACAGATTCTTGCACCAGTTGCAAAGAAGGTTGTCGGTGTGGAGATAATTGAGGAAGCTGTTGTTGCAGCCCGCCAGAATGCGGAATTTAATGGGCTGTCTAACTGTGAATTTATTGCAGATGATGTTCTCAAGGCACTTGATAACATCAAAGAGACACCTGACCTTATCATGCTTGACCCTCCAAGAGATGGCATCCATCCAAAGGCACTTGAGAAGATAATTGATTACGGAGTTAACAATATCGTCTACATTTCATGCAAGCCAACATCGCTTGCAAGGGATTTGGAAATGTTGCAGGCGAGGGGATATATGGTTGAAAAGGCTTGCTGTATTGACATGTTTCCTAATACTTATCACGTAGAGACTGTTGTTCTTTTATCCCAACTGAAACAAAAGCCGGATGATTATATTAATGTCACGATTGAACTTGATGATGTGGATATAACATCTGCAGAGACTAAGGCAACATATGATGAGATAAAGAAGTATGTGGCTGAACATAATGCCGGCATGAAGGTTTCCAATTTATATATCTCACAGGTAAAGAGAAAATGCGGAATTGAGGTTGAAAAGAATTTGTGCGTTGCAACGAGGAGAATGGACTGCTTGCAGGGCAATTCGACGACTGCTGCGACAGACTTGGAACTTGTTCCAAGTCCTAATTTGCCTAAAGAAGATAGCAGGCAGCCACAGTGCCCAGAAGATAAAGAAAGTGCAATTGTGGAGGCATTGAAGCATTTTAAGATGATTCAGCAGAAATAAAAGGAGTTTGATAAATCGGAAGTTAACGTAAGAGATAACAGGGAATCTATTTGGTTAAACCATCAACAAATTGCCGAACTATTTGATTGTGACGTGAAAACCATCAACAAACATATTAGTAATGTTTTGAAAGAAAAATTAAATGAACAAGTTGTTGTCGCAAAATTTGAGTCCACCACTAAGCACGGAGCTATTGAAGACAAAACTCAAACTGGATTAATTGATTATTTTAATCTTAATTATCTCTTTACTATTGCTGTAGATTATTTTGTAGCTATTGCAAGGTACAGAAAGTGAGAAAATAATACCTATTATGGATAAAAGAATTTTAAAAACAAAAGAAAAACTTCAATCGGCATTAAGAATACTTCTAGAGAAAAAAGATGTAAGTGATATTACTGTAAGTAGTCTATGTGAAGTAGCGGATATCAACAGGAGTACATTTTATGTTTATTACAGTAATATACAAGATTGTTTTGAGGAAATTACAGATTCTATTATGGATGAAATGCGAACTTTATTACAAAACAATCTAAATCCAAGCCAAGAAGGTTTTCTTTTAGTGTATTTTAGAACTGCGCGAAAGTATAAAAATATATTTTTAGCTATACACAGGCAAGGTGTTCACAATTCTACGATTCAAAAGATGGTGGATATTAATAACGATTGGCTCCACGGAGAATTATTTATACCAACCAGTAGCAATCGTTTAGAATATAATTTTATATTTTCGGGATTTTATGGAATGGTAGAAATGTGGCTACAAAATGGTTGTAAAGAGTCTGACGAGCAACTTATCAATATATTAAAAAAATTTTATGTAGTAAACCGCTAGATATCCAACATAATGTCTTTAATTGTCGAGATACTGTACTTGAATCATGCTAAAATGTGAATTGTAAAAGCATGATTTTTTATTATATCAAGGAGATAAGGACAATGAATAAAAAGTATGAAGCACTATTTACACCATTTTTTATTGGAACTTGCGAAATAAAAAATAGAGTAATTATTCCAGCTATGGAAGGTACCAATATTATAGAAAATATGATGGGACCTAAATTCAACGAAAAGTCAAAACAATACTACATTGAACGAGCAAACAATGATGTAGGTCTTTTCATCCCAGGGATGATTCCAGTTTATTCTATGATGGGAGGTAAATGGTTGCACAAAAATCCTAAAGTATTTGCGCAAGCAAAACCAGTCATTGACGAGATTCACGCAAACGGATCTAAAATATTCTTCCAACTTGGCGCAGGTTTTGCGGGAAGAAATTACACAATGCCAGATAAACTGCTAAAGATTGCAGATAATAAAGCTCTTAAGAAACTTACTAATCCATTCTTGCACTTAAACGAAATGATGGTTGCCCCTGACGAAGGACTTCCTATGGTTTGGGCACCACAACTCACAACTCGCCAAATTACAGAAAAAGAAATTGCTGATTATATTGAAGGATATGCAAAATCTGCAAAGTTATGTAAAGATATTGGCGTTGACGGGGTAGAAGTTCATGCTGTTCATGAAGGCTATCTTATGGATCAATTTACAACTAAGTATACAAATCACAGAACTGATAAATATGGTGGTTCTTTTGAAAATCGTTATCGTTTTGCAGTGGAAGTTGTAAAAGCAATTAAAAAAGAATGTGGTGATGATTATCCGGTTATGTTACGCTACTCAGTTACTAGTAAAGTAATAGATTTTAAAGTAGGAGCAGTTCCTGGTGAAGAATTTAATGAGATTGGTCGTGATATGCAAGAGAGTGAAAAGGCAGCTAAATATTTACAAGATGCAGGCTATGATGCATTAAATGCTGATAATGGTACTTATGATTCTTGGTATTGGGCTCACCCACCGGTTTATATGCCATTAAATTGTAACCTAAAAGAAGTTGAACATATCAAAAAATATGTGGACATTCCAGTTATTTGTGCAGGACGTATGCAAGCAGATGTTGCAGCAGAATCTATTGCATCAGGAAATATAGATGCAGTAGCTATAGGTAGACAGTTTATCTGTGATGGTGAATACTTGACTAAATTAAAAGAAGGCAGAGAAGAAGATATTAGACCTTGTATCTCTTGTCATAATGCATGTCTCCCATTAGCATACTATAAAAACTCAGGTGTAGTAATGGATTTAAAAGATATGGAAACACAAGGACATTGTGCATTAAATCCAGTAGCTTTCGAAGAAAATAAATATCAGATAAAGAAAGTAGCTAATCCAAAGAAAGTTGTTATCATCGGCGGTGGCATTGGAGGCATGGAAACAGCTAGACTTTGCGCAATGATGGGTCATAAAGTTGATTTATATGAAAAAACAGATAGATTAGGTGGGGTATTTATTGCCGCAGCTGCTCCAGAATTCAAGGAAAAAGATAAAGATTTGATTAAATGGTATTGTACACAAATCGTAAAACTTCCAATATCTGTACATTTAAATACTGAAGTTAAAGATATATCTAAACTAGATGCAGACGAGATTGTCATTGCTACAGGATCCAAAGTAAGAAAGTTACCAATCATTGGTTTCGAAAAAGGTGTTGAAGCAGTAGATTTTTTACTAGGTAATAAAGAAGTTGGCGAAACAGTCGCTGTAATTGGTGGCGGATTGACTGGTTGTGAAATCGCTTATGATTTAGCACGAAAAGGTAAAAAACCATTTATTGTTGAAATGGCTGATGAACTTATCAAATCAGCTGGTATTTGTGCAGCAAATTCTAGTTGTCTAAAAGATTACTTGCGTTTCTATAAGGTTCCTGTATACTTAGAAAGCTCTTTAAAAGAAATCAAAGATAATGGTGTAATAATTCAAACTGCAGATAGAATTAAGGAGATTAATTGCGAATCAGTCATTTTATCTGTTGGATATACACCAAATCCATTATGCGAAAAGTCTGAACATATTCATGTAATCGGAGATGCTGCAAAAGTAGGAAATTTAAAAACTGTAATTTGGGGAGCTTACGATTTAGCATTTTCATTATAGATGAAGAAAATATACATCTAGAAAAATTCCGGTTTTCTTATATGAGAACTTATCTACCGGATAGTCTGCATGACCGCAATTGAAACGGTGAAAAATGCGGTAGGGTATAGGCTGTAGAATAGATGTTTGCAGAGAAAAAGGAATTTGAATTTTATTAAGAGGGCTATATTTTTAAATATGAAATATAGTCCTCTTTTTATGTGTAAGAAAATTAATTGTCTCGATATTCTTTACCAATGAACATATTCTAGGATTACGTGGTAAAATAGTTTAAGTGATTAAACGAAAGAGAGTGAATGATATGACGGAATGTATGGAACAACGCCAACGTTTATCTAGTGAGTTTCAACAGTATCGGAAAGTATTTATTGCACTCGGTGATGAGACAAGGCAAAGTATATTTATTGCATTGTTAGAAAATGAGTCTGTTGGAATGAGAGTACCAGAGATTACAGCAAAAACACATTTGTCAAGACCAGCAGTATCACATCACCTGCAAATATTAAAGGATGCCGGACTTATAAATATGCATTGAGAAGGTACAATGAATTATTATTATGTAGATGCAGATAAGAGTTGCTGGCATGGTTTGAAAGAGTTGGTAGACCACGTAGATTCTGTGTTAAGAAAAGCAAATAATTGCGGTTATCCGTATTTTAAGGAGGAAAACTAAAATGACGATTTTGGAAGCAATAGAGCAAAGACATTCTGTACGAAGTTATTTGGATAAGAAAATACCACTTGAGGTAGTTGGAAAATTACAGGAAGAGATTAATGCCTGTAATAAAGAAGGAAATTTGCATATTCAGTTAGTAACAAACGAATCAAAGGCATTTGATGGCATGATGGCTCACTATGGAAAGTTTAAAGGTGTCCAGAACTACATTGCACTTGTAGGGAAAAAAGCATCTGATTTGGATGAAAAGCTAGGCTACTATGGAGAAAGAATTGTGTTATTGGCGCAGATGTTAGGTCTCAATACCTGTTGGGTGGCAATGACTGTTTCGAAGGGAGTTGTAAAAAAGAATATTGAAATTGCAGGTGGAGAGAAACTTGTTATCGTTATTTCCCTGGGATATGGGGAATCACAGGGAGTACCACATAAATCAAAGAGTATGGAGGCTCTATCCGTTATACATACAAGTACACCACAGTGGTTTATAGATGGAATGAAGTCAGTTATGTGTGCACCTACGGCTATGAATCAGCAGAAATTTCTGATTTCTTATGAAGATAAAAAAGTCAATGCCAAATCATTAGGGGGTTTTTACTCAAAAGTTGATTTGGGAATTGTGAAGTATCATTTCGAGGTGGGTGCAGGAAAAGAAAATTTTGATTGGGGTAAATAGATAGAAACTTCCAGGTTTCATTCCGACTTTATATATACAAAAATAACCCTCTCAGCCATCATGGTCGAGAGGGTTTCGTGCGTCTATGGACTTATGCCTGTATATCAATACTCAGTCCGGATTTCAGTTCTACGGTGGTCTGCTGGCGGAATTCCCGGAGCCGGAAAATCTCATCTGCGATTTCATCATAGGCCTCTTTGCTGTTTGCCTTTTGCCTCCTGCACCGGTAAGGATACCGTCACGTTCCAGCCCAGCGGCAATCATATCCATGCTGAGTCCTTCTAAATATTCTAGATAAATGCACTTTACGATTTCTGCCTGTTCTGGATCGATGATAAGGTTGCCGTCCGCATCCTTCGTATAGCCGAGGTGTCATAATCAGAATTATGGAGTATAGCGTATGTAAAGTAAAAGGCAATAGATCAGAAATGGTTCATTGCCTTTTATGCAGGCTTCTATAGTCGTAATCCTTTAATATCTTTAATACGTGATAAGATTGTATTGCAACTGCAGCTGATAACGCCGGGAAGTGTATCAATAACTGTGTGACGGTATCATTATTATATAATATATCTGTCACTTGCGACAGATGGTCTGGTTTTGTCTCGATTTCAAAATAGCATGAAACAGCACCACTGATCTTCTAATCCAGTTCATATAAACCATTCAGGTACATAAGTGTCCCTCCTGTAAAATAATATCCTCCGGATAGTAATTTTTCTTAAATATCATATCATTTATGTTGCTGAAAGTAAACGCTGGCTTGACTTAGCGGTTGTAACTACATATAATTGTTAATTGTTTCGCAACGTAATTTAAAACTTGCATTTTGAATACATGGAATAAATTCCGGTGAAGGAAAGAATAAGTGAAATTATAAAGGTTGTGGAGGAATATGATAATGTCAAAAGATGAATATTTGATCACAGATACGCCTCTTAAAGCGTTGACAGTTTTTGCAATGCCAATGATTTTGGGCAGTTTTTTTCAGCAAATATACAATATGGCTGACTCTATCATCGTCGGTCAATTTGTTGGCTCCTCTGCACTTGCAGCTGTCGGGGCCTGCGCAGCGCTGACCAATGTTTTCATTTGTGTGGCACTGGGGGCAGGTGTTGGTGCCGGTGTGCTCGTGAGCCGATATTTCGGTGCCAGGGAATATGGAAAAATGAAGACCATCGTGTCAACGTCCTTGTTTAGCTTTTTAATTCTAAGCATAGTCCTTGGTGTTTTTGGCTTTTGCTTTTCCCGCTCAATGATGAGGATATTACAAACCCCTGGTGATATACTGAATGATGCAGTGTTATATCTGCGGGTCTATTTTGTGGGATTTCCATTCCTGTTTATGTATAACATTTTTTCCAACATGTTCACTTCCATTGGTGAATCAAAAATCCCACTGGGACTCTTGGTATTCTCGTCAATCTTAAATATTTTTATGGATATTTGGATGGTGGCAGGACTTGGTCTTGGTGTGTTTGGTGCAGCCCTTGCGACTCTTATAGCACAGGGGATTTCTGCGGTATTTTCATTTTTTCTTTTCCTCAGCCGGATGCGTCGATATAAAAGTCGCTTTGATTGGTTTGACAGGCAGGGGTTATATTCCATGCTTCAAATTGCTGTACCTTCGGTTCTTCAGCAGTCTACAGTGTCTATCGGTATGATGATCGTACAGGCTGTTGTAAATCCTTTCGGTACACAGGCACTTGCGGGGTATGCGGCGACTTTTATATCG
>OIYR01000496.1_pt1 | contig 21691 bp, 18 predicted proteins | sample 1588221 | NCBI WGS metagenome assembly OIYR01 (sample SAMN03283292) | human gut metagenome | biome: human-associated habitat; material: feces | host: Homo sapiens | place: Peru | collected 2012
GTATGATTTAAGTTTTACTGAAGTACAAACACCTATACTTACTGCTAGTAGTCCAGAGGGAGCACGTGATTTTGTAGTACCAAGCAGAAACTTTAAGGGAAAATTTTATGCTTTACCTCAAGCTCCACAAATATATAAAGAATTATTAATGGTTGGAGGTTTAGATAAATATTTTCAAGTAGCACCATGTTTTAGAGATGAAGATGCAAGAAGTGATAGAACACTTGAATTCTACCAATTAGATCTAGAAATGAGCTATGTAGAAGAAGAAGAAATTTTAGAACTTGGTAGTGATATATTCTATGATGTATTTTCTAAATATTCAAACAAAAAAGTATCACCAAAACCATTTAGAAGAATCAGTTATATAGATTCAATGGAAATGTATGGAACAGACAAACCAGATTTAAGGAACCCACTTATTATTAAAGATATAAGTGAAATTTTAAAAGATACTACATTTGGCCCATTTAAAAATTCAACAATAAAAGCAATAGTAGTAGATGGTATAGGAGACAAATCAAACTCATGGTTTAATGAAGTAGTTGATTATGCTAGTAGTATAGGTATGCCAGGAATAGGTTACCTAACACTAACAAAAGAAAGAACATTCAAAGGACCAATTGATAAATTCTTAACAGATACTGAAAGAGAAAACTTAATAAAATACTTAGATATGAAAGAAAACAGCGTAGTATTCTTTATAGCTAATAAAGTATTAAAAGTGGCTCAAAAATTCGCAGGACTTATAAGAATAGAACTAGGAAGAAAACTAGAGTTAATAGATAAAAATAAAATAGAATTATGTATTATTAATGACTTCCCAATGTTTGAATATGATGATAAAACTAGAAAATATGAGTTCTGTCATAATCCATTTAGTCTTCCTCATGAAACAGATATAGAGTATAATAAAGATAATGTTGATAAAGTGTTAGCTTATCAATACGACTTCGTTTGTAATGGTAATGAAATGGCTAGTGGAGCTATTAGAAACAGTAACTTAGATTCATTGGTAAAAGGATTTGAAGTAGTAGGATACACTAAAGAAGAAGTTGAAAAACGTTTTAGTAGTTTATTCACTGCATTTAAATATGGTTGTCCACCTCATGGAGGAATGGCCCTTGGAATAGATAGAATACTAATGATTATTAAAGATGAAACAAACCTAAGAGAAGTACAAGCATTCCCAGCAAGCACAAGTGGTCAAGACTTAATGATGGGAAGTCCTAGTACTTTAGAACCAAAACAATTAGAAGAATTGGGTATTAAAATAAAGGAGGAATAATAATGAGTAATTTCACAAAAGAAATGATAGATGACTATGCAGATAAATTACTTATTGGTTTAACTGAAGAAGAGAGAACTAATATACAAGAAGAATTTGATGAAATAGAAAAAAACATGGATTTAATAAATAAAATACCAAATATCAAAGATACTGAACCACTTAGTTATCCATTTGAAATGATTCTAGAAGATTTAAGAGATGATGACGAAGTAGGAGAAGAAATTCCAATCGAAGAACTTCTAAGAAACTGTGATCAATATGAAGGCAGAGAAGTAGAAGTACCAAAGGTGGTGGGATAATGATAACTAAAAGTATAAAAGAATTACATGAAGATTTATTAAATAAGAAAGTTACTTCAAGAGAACTTATAGATGAATCTTTAAAGAAATGTCATAGTATACAAGATAAAACTAATGCTTTTGTAACTATTATAGATGATGCTAAAGAGACTGAAGTAACAGATGAACTAGTAAGTGGTATCCCATATGGTATTAAAGATAATTTTTCTACTAAAGATATCTTATCAACTGGAAGTTCTAATACTCTAAGAGATTATGTTCCATTCTTTGATGCAACTGCTGTAGCTAACTTAAAGAAAAAAGGAGCAGTTGGAGTAACTAAAACAGTTATGGATGAACTTGGTATGGGTGGAACTGGTACAACAGGACACACAGGAGTAGTTCATAATCCATGGAGTTTAGAGAGAATGACAGCGGGTTCTTCAGCAGGTAGTGCAGCATCAGTTGCAAGTGGTTGCTATCCATTCGCATTAGGTAGTGATACTGGAGATTCAATTCGTAAACCAGCTGCTTACTGTGGAATTGTAGGATACAAACCAACATATGGAATGATATCAAGATATGGACTTTTCCCATTTGCATGTTCACTTGATACAATTGGAGTTTTATCAAGAAGTGTAGAAGATGCTGCAATCGCAGTAGATGCCATGAAAGGAAAAGATCCTAAAGATATGACATCTTGGGATTCAAGTAGTATTGAACTTTATAAAAGTTTAAATAAAGAAGTTAAAGGTAAAAAATTGTTCTATATAAAAGAAATCTTAGATTTAAATAATTACGAAAATCCAAGTGAAGAATTAATACGTCACTTTGAAAACTTTAATAAAACAGTTGAACTTTGTAAGTCTCTAGGTATGACAGTTGATGAAGTATCAATAGATAAAGCTCTATTAGATGCAGTACCAAGCGTATACGTAGTTATATCTTGTGCAGAAGCAACAAGTAACATGTCAAACTTAACAGGTATTAGCTTCGGACCAAGAGGTGAAGGAGATAGTCCTGCTGCTATAATGAAAGATCATAGAACTAAAGGATTCTCACCACTTATTAAAAGAAGATTCGTAATTGGTTCATACGTACTACAAAAAGAAAATCAAGAAAAATATTTCATAAATGCTAAAAGAGTAAGAAGATTAATAGTAGACAAAATGAATGAATTATTTGAGACTTATGATGGACTTATCCTTCCAGTTGGAAGTGGACCTGCTAAATTTATAGAAGGTAGTAAAAATGCATTATCAAGTTCAAATAATGTTTTAGAAGATCACTTACAAATAGGTAACTTTGGTGGCTTCCCATCAATTACTATTCCAAATGGATTTGTAAGTAATTTACCAGTGGGAGTAAACATAACTGGAAAAGTAAAAGACGATATAAATGTTTTAAATATTGCATACGCTCTAGAAAGCAAAATGGAATATAAAAATCAAATAGCAAAGGAGGTACTATAATGGCATATAAAGCAGTAATAGGTTTAGAATTCCACTGTGAAATGAAATCTAATACAAAAGTATTCTCTAATGCAAGAAATAGTTTTTCAAAAGTAGCTAATGAAAATGTAGTACCACTAGATATGGCTTTTCCAGGAACACTACCAGTAGTAAACAAAATATGTGTTAAAAAAGCACTAATGATGTCAATGATACTTAATTGTAAACAACCAGAATTTATGGAATTTGATAGAAAAAATTATTACTATCCAGATCTACCTAAAGGATATCAATTAACACAATTTTTTAATCCAGTAGGCGTAGATGGAAAAATAGAAATAGATGTAAATGGTACTAAAAAAGAAGTACTAATTCATGATATACACTTAGAAGAAGATGCTGCTTCACTTGATCACTACTATAATACTTCAACAATAGATTATAATAGAGCAGGTGTACCTCTTCTAGAATTAGTAACAGAGCCATGTCTACATTCAGCAGATGAAGCTCTAGCATTCTTAGAACACATTAAAAGTATTTATGAATACACTGATATTTCAGAATGTGATACTAAAAAAGGACAAATAAGAGCTGATGTTAACGTATCAATTATGGATGAAGACGCTACAGAATTTGGTACTAAAGTAGAAGTTAAAAATGTAAATAGTTTCGATGCCATTAGAAAAACTATTAACTATGAAATAAAAAGACAAAGTGAATTAAAAGATGCTGGTCGTTATGATGAAGTAGTACAAGAAACTAGAAGATGGGATGATGAATCAGGTACTACAATTCACATGAGAAGTAAAGCAGATGCTATAGACTATAAATACTTCACAGAACCAAACATTCCAAAATTTAGAATTACTAAAGAATTATTAGATGAAATAAGAAGTAAAATTCCAGTACTTGCATACGAAAGAAAAGAAAAATATATAAATGAATATGGACTTTCTGAATATGATGCTGGAGTACTTACTAAGGATAAAAAAATATCAGATTATTTTGAAGAATGCGTTAGTCTTAAATGTGATCCCAAAAGTGCTTGTAACTGGATTACAACTAGAGTTTTAGGAGAATTAAATAAGAGTGAAGAAAACACAATAGATGACTTATTCATAAGACCAAACATGATAGTTGAACTAGTATCACTAGTTAATAATAAGAAAATATCATCAGACCAAGCTAAGAAAGTATTTACTAAAATGCTAGAAGAAAAACTTACTCCAAAAGAAATAGTAAAGAAATATGATATGGAAGTTATAGAAGACTCAGGTCTTATTGAATCACTAGTTAATGAAGTAATAAACGAAAATCCAAAAGCTATAGAAGACTACCACAATGGTAGAACTAATATGTTAGATTATCTAGTTGGACAAGTAATGAAAAAATCAAAAGGTAAAGCTAACCCAGTAGAAGCAAAATCTAAAATGTTAGAACGTATCAGCTAATATAAAAATGTCTATTCGTAGACATTTTTATTTTGTTTAATAAAAAATAATTGTAAATGCAACTAAAAAATATAATAATTAAAAATTTACGTGATATAATTAGATTGGAGAATGAGTATGAAAAGATTTTTAAGAAGTTTTATTATTTTTATTGTATTAACTTTAATAGTTGGAGGACTTGCATACTATTTTAATTTAAATGAAAGAATTGAAAAAATGATTTCAAAGATTAGTATTAATATTGGAACAATATATGTAGAAAAGCCTAAAGTAAAGATTATTGATGAAACGAGTAAATCTAGACCAATTGCAGTATCTATAAATAACAATCATGCTGCTTGGCCACATGCAGGGCTTCAAGATGCATATTTAGGATATGAACTTATCGCAGAAGGTGGTATCACAAGATTGGTTGCATTATTTAAAGATCAAAACACTGATAAGATTGGTTCTGTAAGAAGTGCTAGACACTATTTCTTAGATTATGTTATGGAAAATGATGCTATATTTGTTCACTATGGGCAATCACCTCAAGCAAAGTCAGATTTAGCATCCTTAGGCATAAATAATGTTAATGGAATGTATGACGCAAAAGGATTCTTTAGAGATAAAACATTAAATAAAGCTTGGGAACATACTGCATTTACATCAATGAGTAGAATAAATGATGTAGTTAAATCAAAGAAATATAGAACAACAACAGAAACTCAATTATTAAAATATAGTCCTATTAAAGTAGATCATTCTAAAGACGAAACATTAAAAACTGCCAATAAAGTATCTATTAAATACTCAAACTACCAAACAACTTCATATGAATATGATCCTGAAAACATGAATTATAAAATGTTTATGGGAGGACAAGCACATACTGATTTAGTTACAAAAAAACAATATACTGTTAAAAATATAATAACTTATCAAGTAAAAAATACTTCTTTGGGAGATAGTAAAGGAAGACAAGATTTGGATAACATAGGTACTGGTGAAGGATATTATATTTCGAATGGAGAAGCAATCAAAATTAAATGGAGTAAATCAAGTAGAGATGCTAAAACAAAATATACATTAATGGATGGAACTGAACTTGTTGTTAATGATGGAAATACATGGATACACATTCAACCAAAAGGTGAAACATTAAAAATAGAATAAAATTTATACACTAGAATATAATTTAATAAAAAATATTGAAATATTATTTTAATAATGTTAGAATAATATTGATAAGAATAAGGAGGACCCATGGATAATATACTTAGTTTTTTAGCAGATAATTATAAATGGTTTATGTTAGCAGCAGTAATTTTACTGTTTGCATTAATCGGTTTTATTGTAGACGGAAAGAAGAAAAAGAAAAGTGGTGAGGTTGTGCCTGTACCAAATGCAGATGCTCAAGCTCAAGCAGCAGCAGGTGTAGCACCAACAAGCGTTGCAAATCCTGAACCTGTAGCTCCAGCACCAGCTCCAACTAATGAAGAACAAAAATTGGTTATTGAAGAACCTTCATTAAATAATGTTGAAGCAACTAGTAACGAAGTTAATATTGGTGGTACTGAGGAAGGAAGCATTTTTGGAACTCCAGAATTACAAGCTCCAGCATCAGTTGAAACAACAACTGAAGATCCAACAGTTACAGATACACCAACTTTAGTTATAGAAGATAAAGAAGAAACAGCTCCTGAAATGAATGCTCTAGTTCAAAGTGAGCCAACACCAGTTGCATCACCAAAAGTAGCACCAGTTACACCAGAAGTTGTTGTTAGTGAAGCAGCTCCAACAATGGCTCCAGCAGAAGTAACACCAGCAGTTGTAGAACCAGCTCCTGAAATGTCACCAGCTGCACCAGAGACACCAGTAAATGTTGCTCCAGAAGTACCAAGCGTACCTGAAACTCCAGTTGTTGCTGCACCAGAAGCTCCAAGCACTGCTGCAACTCCAGTTGCACCAGAGACACCTAGTACACCAACAACACCAGTTCAACAATAAAAAATATAACTGAGAATTAAAGTTTTCAGTTTTTATTTTCTATAATACTTGAAATTTATCAATTATTTTGATAGAATCTAATACATTGAAAGACGAGTAGAATAAAAATACTTTAAAGAGAGTTAGTGTATGGTGTAAACTAATAAGTACTATATTTGAAGCTACTTTCACTTATGAGTTAATAGCTCACGTGGAAATACGTTACATTAATTAAGTTAATTAAAGGATGGTACCGTCTATATGACTCCTTGTGTACCATTCTTTTTATTTTAGGGAGGAAAAATATGAATATTAAAGATTTGTACATTGATTTTTTTGTAAGTAAAGGACACAAACAAATACCTAGCGCTCCAGTGGTACCAGAAAATGATCCAAGTGTTTTATTTAATACAGCTGGTATGCAACCTCTAATACCATATCTTATGGGACAAACTCATCCATATGGTACTAGACTTTGCGATTATCAAAAATGTATTAGAACTAACGACTTAGATAATATTGGAGATACTTACCACCACACATTTTTTGAAATGTTAGGTAACTGGTCACTAGGAGATTATTTTAAGGACGAAGCCATCGAATGGAGTTTTGAATTCCTAACAAAAGTATTAAATATTCCAGTTGAAAGATTGGCTGTAACTGTATACGCAGGAAGTGATAACATTCCATTTGATGAAACTTCTTATAATAAATGGTTAAGCTTAGGGATAAAAAAAGAAAGAATAGCTAAAACTGTAGATGATAACTTCTGGATAGCAGGAGAAGCAGGTCCATGTGGACCAGACTCAGAAATGTTCTATTGGAGAAGTAATGAACCAATTCCTGAAGTATTTGACACTGAAGATGAAAGATGGGTAGAAATTTGGAATGATGTATTTATGCAATACAATAAAGCAGTTGATGGAACTATAACAGAATTACCTAAAAAGAACGTAGATACTGGTATGGGAGTAGAAAGAGTAACAGCAATCCTAGAAGGAGTCAACGATAATTACCTATCAAGTATATTTAAAGATGTAATAGAACTTATATCTAAAATAAGTAATTTACCATATGAAGGCAATGAACAAAGTATGAGAATAATTGCTGATCACTTAAGAACAAGTGTATTTATAAGTGCAGACTATGCAGGCGTTAAACCAAGTAATGTAGGCCAAGGATACATCTTAAGAAGATTAATTAGACGAGCTATTAGACATGCTAAAAAATTAGGAATAGATATTTCAAGTGATTGGGAACAAGAAATAGCAAAACTAATTATATCTAAATATGAAAAATATTATTCTGAATTAAAAGATAATAAAATACTTGTTTTAGAAGTATTAAAAAATGAAAAAGAAAAGTTTAACAGAACCCTAGAAAAAGGTTTAAGAGAATTCGAAAAAGTAACTAAAGATAACAAAAATATAGATGCATCTACTGCATTTAGACTTTATGATACATATGGATTTCCAATTGAATTAACAATTGAACTAGCACAAGAAAGAAATATCAATGTTGATGAAGAGGGATTCAAAGAAAAATTCAAAGCACATCAAGAACTATCAAGAACAGCATCTGCTGGTCAATTCAAGGGTGGATTAAGTGGCAATAATGAAATAGAAACTAAATATCATACTGCAACACACCTTTTAAACGCAGCATTAAAAGTAGTTGTGAATAAAGACATTCATCAAAAAGGTAGTAATATCACTGATGAAAGAATGAGATTTGACTTTAGTTGTGACCATAAATTAAGTGATGAAGAAAAACAAAAAACTGAAGATTTAGTTAATGAGTGGATCAAAGAAGGCTTACCAGTTTCTGTAGAAGAAATGAGCAAAGAAGATGCTATTAAATCAGGCGCAGAGTGTATGTTTATAGAAAAATATCCTGATATCGTTACAGTATATACAATTGGAGATAATATTTCTAAAGAACTTTGTGGAGGCCCACATGTTAAAAACACAAACGAACTTGGACATTTCAAAATAGTAAAAGAAGAAGCATCTTCTTCTGGAGTAAGAAGAATAAAAGCAATATTAGAATAAGTACTTAGGTACTTTTTCTTTTTTATAAAAATTGTTATAATACAGCCAAGGAGCAATAGATGATTAAAGATTTATGTTTTGAAATAATTCAAAAATGCCCTAACGAATGTATATTTTGTTCATCACTAGCAAGTATAAATAAAGTAACAATTATAAAATTTGATACATTTAAAAAAACTTTGGATTATATATTATCAAAAAGTGGAGTGGAAGAATTATCATTTTCAGGTGGAGAACCATTTTTAAACCCTGATTTATTCAAAATGATAGAATACGCAAAAAGCAAGGGCATTAGAGTTGTTTTATTTACTAGCGGAGTCAAATGTGCACATAAATTAACTGAAGAAGAATTAAATTTAATGATGGAAAGCGATATAAAAAGATTTGATCCAAGTGAAGAAGATAAAGAAAATATTAAAAGAAAATTACAAAAAATATATGAAATGATATACAAAAGGGAATATACAAGTATATCAAAGAGCGAATTAGAAGCATTGAAAAACTTAGGTTTAGATAAAATAGTATTTGATTATCAAGGCTCAAATAGAGAAGAATATAATTTATTGATGGGTAAAGATAATTTTTGTGAAGTATCAACATCAATAATAAGGGCTTGCGAAGTAGGTATAGAAACAGATATACACTTTGTACCCATGAAATGCAACTATAAATCTTTACTCGATATAGTGGAATTATTAAATATAGCAGGGGTTAAAAACCTAAGTTTATTAAACTTTGTACCTCAAGGAAGAGGAAAAGTTAATGAATCTAAACTTAAAATGAGCAAAGAGGACTATGAAGAATTTAAAAAGATAGTTAAGGAAGCTAATGAAAGATTTAATGGTAAAATCAGAATAGGAATACCTCTTGATAGCAACAATTCTCATAAATGTACAGCAGGTTTAAGCAAACTAGTTATTAAATATGATGGAACTATACTGCCATGCCCAGCCTTCAAAGAATATGATAGTGAAATACTAAGAAAAAATGGGTTTAGAGTATTAAATATTTATGAAAATTTAGAAGAACTTGAAATTCATGAGGGAACGAGAAACTATCCTTTATGTAAAAAACTATATAATTTTATTGGCAATATATAAAAATGATGATACAATTTTTTTAAGAATAGGAGAATTTATGAAAAAGAAAATATTTTTAGTAATTGTACTGATAACTTCACTTTTATTACTAACGGGCTGTGGTAAGAAAGCGTTAACTATAGAAGAATTTACTTCATCATTTGATACAAATAAATACACAGTAGGTGAGTATGAAAATGGTCAAATAGATACAATTATAGATGGCTTAGAAAGAGGAGCATACATAACAAATGGTTCATATAGTATTGATTTCTATATTCTAGAAAATACCACTAAAGCAGAAGAATTATTTAAAGATGAAAAAGAAACATTCAAGGCGAATAAAGATGGAAAAACATTAGAAAACTCAATAAAATCAGGTAACTTCGAAACATATGAACTAACTACTAACCTTATGTATATGTATACTTGTAGAGTAGATAACACACTTTTATATATCAGTGCTAACGTAGAAGATAAAGAAGAAATAAAAAATTTAATAAAAAATCTTGGATATTAAAAAATAACCATATTCATAAGAATATGGTTTTAATATGAAAATATGTTATAATTTAAGAGGTGAAGAAAATGAATATATATGATTTTACTTTAGAAGAACTTGAAAACTTTTTGGTAGAAAATGGTTTTAAAAAATATAATGCTACGCAAGTTTTTGAAGGAATATATAAAAAAAGAGTAACTTCTTTTGATGAAATAACTAATATAAGCAAAGAACTTAAAATCTTTTTAAATAATAACTTTAAAATAGAATATTTGAAAGTTCTAGAAGAATTAAAAAGCGAAGACACAAATAAATATTTACTTGAAGTAAAAGATTCTAGTATTGAAGTAGTACTAATGAAACATAATTATGGAAATAGTATATGTATTAGTACACAAATAGGATGCAATATGGCATGCGCATTTTGTGAAAGTGGTAAACTAAAAAAATTCAGAAATTTAACTACAGCTGAGATTATATTAGAAGTTTTAACTATAGAAAAACTAGAAAATATCAAAGTAGATAATATAGTCGTAATGGGAATAGGTGAACCATTTGATAACTTTACAAACTTAGTAAAAGCTATTAAGATATTAAATTGTCCAAAAGGTATTGATTTAGGTTCTAGAAGAATTACTGTAAGTACTTGTGGAATAGTACCAAAAATAAAAGAATTTGCTGACTTAGACACGCAAGTAAATTTAGCAATAAGTTTGCATGCTCCAAACCAGGAAATCAGAGAAACTCTAATGCCAATTAGTAAAGCCTATAAGATGGACGAATTAATGTCTGCAGTAGATTACTATATTTATAAGACTAATAGAAAAGTAACAATGGAATATATTTTATTAGAAGGAATTAACGATAGTATAGAAAATGCTAAAGAATTAGCTAATCTCTTAAAAGGTAAACTTGTTTATGTAAATTTAATACCATATAACAGTACAAGTAGTAATTTTAAAAGAAGCTCAAAAGAAAGAATAAATGCATTCTATGATGAACTAGTAAAACATAAAATTAATGTTCAAATGAGAAGAGAAATGGGAAAAGGTATTAAAGGAGCTTGTGGCCAATTAAAAGCAAGCCATGAAAGCAATAATATATAAGAGAGGAATATAAAGTGTTTAAAGAAATTAAAAAAATTAGTGTTGATTCAAATAAAACAAAAACTCATAGAAGAATTAGAAAAATATAATTTTGAAATAGTAAAATTGATAGATCAGAAACATGCTTTGCTGGAAGCAGTAGACAAACAGTCGAAGAATATTTAAAAGGTAAAGAAAGAGCAAAAGTACTTTCAAAAAAATGGTTTTAAAGTAAAATTTTGACATAAAATAAAATATCTAATTTTACAATGAAAAGTAGTAATGACTTTAAAATAAAAAAAAATTATGATATACTTAAATCAAATAATGTAAATATAGCGATAAGTGAGGTAAAACTATCAATTTATCAGCTACTTATAACAATCAATGACAAATATTTTTTGTCTAAAAAGTAATAAATAATTTACATTAAAAAAGAAGGTGAAAAATGAAGACTTGTTATCAAACAGACCCAGGAAAAGTAAGAAGTCATAATGAAGACTCAGTAACAATAATTAAGAATATGAGTGATGAGTATTTGTTAGTAGTAGCTGATGGAATGGGTGGACATAAAGCTGGAGAAGTTGCAAGCTCTTTAGTGGTAACTGAACTTGGTAAAAGATTCGCTGAACTATCAAGTATAGGCACTAAAGAAGAAGCAGTAATCTGGCTAAAAGAAATAATAGATGAAGTAAATGTTAAAATACTTAAATATTCTGAAGAACATATAGATGCCAGTGGTCTTGGAACAACTTGTGTTTGTTCAATACTAACTAAAGAATTCTTACTTTTTGGAAATGTAGGAGATTCAAGTGGTTTTGTATATAAAAAAGGTAAACTTTACAAGGTCACTAAGGACCATACTCTAGTTAACATCTTACTAGAAAATGGAGAACTTACTGAAAGTGCAGCAAAGAACCATCCTCAAAAGAATGTACTTATGAAAGCATTAGGTGCAGCCGAAACTATAGAAATGGATATTTTTGATGTAGAACGTACAGTAGATGGTATTTTCTTATGTAGTGATGGACTTACTAATATGTTAACAGTAGAACAAATGGAAAAAGTATTAAATGATAAAGAATTAGATATAGAGGAGCAAGTAGATAAATTGATTATGAAAGCTAATACTCGTGGGGGAAATGATAATATTACAATTGCTTATGCAAGAATGAGTGGTGAATAGTGTGATAGTCAAAGGTTCAAAAATTAACGATAGATATCAAATTATCAAAACACTTGGTGAAGGTGGAATGGCTAACGTATATTTAGCTCATGACACTATACTTGATAGAAATGTCGCTGTCAAAGTACTAAGAGGAGATCTAGCAAACGATGAAAAATTCGTTCGTAGATTTCAAAGAGAAGCACTTTCTGCATCAAGTTTAAGTCATCCAAATATTGTAGAAATGTATGATGTTGGAGAAGATGATGGCCAATATTATATAGTAATGGAATATGTAGATGGAATGACTTTAAAACAAGTTTTAAAGAAAAGAGGACATCTCTCTGTTACAGAGGTTATAGACATAATGTTACAAGTAACAGATGGTATGGCACATGCACATGATGCTTATATTATTCATAGAGATATAAAACCTCAAAATATAATGATACTTTCAAATGGTATGATAAAAATAACTGACTTCGGAGTAGCAACAGCCCTAAACTCAACACAGTTAACTCAAACAAACTCAGTTATGGGAACAGTACATTATCTACCACCAGAACAAGCTAATGGAAAAGGTTCAACTATAAGAAGTGATATCTACTCAATGGGAATAATGATGTATGAGCTTCTAACTGGGTTAGTTCCATATAAAGGAGATAATGCTGTAGAAATAGCTCTAAAGCATCTAAAAGAACCATTACCTAGTGTAAGAAAGTTTAATAGTAACATACCACAATCAATAGAAAATGTTATTATTAAAGCAACAGCTAAAAATCCAAAAAATAGATATACTGATGCAAGAGCTATGCATGAAGACTTAAAAACAGCATTAGATGAATCAAGGCAAAATGAAAAAAGATATGTTTATCCATATCCGGAAAATGATTTAGAAGAAACAAAAGTATTAGATAAAGAACTAGAACCATTAAAGAAAGAAACACCTAAAAAGAAAAAAACAGCAAAAATAGAAGATGACGAAGACTTCTTAGATGAAAAGAAAAAAGGTAATAAAACTTTAATAGTAATAGCTAGTATCTTTACAGCACTAGTTCTAACAGTTACAATAGGTATGACTTTTTACTTTGAAAAAACAAAAGTTAAAAATGTTACTATACCAGATGTATCTAACAAAGAACCAGTAGATGCAGCAAATGAACTTACTGACTTAGGATTTGATGTAGATACTGAATATAAATATGAACCAAGTGATACGATAGAAAAAGGAAAAGTTGTTAAAACTAGTCCAGAGATAGGCTCTAAAAGAAAAACTGGTACAAAGATAATAATCTATATTTCTTCTGGATCAGCAGTTTACATAGTAGAAGATTTTACTGGTAAAAATTATTTAGAAGCAAAAGGTAAAATTGAAGCACAATGTGAATGTAATGTAACAGTAGAAGAAGAAATAGTAAGTGAAGACAAAAAAGTAAAAGAAGAAACAGTTTTAAGAACTGAACCAGCAGCAGGAGAATCAAGTAAACTTGGAAGTCAAATTAAGATTTATATACCAAAAGTAGAATATAAATATCCAGATTTTACAAATGGTTATACAATCGAACAAGTAGAAGAATTCGCAAGTAAACATGAATTAAAATTAGAATATAAATATCAAGAAAGTACTACAGTAGCAGAAGGTACAATAATAAGACAAAGTAGGGCAGCTTCATCAGTAGTAACTCCAGGGGCAACACTAGTTATAACAGTGGCAAAAGCACCAGAAGTTACAGAACCAGAACCTGACCCAGGCACTGAAACAGGGGAATAATATGAGAGGTAAAATAATATGTATTAATAAGTTTATACATAGAGTATTATTAGAAAACAATACGATAATAGATACTAGAACTAGAGGGAAACTACGTAATCAAAAAGTTTCCCCAGTTGTAGGTGATAATGTAATTGTAGATGTAACTAATAAAACAATAGAAAAAGTCGAACCTAGAAAAAATTATCTGGAAAGACCACTTATTGCAAATATAGATAAACTTCTAATTGTAATGAGTACATCTATTCCAGTTTTTTCTGATTATTTAATAGATAAATTTCTACTTATTGCAAACTATAATAATATAGAACCTATAATCATAATAACAAAAACAGATATGATTACTTTAAAGGAAAAAGCAGAAGTAAGAAAATATATGAATTACTATAGAAAACTAGGTATAAAAGTATATATTAATACAAGCATATCTAAAATAAAGAAAGAATTTAAAAACTCAACTGTTGCACTTTGCGGACAAACAGGAAGCGGTAAATCATCTTTATTGAATAGAATAGATGCATCATTAAAATTAAAAACTGGAGAAGTATCTCTTTCTTTAGGTAGAGGTAAACATACTACAAGATTGGTAGAGCTTTTAGAAGTAAATGATGGACTAATCGCAGATACTCCCGGATTTAGTTCACTTGAAATAAATATCCCATCAAAAGATATAAAGAAGTATTATAGTGATTTTAATAAACCATGTAAATATAGAACATGTACGCATGTAAAAGAAGATGGTTGTGAAATAATAAAATTAGTTGAAAATGGGAAGATTCCAAAATGGAGATACGATAATTATTTAAAATTTATGGAGGAAACAAAATATGAAAGTAAGCGTTTCAATACTATCAAGTAGTATAAAACCACAAGATATTGTAAAAAAACTAGATGATACAAAAGCAGACTTTATACATGTAGATATAATGGATGGGAAATTTGTAGAAAATAAAACATGGACTATAAGTGAAGTAAAAAAAATAGTGAGTTATTCTCATCTTCCACTAGACGTCCATTTAATGGTGGAAAATCCTTCTAAATATATAGAAGATTATGCTCTATTGAATACAGGCTATATAACGTTTCATTATGAAGCTGTTAAAGACATAGATAAAATGATTAATGAAATTAAAAATTATGGATTAAAAGTCGGTATAGCGATAAACCCAGAAACTGATGAAAAAGTTCTTTATCCGTATTTATCAAAAGTAGATCAAATATTAGTTATGAGTGTTCATCCAGGCAAAAGCGGTCAATCTTTTATAGATAATACTCCTAATAAAATAGAAAATTTAAAACAAGAAATAATTAATCAAAATGCCAAAACTATTATTTCAGTAGATGGTGGTATAAATGATGAAACTGGTAAACTTTGCGTAGATAAAGGCGTAAATATGCTTGTATCAGCTTCATATATACATAAAAATATACAAAATAACATAAATATATTAAAAAACTTATAATAAACGCTTCATATGTCTAATTGACTATGAAACGTTTTTATTATATAATTTTTAAAGAGAATAGGTGACGAACATGTACATAGATAAGATGATAAAAAAAGAGGTTACTACATTAATTACATCAGTAGGACTTTTATTAATTATTTTTATTGGTGTATCATTTGCATCATTTTTTAAGATCGCCGAAGGAAAAGATAATGTTGTTGAGACAGGCGACTTAGCTATATCGTTTTGTAGTGATTCAACATGTAATACAACTTATAATAATATAGGACAAGTAATAGGTACTACTAAGAAAAATGGAACATCAACACCAATTTCTATATATCCTTACCCAAATGATGGAACATATTCTAATGCTACCCCATATATATTTAATGTAGAAAACACTGGTAGTATGTCAGCAACAATTACCATAAAATTAAAAGAAGATTCTGATTTTTTACCAAGTGGAAATTACTCTGAATATAAAAGACTTACTGAATTATACTCAAGCCATTTGAAAGTTGCAATAAGAAAGAGAGTATTAGCTAACAATTCAAAATATCAAATGGGCGATGTTAATATGGATGGAATTGTTAATCAAAATGATGTAACATTGCTATATTCATACATAGTAAATGGTTCAAATACTTTTACAGATGAACAAGAAAAGTTAGCTGATATAAATAATGATGGAGCTATAGATACAAACGATGTTGCTAATCTAATGAATATTATTAGAGGTGGAACCACAGAATATGAAAAGGTCTATATATATTCATTTAATGAATTAGTTGATAATGTTATATATTCTGGAGATAGAATAGAAGCCGGAGAAAGTGCAACATACTTTTTATGGATATATTTAGATGAAACAACACCTAATCAAGCGCAAAAAACATATTTTGTTGGAAATTTAGATATAGAAGGTGAATTTATTCCTGATGATTTACCATTTAGTTCAGCACCATGGAAAACAATTATAGAAAATGTAAAATCTGGTAATACTGATATGTATGAAGTAGGAGATACTAAAGAAATAGATTTAGGTTCATTAGGTAAACATACTCTTAGAATTGCTAATAATTCAACACCAAGTCAATGTGGTACAGATGGTTACTCACAAACAGCTTGTGGATTTGTAGTCGAATTTGCTGATGTTGTTGCGATGAGAGTTATAAATAGTAAAGCAACTAATGTAGGTGGATGGCCATCAAGCGAGGTTAGAGCATATATAAATAATACTGTATACAATAGTCTTCCTTCTGATTTGAGAGCGGGAATTATTGATACAACAGTAATATCTGGTCATGGAAGTAATGAAACAAGTAATCTAAAATCAACTGATAAATTATATTTACTAGCACCTAAAGAAATATATTCTAATTATTCTAACAGTACTTATGATAGTGCAATATCAACAACTAGACAGTTAGATTATTATGCATCATTAAAAATATCAATGAGTAGTTATAAAGGAGCAGGCAAAAAATACAATGGAAATAATACTTGGACTTGGTTAAGAACTGCTGTAGCCAATGGAACAACTTCATTCTGTAGTATAGGAGCAAGTGGAGATGGAGGCATAGGAGAAGCAAGTTCAGGTAGAGGTATTAGTCCAGCATTTAGAATAGGTTAAAATAATTAGTGAATAACTAATTATTTTTTTATATATTTTTAGAAAAAAGAAGTGTTTTCATGTTTTATGCCTAACTATAATAATAGGAGGGTTAAAATGTTAAATAAGAAATTAATAGTTAGGCAAAATGGATTAAAAGATTGTGGACCTTCTTGTTTACTTTCGATAATGAAATATTATGGATGTGAAGCATCTCACGAAGAAGTCACATTTACTTTAAAAACAGATATAGATGGATCCAATGCATACAACATACTTAATGGAAGTAAAAACTATGGATTTGATGGATATGGAGTACATTATACATATGAAGAAATTATCAATAATGAAATATCTTTCCCTATAATTTGTCATATAATAAAAAACAATATGTATCATTTTATAGTAGTTTACAAAGTAAATAAAAATACGCTTACAATAATGGATCCATCTACAAATATAACTAAAATCTCATTTGAAGAATTTAAGAGTATGTATCAAAGTACATCATTAGTAATATACCCAATCAAGAAAGTAAATAATATAAGAAATAAAAACAAATTATTAGAAATCATTTATTCATACCTCAAACTAGAAAAAATTACTATACACAAATTAATAATTACATCAATTCTTTTAATAATTGTAAGTATACTTCTTAATTATTATTCACTTATCTTAATAGATTATATATTACCGAATTATAATACAAATATTTTGATAAAACTAACTATAATGTTTCTAGTAACAGCGATATTTAAAAGTACAATTAATTTTATAAGGGGTAAATTAATAATAGATATAAATTCTAAAATATCTATAAACTTAAACAATGATGTTACAAGAAAACTATTTAACCTTCCATATCAATTCTTCAAAAACAAATCTACTCCAGAAGTGATATCTAGAATTAACGATTTAAAAGACTTTAAAGACTCTTTAACCGAAATAATAATAAATGTATCTACTAATATATTATTAGTCTTTATAAGCATTATTTTACTATTAAAAATAAATATAAAATTATTTATGATTTATTTATTAGAAATAATAATTTATATATTAATATTAATGATATATAAAAGAAACAATAATAAACATATAGATAATATATTAATAAATGAATCTAATTATAATAAAACACTAAATGAAAGTATATATAGTTATGAAATAAATAGAAACTTAAATTTAAAATCTCAAATTCTTAAAAAATTGGAAATGTCAAATATAAAAAATAACTTTAGTAATAAAATATATGAAACCTCACTAAATACACAAATCTTTTTAAAAGAATTAACATCCAACATAACATATATATTTTCTATATTTATAGGTGTAATATTCATCCATAAAAATATAATATCTATTGGTAACTTTCTACTATTTAATTCATTAATTTATTATTTTACCGATCCTTTAAAAAGTATATTAAATTTAGAACCAAATATTAATTATATAAAGAATGTATATAGGAGAATTAATGATTTATTACTAGTAACCACTAAAGAAGAATTAGCTACAAATAAATTTATTGATGGTGATATTGTTATTAATAATTTAAGTTATAATAACTCTCTAATTCCATTATTTGAAAATGTATCATTTAAAATAAAATATGGTAGTAAATTCTTAATATATGGTGATAGCGGTAGTGGAAAAAGTACAATTATTAAAATATTATTAAAATATATAGAAGACTATAGTGGTGAAATATTAATTGATAATATAAATATTAAAGATATCAATTCAAATGTTATTTCTAATAGTATTACATATGTATCACAAAATAATTTTTTATTAAATGATACTTTAAAAAATAATATTATTTACGATAGAAGAATAAAGGAAGAAGACTATGAAAATGTTATTAAGTTGTGTAATTTAGAAGTATTAAGAAATAGTAGTAAATTAAGAAATAATATGATTATTGAAGAAGATGGATTTAATGTATCAGGTGGAGAAAGACAAAAAATTATATTAGCAAGAAGTATCTTAAAAGATAGCGAATTTATAATTTTAGATGAAGCTTTAAGTGAAGTAGGTGTAGAAGAAGAAAAAGAAATACTTAAAAAGATATTTAAGTATTTTAAAGGCAAAACTATAATTTATATTAGTCATAAAGAAGAAATAATTTCTATGTTTAAAGACAAATATAAATTGGAAAGGAGTAAGGCTTGATGAATCAAGAAGAATTAATAAATATTAAAGGAGGAGCAAATTGGGCAGCAATAGGAGTTGGATCAACATTAGTCTCATTTCTGATAGGATTATTAGATGGTTATTTAAGACCTTTAAAATGCAATAAATGGAAGTAGAAGAACTAGTAATGATTAAAGCAGGATCTGTTTCTGGTACTATTATTAATGCCATGGTAAGAAGTGTTAAACTTGCATTAGAATTAGGAAGAAGCCTCGGTTCTGCAATCAGAAGAGCAAAAGAAAAGAAGAAATGTGAATATAGTTAGCAAAAGCTAACTATATTTTAATTTAAAACTAAATTAATAAGAAAAAAATAAAAAGTTTTTATCAATGTGAAAAATTTGTAAAAATACAAAAACTATTATTGACATATAATATTAAATGGGTATAATTATTTTGTTAGTTACCTAACTAAAGGAATGATATTATGAATGAAAAAAGTATTAGTTTGGAAATCAAAAAAATAGATAGTTTAATAGTAAGAAAAATAATATCTTATAATAAAAATTCTATTTATCAATTATCACCAGCTCAAATAGTAATAATAAAATATTTAATTAAGAACAAGAATAATATTGTATATCAAAAAGACATAGAAAAAAAATTAGGACTTAGAAAATCTACCATTTCTGGGATATTGAGTACAATGATTAAAAATGATATTATTACAAGAACTGAAGCGACAAGTGATTTAAGAAGTAAAGAAATAAAACTTACTGAAAAAGGACTAAAACTTGATAAGATAATGAAAAAGAAAGCACTTGAGTTTGAAAATTTATTGCAAAATAATATTGAACCTAAAGATTTAGAAATATTTTATAAAGTGACTAATCAAATACAAAAGAATTTAGAAGGAGAGGAAAAATGTTAAAGTTATTTAAAAACTTAGAAAAAAAAGACTGGCTATTTATATTTATAAGCTGTATATTTATAGTTTTACAAGTATGGTTAGAACTTAAAATACCTGATTATATGAGCAAGATAACAGAACTTGTACAGTTAAATGGAACAATTAAAGAAATACTAACTGAGGGAGCTTACATGTTAGCATGTGCATTTTTAAGTTTAGCATCTTCAGTAGTTGTAGGTTATATTATTGCAAATCTAGCATCAAATTTTTCAAAGAATTTACGCGAAAAATTATTTAACAAAGTTCAAAGCTTTGGAATGGAAGAAATAAAAAAATTCCAAACCAGTAGTCTTATTACAAGAACAACAAATGATATAGGTAATGTAGAAATGATGCTTACATTTGGTCTTCAAATGATTATAAAAGCACCAATTACTGCAATTTGGGCAGTTGGAAAAATACTTGGTAAAAGTTTTGAATGGACTGCAATCACTGGTGGAGCAGTACTAGTACTACTTATAATGGTAATAACGCTTATGACAATAGTATTACCAAGATTCAAAATTGTACAAAAATTAATAGATAACATAAATGGACTAACAAGAGAAAACTTAAAAGGTATAAGAGTAGTAAGAGCATTTAATGCAGAAGGATACCAAGAAGAAAAGTTTGAAAAAGTAAATAAGAAACTTACTAACACACAATTATTTAATCAAAAGATTATGAGTTTAATGTCACCAATGATGTATTTAATAATGAATGGTGTTTCACTAGGAATATACTTTATGGGAGCATTTCTTATAAGAGATGCATTACTTGCTGATAAAATAACATTATTTAGTAATATGGTTGTATTCAGTAGTTACGCAATGCAAGTAATAATGTCTTTCTTAATGTTAGCAATGATATTCATAATGTATCCAAGAGCATCTATTTCAGCAGATAGAATTAATGAGGTATTAAACACAAAAGCAAAAATAAAAAGTGGTAAAGAAACTAGAGCATCAGAAGTTGGTACAATAGAATTTAAAAATGTATCGTTTAAATATCCTGATTCAGAAGAATATGTACTTAAAGATATATCATTTAAGGCTGGTAAAGGAGAAACAATTGCTATTATTGGTTCGACTGGTAGTGGAAAAAGTACTCTAATAAATTTAATACCAAGATTTTATGATGTAACTGAAGGAAAAGTATTAGTTGATGGAATAGATGTTAGAAACTACACACTTGATTCGTTACATGATCGTCTTGGTTACGTACCACAAAGAGCAGTAATGTTTAGTGGTTCAGTTAATTATAATGTAGGATATGGTAAGAAAACAAACTATGAAGTTTCAGATAAAAAAATCAAAGAAGCCGTAAAGGTAGCACAAGCAGAAGAATTCGTAGAAAAGATGCCTAAAAAATATGAAGCTAATATCGCACAAGGCGGAACAAACGTATCAGGTGGTCAAAAACAAAGATTAAGTATTGCAAGAGCTATCG
>OIYR01000498.1_pt1 | contig 21670 bp, 32 predicted proteins | sample 1588221 | NCBI WGS metagenome assembly OIYR01 (sample SAMN03283292) | human gut metagenome | biome: human-associated habitat; material: feces | host: Homo sapiens | place: Peru | collected 2012
TCGTGGCTCGTGCCATCGACAAGGAGATGAAGATACACGGCATCGACCATGTTTGTCTCGACGTAACGCACAAGAATCCGGAAGAGACAAAGAAGCACTTCCCCAACATCTATATGAAGTGCAAATCTATAGGCATCGACATCACTACCGACTACATACCCGTTCGCCCGGCTGCCCACTATATGTGTGGTGGCATCAAGGTTGACCTGAACGGACAGTCGAGCATCGAGCGACTTTACGCCATCGGCGAATGCTCATGCACGGGTCTGCACGGTGGCAACCGTCTTGCCAGCAACTCGCTGATTGAGGCTGTGGTATATGCCGATGCTGCTGCAAAGCACTCGTTGGAGCATGTCGACGAGTACGACTTCAACGAGAAGGTGCCCGAATGGAACGACGAGGGAACCATGACCAACGAGGAGCAGGTGCTCATCACACAGAGCGTGAAGGAGGTTGGCGAGATTATGTCAAACTATGTAGGCATAGTACGCTCCGACTTAAGACTGAAACGCGCGTGGGATCGTCTCGACCTGCTGTATGAGGAGACTGAGGCTCTCTTCAAGCGTGTGAAGGCAAGCCGCGATATCTGCGAGCTGCGCAACATGATCAATGTTGGCTATCTCATCACTCGCCAGGCCATTGAGCGCAAGGAGTGCCGCGGACTGCACTATACCACCGATTATCCGCTGCACGCTTACGACAAGAAACTTTAATTATGAAGCAGAAATTTTTCTCCATTACTGTTGCTGTTTTTGCTTTCGCCCTTATGAGCGCTGGCGTAGCTAAGGACGTAATAAAGTATAGCAAGGGCACTGCCATTGTCAATACATCGTCAATCGTTAAGGCTCGTGGCTTTCAAGGCAAAACCCCAGTAAAGATATATATCAAAGGCAACAAGATAACGAAAATAGAGTCGCTACCCAATCAAGAGACACCTTCGGTATATGCAAATGCAGAAGAAGTGCTAAAGAAGTTCATTGGCAAGACCGTAAACGAAGCCTCAACAATGAAAGTGGACGGCATAAGCGGTGCCACCTATTCATCCAAAGCACTCATTGAGAATGTAAAGGGTGGACTGAAATATTATAAGGAAAACAAATAAGCCAACAAATTGTATAAATACAAAAGGCTCCCATAATCCTTGCGGACTATGGGAGCCTTTATTATTTTATATTGTTCTTACTTTTCTTCTTTCTTGTCTCCTCCCATCAACCTTTTCTGTTCACGCTCAAAGTTTTCCAAGAAGTGAATCTCTACAGGTGAGAGGTTGTTCTTGGTACGTTCCTTGAATTTGTCGTATTCCTGGTCGGCTTTCTCTTTGGCGAGTTTGGCTGAGATTTTGCCAGCATGAGTTAGGATGTCTTTTCGGGAGATACGGAGGAAGTCATCGAGAATATTAATCCAGTCCTTCATATACATAGGGCGGTGTTCCTCGGCTTGCATTTCGGCGAAGTCAAGATATAGGCTCACGATGCGGTTCAAGGACTTTACTTCTTCGTGGGTGAGGTAGTTTTTGGCTATTTCTGCTTCTGGTTTTGACGGCATAGCTCCAGACCATGTTGTAAGTCCCATAAAGTCTTTCTCGGCATCGGCTCTCTCGTATATTATTTCCGCCGCCGTATGACCGTGAACCGAATAGTGCATTTTGTTCTGTACTGTTTTGAAGAACTTTTGTGTCATTTCCACTCGTGGGTCGTAGTCGATACTGAGGGCATAAATCTCCAACACCTTACGATAGAACACCTTCTCACTGGAGCGGATGTCACGTATTCTTGCAAGCAGTTCGTCAAAGTAGTTGCCACCTCCTGCTCTCTTCAATAGGTCATCGTTCATAGCAAAGCCTTTTACGATATACTCCTTCAGTACCTTGGTTGCCCATATTCTGAATTGAACACCACGATAAGAATGTACACGATAACCTACGCTGATTATCATGTCGAGGTTGTAGAAAGCCACTTGATGTTCCTGAACTTTTCCCTCGATAGCACCGTGTTTAGTGGTTGTTGCAAAAAATGCAACAACCTCTTTTTCGTCAAGTTCGCCATCCTCCAACACATTCTTTATATGTCGTGAGACAGTGGACTTATTACGCTGGAATAACTCTGCCATCTGGTCAAGTGATAGCCAGACAGTATCATTCTGCAACTTCACTTCTATCTGTGAATCGCCATCAGGAGTTTGATATAATAAAAATTGCCCTTTATCATCCATATATACATTGCTTTAATGTCTTGGTTTAGAGAAGAACTTGGTTTAACTTCTTAACAGATCTTTCATTTCGACACCAAGCAGTTTAGCAATGGCATTAAGAGAACTAAGGTTAGGCTGAGCTTTATTACTAGCCCATCTTGACACAGTACACTCTGATACACCCAGTTCTTGTGCTAACCATTTCCCGGTCTTCTTCTTTTCGACAAGGACTAACTTAATGCGATTTAAATCTTGCTCCATATAAAATTTATTATCGTTTGATGCAAATTTATACAAATTCTCCGAAATTCCACCAATCCACACGTTAAATTAAGAAAAATAGCCCGATTTTGTCACTTTCTCAGCAAAAATTTCTTGATTCTCACTTAATTTCCGTACTTTTGCGATGCTGATTGGAGGCTCTGTGTAAAAGCAGGGAATAGCCAGTTAGTCAAGAAGGCGTATCAAGCTATTCATACCGCTCTAAAATGTCTGGAAAACAAAGAAGAAAGGTACTAATGAATAGAAACGATATGCCCTTCCTTGGTGTATATGATTATGTTTGGTACAGCCCTAATTGTACCCCTACATATCAGCACTAGGGATGGGGCTTTGTTTCTGAACATTTCGTACCACAGGTTTTTTTCCAGACTACCTAGAGCGAGGGATGGCAGATTCGAACTCCATCCCTTTCTTGTATCTATATACTAACCGCCGTGAGTTGTTGGAGTGTATCGGCAAAAAGGCAAGTTGTCGATATGAAAACGTTTTTGTACATCTTTCTAATTATTGGACTTTTCTGTTCATGTGCTTCTGACGAGGACAACGTAAAGAATACCGTTAAAAAGTATTTTACTGCATTGTCAAATGAAGACACCAAGACTGCTTACGAGTTGTTTCCAAACAGTAATCCTCAAAATTACGGCAGTACCGTTAAATTGAAAGGAGTGGCTTATACAAACCCTGAGATAACAGCAGTAAAGCAAAAGGGAAATACTTATGAGGTTGATTTTAAGCCTGCTGCCTGTCTTTATGTGGAGAAGAATGGAAACGGAGATTTTGTAATCACCGATTCACGAAACTTTATTGATGTACAAAATGATAATTTAAATAGCCAATATAACATCGCTTCTGCGACAGGAGCCATAAATGATGCTTCTACAGACATACATGTTCTCAAAGCAGAAGATCTGGTAAGAGACAATAGTGAATTCTTTAACTTCTTGAAAAAGAAGTATAACAAATATTACAATGGAGATTTTAAGATATTATCGAATAAAAAAGATAAAATTGGAAATGTGGTATTTGTAAAGGTTACATATCAAACATCCATAGATGCACATGAACATGCTGTTGTTGTAAATGGTAAGGACAAGGATGGTAATGTCATTGTTACAAAACAGAAAAATATTGATTGGCTTGACGCTGGGCATATAAATTCTGTAACATTAATAATCAATGGGGATATGATAAATTACATTAAAGACTATGAAGTTAATATTGGTCTTTTTATGAATCACGACCCTGTTTATTGGCTTGCATATTGTGGTGCTCCATTTTCAAAAGGTGATTACAAAGAGTTTCTTAGGGCAATAAAATAAAAAACGAATAATATGAAAGAGGTAATTCTATCACTGAGAAAATTTAGCTTGCGATGGTCTATTGTTATAGTCTTTGCAGCTACTCTTATTGTTGGGTTGTTTAGCCTGTTTAATGGCAAGAGCTTAGGATTAACAGCGATTATTACAGCCCTTACTATCACTTTGTTTTATGTTACATTTGCAGTACAAGCTATAGAGAAGGACGAAAAAGCCGTCATTACATCCTGTATTTTTATGGCTGCTATGCTTTGTTCTATTGGTGGTTCTTTCAAGATTTTCAACGAATCGCCTGATTTTGGCAACATGCTTTTGGATAATGTCTTTGGGGGCAGCGATAGTATGCAGAGTTGGGCATATGAATCAGTCGAATTATCCGCTCCTTACACACTTTTGATGAACATTCTTATGCTTGTTGGGTTCTTTATTTCAATCAATAATATTAAGAAAAAATTTGTATTTGCATGGTGGGTCGCAATAATAGCACAAATTATCTCTACATGGGGAACCTTCGTTGTCTTCTCCAACTCTGATTTTAGTACCTTCCAAACTTGTAACAATGCAAGTTCGGTTATAACTTTTGTATTGCTAATAACTATATTGTGCATAGGAGGTAAAACTAAATCAAACATTATAAAAAAAGAAGTGCAAGAAATTAAACCAGAAATGTCTAAACCTGTATCACCAGAAAAAGATAGCATTATCAGTAAGAGTGGAGATTTGATGAAAATAAAAGAATTGCTTGATTCGGGAATATTGACTGAAGAAGAGTTCAATAATGAGAAAAAGAAGATTCTAAATATGTAAGTGTATGAAAAGTAAAACTACAGCAGGAATATTGGGTATTATATTCGGTGAGATTGGTGCCTATTGGTTCTATCTTGGCAAACCTGGCAAGGGTGCATTATATCTTTGCTGTTTCCTTCTTACATTTTGGACAGTGTGGGTTCCTATAGTACAAGCTGTAATCGTTCTTTTGGAGGGTTTGATGTTACTTAATATGGATGACGCAAAATTTGATTCTGAATACAACAAGGCTTTAGGTTCTTCGGTTTCAACTCTGAGCGACAAAATGTATATCAAACAGGAGACACCTACAACGTCCCCAAACAACACCTCTAAGATGGAGTCACTGCTTGAATTAAAAAAACTCCTCGATTCAGGCATCCTTACACAAGAAGAATTTGATAACGAAAAGAAGAAAATCTTAAACTCATAACAACATGGAACAGCATATAATAGACAAGTTGGAATCTTTGAAAGCTCTGCTGGATTCTGGCGTTTTAAGCAAAGACGAATTTGAAGTAAAGAAAAATGAGTTGTTATCGAGAGTCGGAGAAATGCAATCCCCAAAGAAACCAAAGAATATTTTGGCTGTTACAATTCTTGCGATCTTGGCAGTCTTGACTATTGGTGGCTATCTTTATAGTAGAAATTCCAAGGCAACACAGACCACCATTTCATACAAGGAAAGTGTTTATGGAATAACAATAGGGAAGAATTATAATACTGTATTGGAAAAAGCAAAAAATGATGCAGACAGCAAAAAACGAGTTATGGGATTGGTTATCGCCGAAGATAAGTCAGAGATAGGTCTGTCTCATAAAGATTATAGAGGCGTAGTTTTTGATGGTGTGATTTACCATTTTTCATCAGGAGTGGTGTCAGCTATTGAGCTGCGAAAGACTGCAAATCAATATGATGGTGATGCAGCTCAAATTATACAAGAGGCATACAATAATGTAGAGGCGAGTCTTCGGAAAGAAAAGTTTTCTTATCAAGAAACTGATGAGGGGATGGTATTTAGCAACGAGTATGAGAAAATCATCATCCATCAAGAAAGTGATTACTCAGACCAATATGAGTTGAATGTAAAAATTGAGAAATACTAATATGGAGCAACAAACAATAGATAAACTCATGGAGATAAAGAAACTCTATGAGGCTGGAGTCTTGACCAAAGAAGAAATGGAAGCAGAGAAGGCTAAAATTCTGCGTCCTATATCATCTGTTACGTCTGAAAGCAAAAAAGAAACGGTAGCTTCTAATGACAAGCCACAACCGAGAACTAGTAAGGGAACGCTGAAACAAGGATTGTCTAAAGATACAAAGATATGGCTTATAGCAGGAAGTGTTGTAGCCGTAATGCTCATTATTGCCATCATCATTCAAAATGGCAGAAGTTCAAGCAACCAAACATACGATAATGACTATGCCGTTGCTGATACTGATACTGTGATGGTTGCTGATACAGATTATGATACTGCCGTAGATGACAGCCAAGAGCAAACTCCACAAAGCTATGCTGACAAAGCTGAGGATTACATCGGAGGTCTTGATACTGACACTCGTGTTGTTGCAAGCCTAACGGATGATGATCGCCATTGTGTATATACACTGACTGAAGTTGAAGCTGGTTGGGGAAGAGTAAACAGTTTGTATTGCCACAATCTTGAAACAGGCTCTACTAATATTGTCAATGTTCCATATAAAGTTGAGGGAGAAGAGGACAATGGCGAACAGGTTGCAGATGCAAAAATGATTGGTAACAATCTTTATGTCATCAACACTTCATATCGTTGCGGTAGTAGTGTTGCTTGCTTGAATACGCTCACAAATAATTGGTCATGTGCTGTCAGAGCCTGTGCTGATGCTAAGTTTGTCGGTTCAAACAAGCTTAAAGTAACATATTCAAAACTCGTATATGAGGGAGAATGTTTAGCTGATAATCAATATGAATATAAGGATAAAGTAATAACATTAAAATAGAGAATATGAGAAAAATACTTTCATTCATTGTATTAATTTTCCTCTTTGCATCTTGTGGAGAGCAAGAAAAAAAAGAGGCTAAGACAAAAGAAGAGATTGAAACTTACTCAATCTCTTGTGTTAAGCATTTCCTAGAAAAATTGCATGATGGGGATGATGATGCAAGGGAAAGATGTGTTGTCTATGAAGTTGGCAAAAACGACAGCACTACCTTATATGATGCAGCAAAATCTATGAATGTAGATTGGAATCCAGACGAAGTAACAATAGACACAATAGTGGATTTTGTCTTAGAAGAAGAGGAGTTGAAATATGTTGTAGTAAAAGCGGCTTACAAAAACAAACACGCTAAGTTTGCTGTTACTTTTGACCACAGCTATTATTCGGACGGGGTAACTCCTTCATACAAGATAGATGGTCTTTATTCAGGTTCAGAGGGAAAATCCATAATTATAGACAGTGAAGGATTCTTGCCAAATAAAAGTGAGGAATACAAAAAAAATGCAAAAGTGCCTATTATGTTTACGGAAAAATGGGATCTTATGAGTATTCTTTTGTCTAAGAAGAGTTTGGATTATATTAACAAGGCAAATTCTTTTCTGAACAGTGCAAAACTGGGGTCACCAAACTATGCCAATTATCGTTCTGGTAAAATTTTTGGAAAGTATGTCTTAACTGATTCTATCAGTCAGACTTTGTTGAGCGGAATTGATTTCAAATTCAAATTAAAGGATATAGTTGATAAAAAGATGTCCATATCATTCAGACCATGTGAAGTAAATTACACGAAAAATATTTCATTCTTCTTTGAAAGTGGGGAGATTGTGGATACAAGAGGTCTTTTCGATTTTTCCGAATATTGCAAAAATAAATACGGAAGTTATGAATTTTGTCCACAATACCTTCTTTTGAGAGCAGGAAACACATATTATATATGGGGAAATTATAAAACAACCGACATGACTATCCTAAAAGATATAAAAGGGGCAATTGAGAAGAAAAAGGAACGTGAAGAATTTTTAAGGTTGACAGGAGAATTAAATAGAAAAATGGAAGAAAATGGTGTAGATTACTTTGATAGCAATGGTAATCCTCACTACAAGTCGGAATAGCATTTTATTCCATTGGCAATAGCGATAAAGCCTCAATATTAAAGGCAAGACATTCAAGGTAAACCTCAAATGCACCAGTACATCGTCTGCCAGATAGGATAAAAAAGAGAGGAAGGACAATCAAAGTCTTTCCTCTTTTACGTTCTATGGTCGTGGAAAATTAGGTACAGTTGTTTTGAATCTGTAGCCATTGTTACAAACGCCATTAGATTTTAGATTATTTGCTATACTGCCAGGATTCATCCCAAGAGCTTTAGCGGCATCATTCATGGTATTAAAATCTTGCCATGTTCCGTCTGGTGCAAAAGCTCTGACTGCTTTACCACGTTTTTGTTGAGCGAGTTTCATATTTGCTCTGGCTGCATCAGGTATTTTGTGGTTTCCCCAATAACCACCGCCATGTGTCTCTCTCCACTTTTTGGCACCTTCAGAAGCTGCTTTTGGTTCAATTCCTTTCATACGGTCAGATTGAGCTTTCCTCATTTCGGGAGTACGTTTTTTGCCTGTATTGCCTTGACTAATTCTCTGTTTGGTAGCATCAGATTGTGTTCTACCGAGATTAGCTGCCGAGATCTTTTGTTTGGTTGCAGCTGTATGAGTTCTGCCTTTTGAAGCAGCTCCGATTTTTGTCGATGTGAAGCCGAGAAGTTTACACCTTTATTACCAGTTCCATATTTAGCCACATTATAACCATTATTGATTGTATCGTATTTCTCGATATAATCTCCTTCCAAAGAGAATAATTTGGGTTTTAACATTCCTAAATCATAGTAATCTGTGATGATTTCAAGCTCATGGTAAATCCAATCTTTCGTTCCTAATCTTCGTTTAGCCTCGTTGAGTTTCTCATTAGCGTATTTGTCATCAAGTTTCTTCCAATTACGCCTACGAGCTTTCTCATTGATAGTTTCACCTACATACGACTTGCCATGTTCTTTCTCCTTCCCATTATAAGTATACATGTAAACGACACCTCTGAATGGAATGAATTTGATTGTCATTTTCAGTTCGGTAGAAGTCGCTGATACAGAAATGTCATAGCGGTTATATTTTAGTTCATAATGTTGCTTCATTAGTTTTTTATACCGAGGAGCAAAACTTCTAAGTAACACCTTTCCTGCCTTTGCTTGTGTTGGTCGAGAGTCAACAAATTCAAGTGGTTTAGTATTTGAAACTTTCCATCCTGTTATAAGTTCAGCATCCATTATCCCAATCAATTCCTTTTTAGGAAATTTGAGGTTACGTTTCCAAGTGAATGAAATAGAATGAAGATCATTTCTGGTAACACTAAAATCAATAACACCTTTTCCATAAACGGCATCATATTTAGGCTGCATCTTTTTCTGAATACTTTCAGCCAATTCTCCCATATCCAAGAGGGTATCGAAGAGAATGAATGATTGTTTCTCTGTTGTCATAGTATTTAAGTTTAATGTTATGAACAAGACTATTCTTATTCATACTTTAGGCGTTGACCTTCCTTAAACAGAGTTTCGAGGAATTTATTTGATACAAGTTGTTTTATGTTTTAAGGGGCGAAAAAAAGGGAAGAAAGCCCATAAAAAGCCTTCTTCCCAATTTGATTAGTCATTGCAAACCTCAAACTCGTAGAATGAATAAAACAGATCCTCATTCTCTTCTTCGTGTTCTTCAACGTAAGCATCCAAAGCATTTTGTATTGCATTAACGTTTGGCTCTACATCAATCCCGACAATATTAGACACAAAATCTGCTGCTTCATCGAGAGTTTCAAAATATTCCCAATCCTCGTATGAATCAAGAAAGTAACGCTCTGGGAAATAATCACCTGAAGCATCGTTTGTATAAAAAACTCCACAACCAGGTTCTTGTTCCATAAAGTAAACCTTAATACTAGGATAGGTTTTTTCGATAATCTGTCTAACACCTTCCTGTTCGCACCATGCCGTTTCCTGGTTTATTGTCAGTACATTTCCGTCAAGTGAGAAATCTGTTATCTCTCCACGGCAGCGTGACTTTTCCCAATCTCCACCAAGTTTGTGTACTAAGTTTCCGAGCCACATCTTTCCGAAACCATTCTTTAGGATAGATGTCTTACGTTTCTCCATATACTTCAAGACTTTATGCAGAGATTTTACTTCCTTCAAATCTCCTACGCACTTATAAGAGGTATCACACCAATTCGGCATCAGCGACCTCCTTTCCGTCTTTGTAGTGATAGATAGATAAAGTTTCTGTTGTCATCCACTGTGAGTTACTTAGTCTGAAACCATACTTATCTTCGAGGGTTGAGAGGAAATCTGAAAAATCCTCATACTCCTCTGATGCTTTCAGTTCTTCATCTGTCAGCTCTATAATATTCAAACAGCCGATGGTGAAGTCTAAAATCAATACATACTTTGCTTCCATAATTATTCTATTCTTGTTGTTTTGTAAAACATTAGCTTGCTTATAAATGGATTCTCACGGAATATCAAGTTTCTGGCTGCTCCTTGATTTTTCGCTTCTACCCATAATGTGATGGGCTTAGTTGATTCTTTAGTCCAAGCCCTAAAATACCAAAGGATTCTCATGCCTCGATACCATTAGAAGGTGCTGCGTTGATAATAACTTGACACACCTCCAGTTGCTCTATATCGGATAGTTCAGTTAATCCTACCTCGAAACCTTCACCTACATCCATCATAAGACCCTTTTCCTCGTCCCAATAGAAATCCTCAACAGTGTTATGCTGATTCTCGAACTTTTCTCCGTCCCAACTGCGTGTAGTGACTGTAGGATAGTACAAAACCTTGAATGGTTCATCGCTCTTATAGTCCTTGATAATGTTACTTGCCTTGGTGGTGAGATCCTGGAGGTCTGGTACGTCTCCTTCATCAAAAGCTTCTCTACTTTCAAAATCCAGTTCAAAGTCGTTGTTGTCAAATTCAATCTGGTCAGCCTTCTCAATAGCCTCTTCTTTTGAGTTGGCTAATACTGTTACATCTACAGTAGCATAGTAGTTGTAATGGATAACAAATTTCTTCATATCATTTAATTGTTTAAGCCCAATCATTCACAAGCCATACCTCAATATCATAATTTATAGTATAGCCCTGCGTTTGAAAGGGGATTTGTAATTCTTGTTTTATTTGTTCTCTTGCCTCTTCTGCCGTAAGTCCATTAAATTCATCCAAAGGAATATTATGATGTTCCGCTATGGCTTCAACGGCTTCTTCTTTTGATGTGTAGATCCCCTTGCAATCTCTGTTAGAAAGAGAGTGCCAGGAGTCGATCTCATACACTGGATAAAGATATTGTTCTGTCATACCGCCTCCTTGATAAAATAGGTTAGGTGGTTGAAGTTGGAGCTATATGGACTTGTGGTAATCATCTTAAACCCCATTCCATATTTGCCTTGGTACTTCTCCAGGTTCCAATGCTTTCTTGTGGATTTACCGATACCCACAGAAGTATGATGAGGAAGAAAGTTGTGTTGTATGAGTTGTTTGATTCTCATACGCTGTTCTTCGCTATAAATTCTAGCGTATGCTACATTTGAAGAATGAAGAGTTCTAATAATAGCACCCTCCTGATTGTGTATATTCTCTTTCATTTTAAGTTGTATCTTTTGAGAAGTTTATATATTGTTGATTTAGAGAAAGAGCAACCTTTGGAAGTGACAAATCCCTCTTGATTGAGTGTGTCTGCCATTTCTTGTAAGGTATATTCTTCTTTCACGAGAGTACGGAGCATAGCAATAGCCCTCTTGTTATTAGGGTTGCTATCCGCTTTAGCCTTGCAGGTCTTGATGCTGTTCTGGATTGCTTGCTCATGCTTATCCAGTAAATGCTCTGGATTGCCAAGTTTGAATCCTCTTGCTTTTTTTGCCTGTAATGATGCTTTGGTTCTTGCTGCAATAAGTTCTGCTTCATACTGACTAATAGCAGAGATTATATGCAGTACCATTTTATTAGCCTGGGGAAAATCGCAAAAGATAATTTCCACATCAGACTCCAATAGATTTGAAAGGAAAGATACGCTTCGAGCGAGACGATCTAGTTTAGCAACAATCAGAGTTGCACTTTCCTTTCTGCATTGCGATAACGCTTCTTTCAGTTTTGGTCTGTCAGATTTGCGTCCACTTTCTACCTCGACATACTCAGAAATCGGAGTTGTGTCACGGAGGTAGTTGTGTATAATTTCTCTTTGTGCTTCAAGTCCAAGTCCACTATATCCTTGCTTTTGTGTAGAGACTCGGAGATAAGCTACATACTTTGTTTCTGTCATTGTTTACTGGTTTTAACATAAGTTCCACAGCTTAGATGGTCGTCTTGTCGGTGGAACTAATATGAGTTAGACAATAAAAAAGGGGAATACCAGAGATTGTTAGTTTCTTAATATTCCCCTATACCTTAATTATATAGGCACTCTTACACTGCCATTTTTTGTGTAAGTCCGAAGATAGAGCAAATGTAGTCGTAGTAGGATATGCCATACTTCACATTCACATCTATAAGAGATACTATATTCTCACAAGATACATAATGATACACAACCTCGGATTCCATAGAATTGTCAGGAGTGATTGTTATCTTGTATCTGTTGTCGGTTGTGTCTTGTTGAACCTTAATCCAACCACAAACCATGCCTTGAACATGAAAGGCAGTACCATCCTCAATAACTTTTACGCTATTGAAGTTCAGTCCCCAAGAGAAGGGTTTTGTAGAGCATTGAAGATAATCATGCCATATCTTCTTTGCAACTGTTTGATTTTTATCCATTGTTCGGTACATTATATTTATCTATCCAATGTTTTGCATCAGACAGATTGGTGAAAAACTTAAACTCAACATCATCGTCAGCATTGAGTATAAAAGCCTCGTAGCTGTGGTTGTTGAATTTGATGATGTAACACTCGTTGTAGATGATGTGTTTAGCCATAATACTCTTTCATATAACAGTTCTCGCAAAGAGATCCATAATCATTAACATCACTACGGCTCATAGGTCTGCCACAGTATTCACAATGTCTTACAGTCTCTTCGTGAACATAGCGGACAACATCAAGCATAGATGCACCACGGTAAGACACAGATACCTTACCTTTCTTAGTTGCTTTCTTGTTTGCCATTTCCTTTTAGTTTTGATTCGTACTTGCATTCAACATAGGCAGTAAGAATAGCCTTGATAACTCTGGCTCTGTCTGCTCTGTTGTAGTTGGCTGGCTTCTTGTGAGAATAACCATTTCTGAATGACTCTTCGATATGTCCCAGACACTGCTCTTCATATCTGTTGTCGAGAAAGTCTCTGAGTTTATAAGTAACATAGGTATCTGTATCGTCACCCTGGATGTAAACCGAAAGATAGACTTCATCCTTCTTCCAGTTATAAATGTTTGTCACTTTGCTATTCCAGTTGTTGCCAGCATCAGAAAGGAATAATGTTTTATACTTGCATCTTGTTTTGTTGCTATCTCCACGACCTGCCTCCTTGATAATTCCGAGGATGGTATTGTTTGTGATAGCCAAAAGTTCATTTTCGGTAAGAGCGTTGATAATCTCCAATTTCTTCTTTGGAGCGTATCTTTTGAATAGCTCGATATTGATATTTGCTGTCATAGTTGTTTACTTTTTAATAAAATACTCAATAGAAGAGTGAACCAAGATATAGTAGTCCTGATTCACTCCATACTTATTCTCATAGGGATTATAGTAGTCAAGTGCTAATGCCTCGTATAGCTGAGGAATATGCTTCTTGATTTTATTTACCAACCACTTGTAATTGATAGGCTTAACCCCATTCATCTTCTTCTGCCATTCCGAAAGAGTAATATCGGAACAGCAACATTCGTAAGTCATAGGCTAAATGAATGGTAAGTAAATGTTATCCAAAATGCCAGACTCAATCATCTTCTTTGCAGCTTCATGTGTACTGCGGTTTCTGTCATCATAGCCGTAATCATCACTTGCCATCACACGGATAGTAGCTACAAATGACTTCATCAACGACTGCTGTAATGTCCTGTGTTGCATACTAACAGCAAGTCCAAACTTCTTAGGATTCCACGACATAGAGTTAATGGCATCTGTTAAAGCTTCAGCCGCTTTATACTCTCGGCTTGCTCTAAGTGTTTCTGCTTCCTGATAATTCATATTTCTTGAGTTTTAATGTTGTGAAACAAAAAAAGCCAGGGAGAAAATCTATTGTATTTGATAATCTCCCCAGCTCTGTAAATACTGGTTATATGGCAATGCTTAAAGATCCTGCCACATCTGAGGTCTTCATGTAGGCAGACAAATCTATATTAGGATTATCAGCCTTAAATGCTTTCAAGTCAAAACTGCTGCGAGTTGTCGGGAGTTTACGAGTGATTCTCATAGTCTCTGTTACCCAACTCCTCACATCCTTCTCTTCCATGTCAGAGAGGAGCTTGCCTTTGATAATATTCAACTGCTCTTCTGCTGATTTCTTGGCTTCGATAAGTTCACGGATAGTTTCTTCCTGTGATTCCCACTCATAGGGGATAGCATAAGGATTCTTGAATTGCTCACCTCGAAGGTCTGTGTCGAGAAGTTCCTTGCAAATCTCAGATGGAATACGACTAAGGAAGATGATTTCAGATATGTGGTCGAAAGTTCCATCTTTCTTCGGTTTATTACGAAGATGTATGATGAAGAGTTTATCTACCTTTGCCTTCTTGTTCTGAAGCTCAAATAGATAAGCATAAATTGAAAGTTGCCAGCGAGCCTTTTGAAGTTTGTCTGCTGTCATCTGTCCGTAAGTCTTGATGTCGCCCAAAGAAAAGGTATCGTCTGAAACTCTATATACCTTGTCAATATTGGATCCCCATGATTTGCCATCTGTCACGTTATATTCAGATGCCTCATGCGTCAATCCATAGTCCTTGCAGATTTGGATATAATCGACAGTCTCTTGTGTTCCATCATTTATCCAGTTTTTATCGAAGTCCTCTATCGACGTGTGAACACCTGTACCATATTCTGCTGCTGCATTAAGAGTAGCCTCACTGATACCGTTAAATTCATCAGGGAATAGCTGTCTTTGGAGCATCCCTGTGATTCCACTTAGCTGTTTGTCGCCAAGCCAATACTCGTGCGCCTCTTCATTGAAAAAGACACCAGAGTTCTTTAGTTCTATTCGTTTTGCCATAGTTATGCTGCTTGTTGAAGTTGGAGTTTACGTTGTGTGAAGATAGCTTTGACCTCCTCATTTCCATTTACTTCATTTTGATGCTGATAGTAAAGGCTTGCAAGTTGGTCTTGGCTAATGCAAGAATTCACGGCTGCTCTAATCCCTGCATACTTGTCGAGGGATTTCTGTTGTGCCGTGGTAGCTGTCTTAGTGGCAGTTCTTCTTGTTGCCGCTTTCTTTGTTGTGTTGGCAGTAGATGTTGTACCATCATTCTGTCCGTCTGCTGTATTGTCTGTTGGAATATCCTCACCAGCATAGACATACAGCCCAAGTCCAAACATGGCAAGATTCTTCACTAAGCACCTCATGAGTGTTTTGTTGATGTCGAACATTGTAGCGGCTTGAACCGTCTTTTCGATGTAAGCCTTCTTATAGCTGTCCCATACTTGATATGTATAGGGAATTAGCTTCATGGCTTTGTTTTTTGAGTCCATTACAGGCAACCACATAGAGTGAGTTAGGTCATCAACTGTAACCTCAGTAAACACCATAATACCTACATTCGGATCTGTGAAGTAAGGTAAATTGGTTTCGGGATTCTTGATAACTTGATAGGTTGCACTTGGATATGCAGCCTTAAATTCTGCCCAGGCGTTCGCCCAAGATAAGTAACTGAGCTTGTCGTTCTCTCTCTTCTCCAGTTTGTCGTTGAGGTCGAGAGAAGATAAAGCGTTGAACATAAGAGATCTACGCTCATCTGCTGTTATATTAGCAGGAATTTCTGGTTTCTTAAATTTACACATTGCGGTATTTTTTAAGTTGTTGTGAACACTAATGATAAACAAAAAGAGAGATACACAAAAATCTTCTTTCGTTGATAAATGTATATCTCTCAAACATCCAGGTCTATTAGTTTCCAGACTTTTAGAGTGAAGGATGTTAGTTGATGAACCAAGAATAGCCCTCAGTATCTTTACCTGTTAGGGCTTTTTGGATTCCTAAAGCAAAATCAGTACAGTTCTGGTTTCGATCTAACCACTTATCTATATAAGCGGATTTTACAGATTCGTTAGCGAGCTGTAGTAGATTCCATGTAGTAATATCTTCTCCCTCTTTCTTACCGAAATTGGGATTAGACACATAGTTCTTTACCATAGCATTTACGGCTTGATCACCGATAGTTAGCTGTGGTAGTTGTTTCTGTTCAGATAGCGAAAGAAACTGGTAAAGTCTCATTCGACCGATAATCTTACAGAATAACTCTTCGGAGATAGCGGTTGATTGCAAATTTTCCAAGAGTTGTAAAGTTTCTTCCTTGTGAGGGTTAAAACCATTGAATAGTTCAAATGACTTCTGCATTATGTCTGCTTCCGTCATGCAATCTATGGTTCCTGAGTTCCCATCACACGTCAGCATTAAGTTTGAACACACTCTTACTTGCCAACCAACAAAGATTTTGAATTTTAATGCGGTTGGTCTGTTATAGAGTTTGTCTTCGTTGTAAGCTCTCACTCCACCAATACAAAGGTGAACCGATTGCCCATTGATAGTTTTTGTAAGGTTCTTGACGTGGCAGCAAAAAGCCAATCTCTGATAAAATACGGTTTTGTCTGCATCTGTCAATTCACTTGCTTTTTTGTGTTGAGCTGATGGTATTCTCCCAATAATAGGATGAGAAACCCTGCACTCAACAGGTGTAAGTTCTCCAAATACTTTCTCGGCAACACTTCTTACAGAACCAATAAAATTCTGATGTGATAACGTTAATGTGCCATCTACGAAAGTAGGAATTACGTTCTTAGTTTGCAACTCTTCAAGTGTGATTGCTTGAGTATTGCTTTCAATGAAGTTAGGATGGTTGTCACCCCAATCTTCTTCTTCAATAACTTCAGCCTCGATTATATCATCTGATTTTTCGAGACCCAAGGTTATGTCTGATGTGATAGTCCCTGCTGTAGGAACAATCACGGCTGTAGTTGCTTCTTTCTTCTTCATGTTGTTATTCTTTTTGAAGTTGTTAGCAAACTGTAAAGTAACTTAGTCGTGGGAGGAAAGGAAAGCGTATAATCTTTGCCTTCATGTTTCTCACGAGCTTAACAGAGCCATTCTTATTGATTGCTCTGATGATAAGTTCTGATTTTGTCTTGTTCATATTTATTACATTTTGAACAGTTAGAACTATGGGAGCCACCAGATTTGATTTTACTGGTTGCTCCCGATAATTTTTTCCACCCTTTGAAGAAAAATGTTATAGCCTCCAATAGGGTAATAATTGTGTCGAGCGTTTCGTTTTTAGTCACATACTGCCTCGACTTTGTTTGCTGTGTCGGTAGGCGTTATAGGCTTTACCGACTTCTTGTTTTTGTACTTGCCGTAGATGGTTTTCCCAAGGTCTGCGGCTTCGATTAAAGTGACAGCTACACAAAGTACACGGTAGCCAATCACAAGAGTTTTTTTGATGTTCATATTTCCTGATATTTTACGTTGTTGTTAAATTGTTTTGTCTATTACTACTATTAAGGTTTTGAGGTGATGATATAAAAGACAAAAAAATAGAGGTTCAAAAAACACTTTGTTTTTGACCTCATAAATAAAACTTCAAGCATCAGCCCGACCTGTAGAATAGCAGCTCCTTGAGTACCATAATCCCAGCCGAAGCCAAAGTTCATGTTGTTCCAAATTCATCATCTGGCAATCCCTTCTTTATGCTTTGAAGTTTGTCAAGAATTCTATCTTGACTTTATCTTCAACTATAAGGGTATTAAGTCTTTACAAACGGTGAAGAATAAAATGACGAAAAACGCTATAAAACTCACTTCCACGACCTTGATTATCTTAACTATGGATTTCAACACATTATGAGAAATGTTTAAGAATCTATTTCAAATAGTCACAGGGGAGCGAAGTATAGTAACTTCCAGTGAACAGGTTAAGACTACTGCCGAGGAACATAAAGTAGTCAAGTCAAAGTTCATGCACGATATACAGGCATTGAAAGATGCTGGCTACTCGTTGGTTGCAGGAGAAGCTATCGTGTTGAACTTGAAATCTGCATTGGAGCTTATGCCTCGTGACCGAAAGAGGGTGGATGCGTACAAGAGCCTGGCAGACTATCTTAATAAAGAGTTCGATTGTACTCTTTATGTAACTTCACAAAAAACTAAAATAAAGGAGGACAAGCAATGAAACTTACGATTATGAATTACGACATTGATACGGATGTTGAGAAGGACTATCAAGAATTGTCTGACAAATTATCATTTTTGGCGATTGCTTTATATCCCAAGATAGACATAAAGGGGGTTGCGTATGACTATAATCCATGCACCAATACAGCCACTATTCTGTTCAAAAGAAATTCTGTAAGCTATCTTGATAGTGGTTGGATAAAGAACGAGGACTGCCAACTCATAACAGGACTGACGGAGGAGTGCTTCTTTCCGAAGGTATTTGGCGGATTGGATGATGGCTATTGGGGATTGATAGCATACAATGGAAGTTGGTATGCTGCTGATGACAACATTAAAAGGCACTTCCTTAAACGCCTGTCTGAGGGAGCTAAAGACATAAAGATAAACTTTGGCAAACATTATCTGGAGATTAAGATTATTGGAGCAAACACATAATGCCTTTTACCTAAAAACAAAATAATGGCATATATGGGGTTTGAGTGATTTATAGGGGGTATGGCATTTTTTGAGAATAGGTAAAAGTGGTATAAATAGACTGAATATCAATAAGTTTTGCGTTTTACCTTTTTACAATAGGTAAATGATATAAGCACACTAAGTGACATAAGGTAAAACCACAAGAGATTAAGCATTATAGCTTGGTCTCTTTCTTCTTTGTCAAGAGTAAAAAGTCAAAAAACGCCATTTCTAACCGTCAAAATCTTTATTGTTGGAAGTTGATAGCCCTCTATACTTCCGATTTAACAATACGAGGGATTTTAAATAATATGGAAAAAGTAAAAAATACTATTATTACTTTATCGGATAAGATAACAATAATCAATCCGAAAGACAACAAAGCAACAGAGACTGATGTGTCAACCGTACTCTTTAACATTATGAATAGTGACGAATACAGAAACTATAAAGAGAAAGGTGAAAATATTTCTGGTGTTGATAAATGGAATTATATCCATAGCGGTATACCAAAGGTCAACTACTCAGGTGTCATCAAAAACAACTGCTTCCTGTCGTACTCAAATATGGTTGCAGTTACAGTTCCAAATTTCTGTAATGGCTATCTTGCTGATGGCAATGAAACGAGAGACGAGTTCGCAAAGAAGATACCATTTGTGTATGCAGCTTATGCTGATATTTACAACGAATGTGCATTACTTATTTGCAAGCACGACAATACAGATCCAAGCAAGCACAAGACACTTTGCACACATATAGAAAAAGAAATAGCAAATATGGCAGAGTCATATCGCTCTTGGGATATATGCGCATATAGTGAAAGTACCTATTGCTCTGCTACTATATCGTTTGATGACAAGCTGATTATAAATGACAAATGTGGAACTTTTCATTTCAGACCAGAAATCAAGAATCTCAAAACAACAACAAAATTAACCAAAGATTCTTATAACGCAATGAAACCTGATTTTTCAGCGTTTACAACACTTGACGATTTGAAAGAAGATGTCATGCAGCATTTCAATTTAAGGCGAAGTAACTCAATTATTGCGGCAGCAAGATTCTTTGCGTACAGAGCCAAAGAAAACGGAATAGAAGGACATAAGGCTTACAAGTCTTTTGTTGATTGCTTTAACTGGCATCGGTGTAATGAACAAGGTGCAAACATCTATTATGAGTTTTATGAAGTATTTGATTTGGGCTTGTAAAATAGCCCAAATCTTTACTAATTGCAATACTAAGCGTTATGTTTACCCCTCCTACGGAGGATTGCAAGGAAAGATAGATAGAGTCCTTTTTTATCCTTACCTGTCCCTTTTTTCTTTTATATAGCTTCTAAGGGATTTACAGTAAAAATAGGACACCTAAAATTCTTATCCTTGTATCTGTCACGAAGTGGCATTAATCATAACACATTACAAATAATAAAAGATGAAAAAGAAGATTATTCATGTACCCAATAATGTAAATTATATTTCTGATTGGGTAGGATTTGAAAATGAAATTCCACAAGGGCAGGTTATCATCAATAAAAAATATCCTGGTTGTGGACTTACTTACTGGGCACTTCACAATAACATTCCAACCGTTTTGTGTGTCCCAAGAAAGTATTTGGCAGAGAATAAGGTTGAACAGATGGAGAAGGAACATGAATCATGCTTTTACTTCCAACCGAGTAGTAAGACCGACAGGGAAAAGCAAAAAGAAGAAAATGAGAAAACATTTATGAGTTTGCGTAACTACATAACTTGGCAAAATCCATTCAGTCCATGCCAAACTGTACCAAAGGTTATCGTAACGTATGATTCTTTACCTACGATATATCCTATTCTTAAAGACTCAGGCATTGACTTTCTGTATGTAGTAGATGAACATCAAGCCTGTTTTCAAGACTACACACTAAAGCCAGATGTCATAGAAAGGGTGTCATCGCTCCTTTATAAACTGCGCAATGTATGGTATATATCAGCAACACCCATATTGGAAGAATATCTTGACAGAATGGAGTTCCTACAAAATTTGCCTTATATAGAATTGGAGTGGTCAGAAGACAAGATAATGAAAGTACAGACACAATACCTTCCGATGACTTCAACTGTTGACGAGATAGGCAAGATTATAAGCCGTTACAGGAATGATGGTTTCTTTGACACCATCATTGAGAATGGAATTTGTTACGAAAGCACGGAAGCTATATTCTTCGTAAACAATGTTAGGGATATAGCAAAGATCATAACCGAAAACAAGTTGCAAGCACCCGAGGTGAATATTCTTGTTGCCAATGACAGCAAAAACAAAAAGATAATCAAAGGACTTGGAAATGGTTTCGGTTTTGGCAAGATACCGTTGAGAGGCAAGCCGCATTGTACCTACACGTTTTGCTCCAAATGTTCATATTTCGGAGTGGACTTCTATTCAACATCTGCCAGTACCTATGTGTTTGCGGATTCAAATGTTAAGTCCATGTGTACTGATTTGTCCTTGGACTTGGTTCAGATTGTAGGACGGCAACGGTTAGCGGAAAACCGTTTCAGAAAAAAATGTACAATTTATGTAAAGACAACTGTCGGCACTACTACAAGTAGGGAACAGTTCTATGCCGACCAAGAAATGAAATGGCTACAATCTGAAGCCATCTGCAACGAATGGAACAAACTGTCACAAGGCGCACTTGCAGCAACGGAAGTGAAGCGTGATATATGTCCGTATGGCGTAATCTATGAAGACCCTTTGACAAGAGAGCGAATTGCCAAGAACTGTGTGAATGCCTTGATAGCGGAACAACACGCATGGGAAATGAGGGACAGAATCTATGTAAGACATGAGAGCGTGCAAAGTGTCATTGTCAGGAATGGCTTTGAAATGGCAGACAATTCTGATTTGCCACCGATGCTGTTGTCGTTTATTGACGAATTTTACAGACTTGAAGATGACAACACAAGGATGATGTACTTTGCACAGTTCTTTGATACATATCCAGATTTGCTCGCTTACTCTAATGGCATACACAGCATTTCAAGTAAATACTACAACTATTACTATATTTATGGCTCGGATGGTCTGAGAGTCTTCAACTATGATATGGCTGCATTAGAACAATATTACGAGCGATACAAAGAATTGTACTTACTAACGCCAGAGATAACCCAATCTTTTGTCATTGGCGAAAGATACTCTAAGAAATACATTAAAGATACTCTGACAGAGATATACAGGCGTTGTCATATAAACAAGACTGCAA
>OIYR01000499.1_pt1 | contig 21623 bp, 17 predicted proteins | sample 1588221 | NCBI WGS metagenome assembly OIYR01 (sample SAMN03283292) | human gut metagenome | biome: human-associated habitat; material: feces | host: Homo sapiens | place: Peru | collected 2012
CGCCTTTATTTCGATGAACTCACTTTCGAAAGGGTGATGGACATCATCGATTTGGAAACACCCCACGGCACAATTCTTTCCACTGGTGGACAGATTCCTAACAATTTGGCAATGAAACTCGACGCTCAAAAAGTGAAGATTTTGGGCACACAAGCCATTGACATTGACCACGCAGAAGATCGCCACAAATTCTCTGCTATGCTTGATGAATTGGGTATCGACCAGCCAGCATGGCGTGAATTGACTTCAATGGACGACATTCACAGTTTTATTGAAGATGTGGGCTATCCAGTGCTTGTGCGTCCTTCCTATGTGCTTTCTGGTGCTGCAATGAATGTGTGCTCAAACGATGAAGAACTCGAACGCTTCTTGCAACTTGCAGCCAACGTGTCGAAGGAACACCCTGTGGTGGTGAGCGCATTCATTCAAAATGCAAAGGAAATAGAGTGGGATAGTGTGGCGCAAGATGGCGAAATAAAGTTGTATGCTATCAGTGAGCATATCGAGTTTGCCGGTGTTCACTCTGGCGATGCCACAATTCAATTTCCTCCACAAAAACTATATGTGGAAACGATTCGCCGTATCAAGAAAATCAGTAGCAAGATTGCCAAGGCACTTCACATCAGCGGACCGTTTAACATTCAATATCTCGCCAAAAACAATGAGATTAAGGTGATTGAATGTAATTTGCGCGCTTCACGTAGTTTCCCATTCGTGTCGAAAGTTTCTAAAATCAACTTTATCGACTTGGCAACAAAGGTGATGCTCGGTATTCCTGTGGAGAAGCCAAACAGCAATGTGTTTGACCTCGATTATGTGGGTATTAAAGCTTCGCAATTTTCATTCTCACGTCTGCAAGGCGCCGACCCTGTATTGGGTGTGGATATGAGCAGTACGGGTGAGGTAGGTTGCTTGGGCGACGATACATCTACCGCACTTCTGAAGAGTATGCTTTCTGTGGGTCATCGCATTCCAGCCAAGAACATCCTGCTCTCTACTGGTTCTGCCAAGCAGAAGGTAGATTTGCTCGATGCAGCTCAGATGCTGGTTAAGCATGGTTACAAGCTGTATGCAACTGGTGGTAGTAGCAAGTTCCTCACCGAGAACGGCATTGAGAACACCCGTGTGCTCTGGCCATCAGAGGAGGCAGAAGGCGGTGCACCAAAGGCTTTGGAGATGCTCCACAACCATGAGATTGATATGGTAGTGAATATTCCGAAGAACTTGACCAGCAGCGAGCTTTCAAATGGTTACAAGATTCGTCGTGCTGCCATCGACCTGAACGTGCCATTGATTACCAACAGCCGTCTGGCGAGTGCATTCATCTATGCATTCTGCACCACCAAGCTGGAGGATATCGACATCAAGGCTTGGGGAGAGTATAAATAATGTTTAGTGATTATTTATTAGTGATTAAGAATTGATAGTTAATAGTTAAGAATTGACAGTTGAGTCATTCTTGATGATTCCCAATAGAAAAATCCCTGCTGTAGGAAATGCTTCCTATGGCAGGGATTTCTTATTTGAAAAAAAGCAGTGAAAACTTAGGCTGTTTCAAAATAAAGCCGTAACTTTGCATATGTAAACTGGTTAAATTTCATAGCATGATGAAACAGCAAGTAAAACAAGTACCATACGGAGTGTCTGATTTCGCCACGGTGATGAGTCAGAATCTATATTATGTCGATAAGACGAAGTTTTTGCCAGAGCTGGAGAAGCAGCCTCGCAATCTCTTCTTCATCCGTCCCCGTCGTTTTGGAAAGAGCCTGTTTCTCAGTATGCTCTACTCTTACTATGACTGTAATCAGAAGGAGAGTTTCGAAAAACTCTTCGGTAATTTGTGGATAGGTCAGCACCCTACATCCCTGCAAGGAATTTACCAAGTACTGTTCCTGGATTTTTCTCAGATTACAGGTAAGATAGAAGTTTTGGAGGAAAGATTCAATGCCTATCTCTGCATCAAGTTGGATAGTTTTGCAGAGCAGTATACTGCATATTATGGTGAGAAGAAGGTTCAGGAAATCAAGGAAAAGACACAGTATGCTGATAAGATGCAGATAATCTTTGATGCAGCAAGGGCAAATCATTTTCAGCTTTATCTTATCATCGATGAGTATGATAATTTTACTAATGTAGTGTTCAATGAGCATGGTGAGAAAGTGTATCATGCCATTACTCATGCCGATGGTTTCTATCGTGATGTCTTCAAGAAGTTCAAGGGAAACTTCGAGCGCATCTTCATGATGGGTGTCAGTCCTGTAACCCTGGATGATGTGACAAGTGGGTATAATGTGGGATGGAATATCTCCGTAAAGCCAGAGTTCGACGAGATGCTGGGCTTCTCTACCAAGGACGTAGTCGAGATGTTCACTTATTATAAGGAGATGGGAAGCATTCCTGCAGATAGCGATGTGAAAGCCATCGTCAACGATATGAAGCCTTGGTACGACAACTATTGCTTTGCAGAAGAAGCATTGAATAAGAGTGTCAGAATGTTTAATTGCGACATGGTGCTCTACTATCTCCGCAACTACATGGATTACGGACGCTCTCCTCGGCAGATGATAGACCCGAATACCAAGACCGATTATGGCAAGATGAAGAAACTCTTGCAATTCGATAAGTTGGATGGCGAGCGCAAGGGTATCATCCGCAAGATAGCTGAAGAGGGACAGATTGTTGCCCAACTGGAGGAGCAGTTCTCTGCCTATCAGATACCGAAGGCTGAAATCTTCCCAAGTTTGCTTTTTTATTATGGTATGTTGACCATCAAGGGTACACGTGGTTCTAAGTTGATTTTGGGCATTCCTAATAATAATGTTCGTAAGCAGTATTACGGATATTTGGAAGAAGAGTATCAGGCAAAGTCGTATGTAGATACCAACAGATTGACGGATTACTATTATGATATGGCTTATGATGGTATATGGGAGGAAGGACTGCGTTTCATGGCTGAAGCCTACGCTAAGGTTTCTTCTGTGCGTGACGGAATAGAATCGGAGCGAAACCTGCAAGGTTTCTTTATGGCATACTTGAACCTCAACGATTATTACATCACGGCTCCCGAATTGGAGTTGAATCATGGCTATTGTGATTTCTTCTTGTTGCCTGATCATACCCATTATGCCAGTCAGCACAGTTATATCCTCGAACTCAAGGTTCTCTCCAGAAAGGAGTTTGATGAAGAGTTGAAGGATGTCTTGAAGGAAGATGGTAGCCCTATGAAGAAGTCGGAGAAGCAATGGTTGGATGCAGTGGAACAGATTAGGCGATATGCCGATGCCCCAAGGGTTGAGGCTCTTCGCCAGGGCACAACGCTTCATAAGATTATCATGCAGTTTAAGGGCTGGGAGTTGGCAAGAATAGAGGAAATAGAGTAAAAGATAGGGTTTGTAACTCTATCTTTTATCATAAAACACCCCTTTATAACTCTATCTTTTATCATAAAACACCCCTTTATAACTCTATCTTTTAGCAAAGTTAACACAAAATAATTGCATATCTCGCTAATAATCAGTATTTTTGCGCATAATCTTTTAAAGAATCAAAAAACTAAGAATATGGCAAGAGCAACAGGTTCAATCAATTATTTGGAGCATCGCACGCCCTTCAAGGACGAAAGCGGTAAGTATCAGATACATCCGATGTTTGTGAAGCGGGATATCGTTGACCAGGAGAAGATGGAGAAACGTGTTCGCGATCATTGTGCGATGAATGTTTCCTCCTTTATCTCTGCATTGGAAACGCTGGAGGATGAAACGCTTTATGCTTTGGCTGACGGCAACGAGGTGAGGGTAGGTGATATGTTTATCGTCAAGCCTAAACTGGGCGTGGTGAAGCATAAGGATAAGGAGGGAAATGAATGGAAGAAGACCTATCATGAGGGCGACCTGATTCCTGCCAACGAGGTGGATATCTGTGGTTTGGAAATTCAGCCTACGAAGGAATTCCTGGAAAGATTGAAACGTCGTTCTAACGGTTGTAGTCGCCAGTATTGGAATGTGAAATTTGCTCCGAAGGAGGCAGAAAAGGAGTTTGCCGACATAGTGGAGATTTGTCAGCAGCAGGGTTATATCACGGTGAAGGATATGATTCGCAAATTCGGTGTCACCCGCTATCATGCCAATAAGGTATTGAATGATCTCTGTGAGGAACCGGCAGCCAGAATGTATGCTACCAAAGAAGGTCCTGTTACGCTCTATCGCTTGAGAAAGAAGGAATGATGATAGGAAGTTGAAGTAAACGGCTTTTGGGGTTCAAGTAAGTATCTTTTGGGGTGCAAGTAAGCATCCTTTTGGGTCTAAGTAAGTATCCTTTTGGGTTGAAGTAAGTATCTTCTCGGGTGCAATCAAGTATCTTCCCAACTGTTGCTACTAGGCTCAGCACCTCTGCCGAGCTTAGTCAGCAGGTCTGCTGACTGCAGTCAGTACCTCTGTCGAGCTTAGTGGCAACCCCTTGTTATCGTACAACTATAACCCCTTTGGTTGTACGGTTATAACCTGTTTAGTCGTACGACTATACACCCTATAGTTGTACAATTGTAGCTTTATAGTTGTACAACTATACACCTTTTAGTTGTACAACCATAATATGATGATACTTCCATGATACATTGATGATACTTTTTGCCCCATTTTTCAAGAAGTGTCATTGATGTTAAGTTGTTAATCATCAGTAAGATAACTGGTATTTTGATGGCAAAAATGAGACTATGAGACTTTTTTTCGCAGAAAAAACTTATTATAGATATAAAGATGCCGCCAGTTTTGTTGTTAAGTTTGTGGCATCTTTATAATCCATTTTATGTTGTTTTTATATTACCATCAACAATTGCAGCAAAGCCTTAAAGCCACCTTTGTTCTTTTCTTCTTTGAATACTTTAAGAACTTTCTCCTTGATAATGTAATCCTTTAATTTCTCCCGATATGTAGGATGGGATAGTAATATCCATAGTTCCTTGTCAATATAGGCGTATTTGGTATTCCTCTCCAGCCACGTTCTTGAGGGAGACTCTGTTTTTACTTCAGCATTTGTCCAGACCAAATGCCAGAACTTATCTGATTTCAAAAAATAGTACGGATAGTGTAAGGGGGTAAGATTCTCTTGATGAGCTTTCATAAAGCACTCTCCGAAAACACCTTTGTATGTTGGTACAATCTCCTCATATGTGAACTGGTTGACAGACTTTCCGTTTTCAATCAGTTTGATGATAGATAGGATAAGTACTGGCTTGGCGATGATACGTATATGGCTTTTCCTATTGGTACATTGGTTCATCTTATCGATGAGCTCGCAATAGTAATCAAATGCCTTGTTATAGTCGAAAAATCTGAGATATGTAGTCATAACAGCTGCATTTTAATGGGTTTGACAACTTTTTCTGCAAAAATACAAAAATAATTCGAGATAAGCGCATGTATTTCGAAAAATATTGTTATTTTTGCAATTGCATTCTACCGCAGAAAGCCCGAAGGGCTGAGCGGGTGGGTGTGACTTTTATGGAATAGAGCGTTTACTAACGTTCGTCTGCGACTACTCGTAAACTTCGCAACTTTACCTTTAGTTGGACGTAGATGTGACAATGGTGAATGCTCACGGTGGGTGTATTATATCCTGCTGCGAACTGTCGTATGCATACCATAACTGTATGTTTTGGTATCGTGTATGACTATATGTTCGTACCTGGAATCATCATATACCATAACGTGGGCTTTCTGCATTGTCCGTCTCTTTCAACTAGGGCAATGCGAAGGCCTTCGAGTGGTGGGATGGGCAAGGAGAATCCCACGTTTCCGTTTTATAGAGGCCTAACAGAATACTAACACAACTCACGATACCGGGATTCTATCGCTTTGAAGAAGATAGATGTACAATAAATATACACTCTCTGGACATGAATCTTTTCCTTGCAAAACCTTATGGCTCACCAAGGGATATAACTTTATGATAGATGGAGGAAACTTCAATGCTTCTGATGCTGTAATAGCTTTGGGAGTAGGAAAAAACATGGTTTCTTCTATCCGATATTGGCTTAAGGTGTTTGGTATTTCCAATCAGGATGAGCCAAGCAGAATAGCAGATTATTTATTCGATGAATCAGAAGGCGTAGATAAGTACATTGAAAGTTTGGGAACTTTGTGGTTGCTTCACTACCTTCTGGTCAGTTTGAAAGAAGCAACGCTTTATCATATTACTTTTGTGCAATTCCAAAAAGAACGCAAGGTCTTTGAGAGGGAACAATTGGTGAACTTTGTGAAAAGACTGATGATAGAGGATGGAAAGGACAAAATCTTTAATGTGAATACTACCAAGAAAGATGTGGGTGTATTGTTGCAGAACTATGCCCAGCCTTATAAGGCCAAGTCGTTTGAGGATTATTCTTCTCTTTTGATTGATTTGGATCTGATAAGAACTGAAGATAATGGTAAGACGTTCGCCTTCAATATTGAAGGTAAGCGCAGGGTTCCGATGGAGATTTTCTTATATGCCATTCTTCAGGAAAAAGGTAAGGATAAGTCTGTATCATACGATACATTGCAGGAAATAGGCTTGATGTTCTGCATGACAGATGCTGAGGTTATTGATATGGCTCAGTCTATCGGTGAGCATTATTCGAAGTATGTCCAGTATAGTGATAATGCAGGTATCCGACAGCTATTGTTTAAGGAAGGTTCTTCTTTGAAGGACATTGATGTTTTAGATAAGTATTATAAGAATGCGACAGTTTAGTTTATCAGCAAACATAGAGGAAGGCTTTGCTAGTGAGGCCAAATATATCGTAACCCCTAATGCTCGCCAGGTGGCAGAGGGTATTGCGAATGGATTCCGATCGGGAGTTCATTCTTATACCATCATTGGCTCTTATGGAACAGGTAAATCTAGTTTCTTATTGGCTTTGGAAAGAGACTTGATGGGAGGTAAGCAATATGAATTGTTGAATCCTTCTGAACTTTCCGAGAAGAAGAAGTTTGAAGTTCTTAAAATTGTTGGCGACTATAAGGAACTGTCTGTCTTGTTGAGTCAAAAACTCTCTGTTGATGGCACAGCTGATAGCATTCTGGATGAACTCAAAACCAAGTATAATAAACTGAAGAGCCAGGGAAAATTCCTGGTTATCTTCATTGATGAGTTTGGCAAGGTTTTGGAGCATGCTGCCAAGAATAATCCGGAGCGTGAACTTTACTTCATGCAGAAATTGGCTGAGTTCGTGAATGTGCCATCCAGAAATATTCTTCTTCTGACTACGCTTCATCAGAATTTCAACGCTTACTCCCGTAAGTTGAATGAAGTACAGAAAGAAGAGTGGACGAAAGTAAAGGGGCGTTTTCAGGAGTTGGTTTTCGTAGAACCGATAGAGCAGCTTCTCTATCTGGCTTCTACGCAGATTGATGCCGGTAGAACTATGCAAAATGAAGATTCCGTGATTGATTCATTGGCTTCGTTGGCAAAGAAGACCGGTTTTGTATCTCAAAACTTTTCTGAAGCAACTGCGCAGGCATTGGCTCCGCTGGAACCATTTGCTGCATACGTCATTACACAGGCCATTCAGAGATATGGACAGAATGAGCGTTCTTTGTTCTCTTTCTTGAATGCAAGGGGACGTAACTCTTTGTCTGAATATGAGGGAAAGATATATCAGCTTCAGTGCTGCTATGATTATATCTACTATAATTTCTACTCTTACCTGAAGGAGGCGAATGCCGACTCCATGCAATGGAGTTCGATGCAGGTTGCCATCGAGAGAGTGGAAGGTCAACTATGGGAAACCAAAACAGACCTTGTAGATGCTATCAAGCTGGTGAAAGCCATCGGATTACTGAATCTTTTCGGCAATGCTTCATTTAAGATGAGCCGTGAAGATACTGCCCTGTATGCCAAAACTGCTTTGAATATAGAAAACCCAACGGGGCTTTTAAAGAAGTTGGAGCAATTTAAGATTATCCGATATGCCAGTTATAAGTTCCGTTACATTCTTTTTGATGGCACAGATATCAATATAGAAGATGAAATACGCAAGGCAGGTTTGGTGGTTAGCCGTCCTGTAAACTTTGTGGATGATATCAGAAACTATTGTTTCAAGAAGGTGGCTCCAGTCAAGGCTTGCTATTTCCAGAAAGGTACCCCAAGATACTTTGAGTATGAAGTGCTGGGTGAAGGAGTGGACAAGACTCCTACCGGTGATACTGATGGATATATTCAGTTGATCTTTTCTTCTCGTAAGAAAGTGTTGGAGGAGATTTGCGAGCTAAGTGAAAAGAGTGAGAATGCCATCATTTTTGTTTGTTTCAGAAATACAGAAGAATTGGTGTCTCACCTCTATCTGATAGAAAAGTACAAATATATATTGAGCAAGGTGTTGGTAGATAAATCTGATAAGGTTGCTATCAATGAAATCAATAATCTGATGGAATATGAGAAAGTGGTTCTCAACAAATCCATCAGTGATAGCTTGTTTGCATATAATGGAGATGTAACTTGGATTTTCAAGGGAGAGGAAAGAGATGTTCGTTCCTTAAGAGATTTCAACCAGTTGCTGTCAGTGGTATGCGATGAGATTTATTCTCAGACTCCTGTGATGAACAATGAGTTGTTCAACAAGCACAAGTTGAGTGCTTCTATCTCTAGTGCGAAAGGTAAGTACTTGGCTGCATTGCTGAACCAGAGCAATGAACAGGACTTAGGATTTCCAGGCGACAAGTTTCCACCGGAGAAAACCATCTATTATTCTCTCTTGAAGAGTACGGGACTTCATGTGAATGGAGAGTTTTCTGATGTGCCATCCAATGAAGGAATCATGCCTTTGTGGGATGCATGTGAGGAATTCCTGAAATCTACTACTTTCAAGCCTCGTAAGATTTCTGAGCTGATTAAGAAGTTGTCTGCAAAACCATATAAGCTGAAGCAGGGATTTCTGGATTTCTGGATTCCCACCTATTTATATATAAAGAAGCAGGATTTCTCTCTGTATGGAACCAATGGAGCCTATATTCCAAATATCAACATGGAGTTCTTCGAGTTGTTGCAGAAGCATCCGGGAGAATATCTGGTTAAGGCATTCGACGTGACAGGTGTTAAGGTGCAGATATTCAACCAGTATCGTAAGTTCCTGAATGTTGAAGCCATGGGAAGTATCAAGAGCGATGATTTCATAGAAACCATCAAGCCATTCTTTTTCTTCTATAACAAGAGATTGAATGATTATGCCAAGCATACCCGTAAGTTCAACCATGAGCAGACGGTAAGATTCCGTGATACTCTGGCTAGGGCAAAGGACCCGGAGAAGACTTTCTTTGAGGATTTGCCAGAGGCTTTGGGTTACGATAAGGAAGCTTTGCAGAATCCGGATAAGGTACAGGAGTTCTGTTATGTCATCAATCGGGCAGTCAAGGAACTTCGTTCTTGCTATTCTGATATGATAGACCGTGTGGAAGGTCGCTTGTTGGAAACATTGGGCATCGAGTCATACGATTATTCTGAATATGTGGTAGAGATCAGAACGCGTTTGGCTCATGTCAAGGAATATCTCCTGACAGATAGACTGAAGGAATTCTATCAGCATGTGATGGCTGAGTTTGATAACCGCAATGAGTGGTATCAGTCTATTTGCTATACGGCATTGGAACAACCTTTGGAGCGATTGCACGATGAGCAAGAGGAAAAACTGATAGACAGTTTGATTATGCTCTTCCACGAATGTGAGAAATATTCTGATATATCCAAGGTGGCAGGGGATGAATCGGATGAGATTTATTCGTTGGATTTGGTTTCAACGAAGGGCAGCAATATCCATTCCCAGACTTTCAGATTGCCAGAAAGCGAGATGCAGAAGGCTGAGGAATTGGAAAAGAGCATCGACAAGCTACTCGAAGGATCCGGGAACGACAATGTATCTATATGTACATTGTTGAAAATATTGAATAAGAAGTTGGGTTAACAGCCTCTTCCGTAAAATGAATAGAGCAAAATGAAAGTAAGAAATATTTTAGGAATATCTGGCGGAAAGGATAGTGCGGCTTTGGCCATCTATCTCAAGCAGAAATACCCAAACTTAAAGATTGAGTATTATAATTCTGATACTGGCTGTGAACTGGCTGAAACGGAATTGCTGATTGATAGGTTGAGCGCTTATCTGGGAAACATCAAAAGACTTAGGGCTGCTGAAGACAGTCCTGAGCCTACGCCTTTTGAGCATTTCCTAAAGGCAGCAGGTGGATTCCTGCCATCGCCACAAGCTCGATGGTGTACCAAGAAGATGAAACTTGACGAGTTTGAAAGATATGTTGGTGATGACTATGCGGTATCATACGTTGGTATTCGAGGTGATGAAGACCGTGATGGCTATGTGTCTTCTAAACCTAATATTCAGTCTGTCTTTCCTTTCAGAAGAAACATCTGGAGCGTGGATGTCATCAATAAGTTCTTGCACAAAGAAAACCAGGAGCAGATTATTGACATTTACGATAAGTTGTGCCCTGAGGGATTGATGAAGGAAGACTTGATGGATGTGTTGAAGAAACCGATTACCAAGCAATTCTACTATTCCAAAAAGCTGAATGCATTGTTGGATATAGACGTGAAGATGTTTAACCATGCCGTCTTTGAATACTTGAAGACTACGGATTATCCTGTGGGTCATCTGGATTCATTCCCATTGATAGATAACGACGAGGTGCTTGTAAAGGAAGACATCTTCAGACTGCTGAGGGATAGTGGAGTAGGAGTACCATCTTATTATGAGGAAATTCCTTTCGAGGTGGATGGTAAGACGGGAACCTATTGCAGAAGCCGAAGCGGTTGCTATTTCTGTTTCTTCCAGCAGAAGATAGAATGGATCTGGCTCTATGAGCAGCATCCTGACTTATATGAAAAGGCAATGTCGTTTGAGAAGGATGGTTATACCTGGATTCAGAATGAGAGTCTGGCAGACTTGATCAAGCCGGAGCGTATTCGCCAGGTGAAACTGGATATCATCAAGCGACAGGAAACAAACAAAAATAAGAACAAAGGCACAAGTCTTGCCGAACTCTTCGGTGATGAATATGTTTGTGCCAACTGTTTTATTTAGAACTATATAACTAGAATATAATCGGAGGAACGTCTATGTTGAAAGATGTAGAATGGGCTAAGGATGGAACCTATATACCTGGAGAAGAGTTTTCTCCAGAAAGGTTCTTTAATGATGGATTGAAGAACAGTTGCAGTTTCGATCTGCAACTGGGCTATTTCAGTTCTGCCACTATTAGTGTATTAGCAGAAGGCTTTGCTACGTTTATAGCAAATGGCGGAGTTATGCGTCTTGTCATTAACCAGATTGTTTCTAAAGAAGATAAGGAAGCTATCCAGAAAGGAGTCTTTGGTGATGTGGTTGATTGTATGGATCTGTCTGATTTTGAATCTCTTCGAAAGACGTTTGATGAGTATCAGAATCAGTTTTTTAGATGCTTGGCGTATCTGATTTCTCAAAATAAAATTCAAATCAAAATAATTAAGCCAAAGGGACATAAGGGAATTGCTCATACCAAGACTGGGCAATTCCGTGATGATGATACTATTACTTCGTTCACTGGTTCAGCCAATTTTACAATTAATGGTTTGCTCTATAACATAGAGGAAATCAAGATAGACCGAAGCGATTCTCCTGATGAGATGACTCAGAATAGAATCAAATCTCAAAGAGCAAAGTTTGAGCTTATCATGAATGAACAGGAAAGCGATATAGAGTATCTGTCTCCAAGCCAGTTGGAGACAGCTGTATCGTCATGTTATCAGGACACGACCATAGAAGAACTGCTAGATGTAGAAAAGAAGTTGGACAGAATTCGCCAGGAACGAAAAGCTCAAAAGGCATTTATGGGTGGAGATATGGTTAGGGAGGACATTTGTTTGGAAGAGATAACTCCACATTTTCCATATCCATCAGGTCCAAGAGAATACCAGCAGCAGGCTTTTGAAAACTGGAAAAACAATAAGCAGAAAGGTCTGTTTGCCATGGCCACAGGAACGGGTAAGACAATCACCTCGCTGAATTGCTTGTTGGAGATTTATAAGCGCAATGGATACTATAAGGCGATAATTCTGGTACCAACGATTACTTTGGTAAATCAGTGGGAGCAAGAATGTCATAAGTTTAATTTTATGAATGTCATAAAGGTTTATTCTAAGAATCCTTTATGGAAAGAGGATGTCGAGTCGATTCATTTTAATGAAGAATATCGTTTGAAGAATGAGTGTGAGACCTCTTATGTGATTATATCTACTTATGCATCTTATACTCGTGAAAAAGTATTTAATACATTGAATGGCTTCAGCAAAAAACAGTTGTTGTTGATTGCTGATGAATGCCATAATATGTCTTCGGGCAGTATGTTGAAACGATTAGCCTATATTCCTTATCTGCGCCGAATAGGCTTGTCGGCAACACCAGATCGTCAATATGATGATGAAGGTAACAGGAACTTGCGTAAATTCTTTGGTGCAGAGAATCATTATACTTATGAGTATAGTATGGAAGAAGCTATCAGAAAAGGTGTGCTTTGTAAGTATCTGTATTATCCACATATAGTACGGCTGACCACGGAAGAACTGGAAGCTTATGTTGAACTGTCTGAAAGAATAGCTAAGTATTTCAATGATGATACCTGCTCTTTTGCAAAAATGGATGAGGGACTTAAAATGCTCTTGTTGGCAAGAAAGCGAATTGTTCATAAGGCTGCAAACAAACTTAAAGCTTTTGAGGACATCATCAAGAAGCGGTATCAAGAAAAAGGAAATTTGAAATATTCTCTGATATATGTCCCTGAAGGAAATGAACCTAATTATCTTGAAGTTGAAGATGATACGCTTAATCAAGATGAGGATTCTGAGCATCTTATAGATTTATATACAAAGTCGATATTGAAGCTGGATGATAAAATAACGGTGCGTAAGTTTGTCTCAGGGCAAAAGGATAGAGAGGAAATTCTTGAAGAATTTGCCAGTGGTAAACTTCAAGTGCTGACTTCTATGAAATGTTTGGATGAGGGTGTTGATGTTCCAAGAAGTGAATTGGCAATCTTTTGTTCAAGTACAGGAAATCCACGTCAGTTCATTCAGCGACGAGGACGTGTGTTGAGAACACATCCTAAGAAGAAGATGGCGGTGTTGCATGATTTGGTTGTTGCTCCTGAGATTACCCCAAATAGTAGTAGTTATCGAATGGAGCGTGCCATGCTGAAAAGTGAACTGATTAGAGTGAACAACTTCGCATTGCTATCAGAGAATCCTTCTTACTCAGAATTGGAACTGAGAGAGGTGATGGAACATTATGGTTTGAATTTATTAATATACAATGACAAATAAAGAAAGAATGCTTCACATGGTTCTTGATGACACAAAGTTGCAAGAACTCTATGATTACGACCAGTCTGAATATGAAGACCTATATACAGCCTTGAATTCAGATAATGTGGTTGTGGCTTCTGTTGCTCGCATCATAAAGGAGCTTGATGGTTCTACTGATGAGAGTGTTCAGAAGAAAGTGTATAAAACAATATTTTCTTATATTAATGATAATTTGTTGGTATGATAATAAAGAAGATAGAAATAGAAAATTTTCGAAGCTATTACAAGTCCAATGTTTTTGAACTTGTAAATGGTCTTAACCTCATCATTGGTTCTAATGGTGACGGTAAGACTACGTTTTATGAAGCTTTAGAGTGGTTGTTCCGAACTGATGGAACATCAAAGGCAGATACAAAGTTGATTTCCAAGAAGAGAAGCGAAGAACTTTCTGCCGATGAATCTGCTGATGTTCGTGTGGCAATGACATACGAACACAAGGGGTATGTCAAGACTTTAGAAAAAAGTTTTCATTTTACTAAGTCTTATGATGGTGAAATTACTACCTCGAATTTCTCTTTTGATTTAATAGAAGAAAACGGGGGTGAAAGAATGCGACGCGATGGTTTAAAATTTGATTATGATTTGCCTTCCGAGATTCGCAAATACACTATGTTTAAAGGAGAAAGTGATCTTGATGTATTTCAAAGTTCAAATGCATTAAAGATGTTGGTTGAGACCTTCAGCGATGTCAAGGATTTTGAGGCATACTTCTCTTTTATGGAATACTCTACAAAGATGGCAGAGCAGGCACAAACAAATGCTCAGAAGTCTGATCGTAAAAATAGTGAGAAGATTGCTCAGCTCAAGCGTACTATAGAGCAAGAAAGTAGTACATTGGAAGACATAGAAAATGAAATTAGAAATAAGGAAGATGAGGCATCTAATTTTGCTGGTCTATTAAAAAGTATTGAGCAAAGCAAAGAAGCTTCAAAGTTGCTTGTTAATGTCAATAGACGTATAGACACTTTAACTAATAAACGTGCGCAAGTTCAAGCATCTATTAAAGAAGATTATACAATCAATCTTCTGGATGATATGTGGATACTTATGGGTTTTGAGGATATTGCTGAGGAATATTCTCAAAAGATTAGTGCGGTCGATAAAAAACGAAGAAAATTAGAGAATGATTATTTGCAGACTGCTGGTGCGGAAAAAATAATTAAGAAAATGCAAAAGGAAACTTCTTTTGTACCATTGCCAGTGCACATTCCTGGTCAAAAGATAATGCAGGAAATGCTCGACGAAGAAGTTTGTAAAATTTGTGGTCGTCCAGCTAAAATGCATAGTGAACCATGGAATTATATGCTTCAGCGCTTAGAGGAATACAAGAATTCTTTAAAGGTCGATGAAGATGAGGAGATAAAACCATATTATCAGAATGAATATATCGTTGAGTTACAAAAGCGAGATACGATTTTAAATGATAATCTTGCCGAAATAACCAAGCTTCGTCATCATATACAAAAGGTGATTTCTAACAATAATCGTTTGCATGATGAAATCAAGAAAATAGACGCAAATTTGAATAATGAAATTGAAGCTAAAAAGCGTATCTTGGCACAAGCTGATGGATTAACAGAAGAACAGCTCTTGTCTCATTTAGAGAATATTTCCAATTGGATGGATTTAAAGAATAAGGCAGTAAGTCGATTGGAGGTATTGAAGGGGCAACGCATTAATCATCGTAAGACTCTTGAGGAGGCACAAGAAAGTTTGGGTAAATTGGCAGAAGGTACTTCTGCTGCTTTATATGCAAAGATTGCTGCACTTATTCGTCATATTTCTGCAGCATTCAAGTCTGCTAAGGAAACCAACAAAAAGCGTCTTCTTCATTCAATTGAAGATGAGGCGAATGTTTTCTTGGAGAGATTGAATACTAATGATTTCAAGGGTACTATCCGTATTCTGGAAAAGGCTAATGGACAAGGAGAGGCGGTTCTTATGAATAGTGATAATACAAGAATCTTCAATCCTAATACTGCTTTAAGAACAACTTACTTGATGTCGGTATTATTTGCTATTGGCAAGTTGGCTACTCAAAGAAGTGAAACTGAGTTTCCTTTGATATTCGATGCTCCAACTTCTTCTTTTACTGATGCTAAGGAGACGGAGTTCTTCAATGTGATTAGTAATTTGGATAAGCAAGTTGTTATCGTGACAAAGAGCTTCTTGAAGGAAAGCTATGATGGCAATTTAGTCCTTGACCAGAACAAGGTTAATGAAGTTTCTGGTAGAGTGTTCCGAATTGAAAAGAAGAAGCCTTTCGATGATAAGGATCTAGCAACAATCCAAACAGTTATAACAAAAGTAAAATAACAATGGCAGAGGTTTTAAATAATATAGAGGAACTTGTTGATAAAAACGAGAAACTCATAGATATATGGGGACGTAGAAATCCCAAATTTGAAATAAAATACGAGAAGACCGTAATGAGAGCTATCTCGGATTATGGTGTTGGTGCATCTGAGAATACTAGTGCAAGAGGCAAAGTGTTTGGTTCTGGATATGAGCCTTATATCATGGCGTTTTTTATCGGTTTGTATGCAGGTAAGAAACTGCCATTATCAGAAGAAACAAAGGTCTTGGGACAGAATTTGGTCTTTTGGGGTACTGCTGAAGCACGAAAAGGGCGCAAAGCTTATCCTGCGTTGCGTTCTTATATATTTATGGCTCTTGTGGCAAAGACAGACGTAGATTGGATAGCCTTGGATAAAGGTGAAATAAAGCCTAGTACAGTTGTTTCTCAATTGATAACTACAATGGAAGAGTATGCTAATTATGGCTTCTCTGTCATGGAGGATAAATTAAAGGAAGATAAGGGATATTTCTTTTCTCATCGTTCCTTCTTGGATATGTTTTTACAGTTAACCTCCAAAAAGGTTGATGAAGAACATGATGAGGAGGAGCCAGAAGAATTATAAAGTAATATTGAAAGGGAAAATATGGACTATGTAGAGGCTTTTGAAAATTTAAAGCCGAATGAGAAATATGGCCGTAAAACTCCACATAAGGCGGTTCTTTTGCTTACCATTATAGAAATGTGTGAATCGGATGAGATTTATTCTAATGAAATTAGATATAATCAGCAGCTGATAGATACTTTTCATAAGGTATGGAAAAGAACCCTGCCTGATGACGATTCTTTATTTGTAGATGCGTATTTCCCATTCTGGACTATGCAAAATGAAGATTTTTGGCATCTTGTTCCCTATCGTGGCAAAGAAGAGAACTTGACTCTGCTGAAAGAAAGACAGGTTAGACCTTCTGAGAGAAAAATCAAGGAATGTGTTGATTACGTGGAACTTGATGAGGATCTGTTTTTCCTTATGACTTTACCGTCAGGACGTTCTTCTTTGAAGCGTGCTCTATTGGAGAACTATTCTGCTCTTACTGAAGAGAAAATAGGTGAATTGGCAACAAGTAAAGACAATGCCATAGATAAGTCTATAGAGGCTTTGGCGGAGTACCAAAAGATTTTGTCATCTGAAAATGAACCCAAAAATAATCTTGTGGCAGAGTCGTGTGATGAGGAAAAGCAGAACCTTTTTTATGCTTTAGATGAAGATGTACAAATTCAATTGAACATTGAATACTATACTTTCCTCAAGGAACATAAGGCTGAGAGAGAAATGTTTAGATCATTATGTCCAACGGTCTTTGATTTATATGATAAAATCTCGGCTCATCCTGTAAAGCAGGAAGATATAACAAGTTCTTTGCTGTATCTTTATGAGAACTTCTTGCTGGATTTAAAAGTAAATCTTTTAGGTGTGGATGCTACATTAAGTTTGGTAGATTGTATTGAAAATGCTATCAACCAACTTCATGCTCATGAGCATCAAGAGGATGTGTTCGTCTCGAATATAGGAATAGAAGATAATACTCTAAAAACGGAAAAATCTTCTGGTGGTTCAACGCTTTCAGATGATTCTGTATCTTCTGACGATGATGAATCTTCTGCCGTGAATTGTAGGAGAAAGGATTTGCCATGGACCGAGAATGAAGAAGAATTACTTTTACTTTGTTATGAAAAGGGAAAAAGCATAGAGGATATTGCTAGTATTCTAGGGAGACCACAGAACTCAATTAAGTTGCGTCTCGCCAATTTAGGAAAAATAAAGTATGATTTTACACAAAGTGAAAATACTGAAGGTTCTAAAAATACTGATCAGGAATTGGCAACTCTTGATTTTTATGTTGAGAACATGGAGAGGCTGTGCTTTATCTTGAACAGAAATGGTGAACGTGTCTATTCTACAGATGGAAAATTAAAGATTCTGCATGGTAAGCTCTATCGTTTCAATTATAAAGATGATATTTGTTTCACAGTTAAGAACATGGTGTGTACAAATGAAGTTTGGGATAAGGGTGAGAAGACAATAGTTGCTTATATGCAAACTGATTTGTTCCCGTTATTGGATAGAACCCATTATCTGGACCAAATTGAGGATATTAAAGAAGGTCGTTGTATGCAGCAAAATCAAATTCGTGTCGATGGGAAATGGTATGATTTTGATGGTAATTTAATAGGTAGAGCAACAGAACAACTTCCAGATATATTGAGTAATGTTGAATGTGAAGATATTCAGGTTCGCAATGCTGAAAAAGATTTTGTCCCCAAAGGAGGACTTGAACTTATCACCACAAAGTTATGCAGTTCTTACGATTATCTTTGGTTGATGGCCATTGTTGATTTGGTGAATGTTAACCAACATGCCTATGTGTTCGATTTCGATGAAATAGCATGTATGATGATAGCTGAGGCTTGGAGGTTGTTGGATGAATATCCTCATCTTAAGACGAATAACAAGTCTTTGGTTGAGTGTATTGAGTTCTTAATCAATGAATCTGAGGATAATATGGAGCAAAAACTAAGTTGGACTACTCCAAAATCCCAGGTGTTTAGTGCTGTCAAGGACTATCCGATGAGTGGTATCTTTGAGGACTTAGTAGATGAGCTTGTAGAGGAATCTCCTGCTAATGTTCTGAGATTATGGTTGGATGATAGGGATGAGCGAGATTTAGTGTTGCATTCTGCCAATTATGTAAATCGGTGTTTGTATTCGTTGCATCTCAAGAAATTTGATTCCTTCATAGAAGTTAATCCTATATGGAAGAAGTATTTGGTGAGTGAGCAGTCTAATTTATTGTCTTTCATACGAGATAGTTTAGTTGCTTTCCTCAATCGATAACTGCCGATGGAGGATTGGTCAGTTGCTTTCTAATTCATAGTAGCAAAGAAATAAAGTAACAAACGGTGGAGGCTTATCAGTAGCCTTCACCGTTTCTTCTAGTTTATGCTTGGTAGAATCGAAAAGTTGGTGGGATTCATCAGATGAAGGTCACCAAACCTTAATATCTTGAAAACAAAGACTTGCAAAATAGATATTGTGACATATTTTATGAAAAAGAGCTGAGTTGCAAGTCGGGAAGTAATCAAATCTTATGATTTTTAACATAGATAATCACAATTATTGTTGTTTAGCCAAAGTTTCCTTCACAAAATTTGTGAATATCGAATTTAAATATTATCTTTGCAGCATCAAACTATTATAAATAATGTAGTTATGAGCAACGATAAAAAAACAATAAAGGAAATGCGGGCAAACGATATGACTCCGGCTTTTCCTACGCATCCTGGAGATGTTCTGAAGGATGAGATAGAATATCGTGGAATTTCTCAGCGACAGTTAGCTGATGAAATGGGTATTGCCTATTCTGCTCTGAACGAAATTCTGAATGCACGTCGCCCTGTGACGGAAAAAACAGCTCTACTCTTTGAGGCTGCACTTGGAGTGAATGCTGAGCCTTTGTTGAAAATGCAGATGAGATATAATTTGCAATCTACAAAAAGTGATACTACTTTTATGGCTAGATTGGTTAAGGTAAGGAGGGTGGCAGCAGCCTTGTAAAAAAGCAGAAGTTATGAATAGTGATAATATTGATTTTGTAACATATTGCATAGGCAACTTATCTCGCAGATTGGGATTGAATGCTCGTGATGTATATCAGCGTCTAAAGACTTCTGGTATACTTACTGATTATATTATCCCAAGCTATGATGTGCTCCATACTTTTAGCAAGGAGTATCTGATGGAGGATCTTGTTGATTTCATGAAAGAGAAAGGAGTGCTAGCCCCATGAGAGTTTATCATGCTTCAATGGTGAGGGTAGAGCATCCTGATGTTTTTCACTCACGTAAGTTCTTGGATTTTGGTCAGGGCTTTTATATTACGACTTTGCGAGAGCAAGCGATTAAGTATGCTCAACGCTTCCTTCGCAGAGGAAAAGAAGCTTGGCTCAATGTTTATGAATTGGACGAATAGCTTGTGAACTCTTCATATGCTCTGAAAGAGTTTGAAAAATATGATGAGGAATGGTTGGATTTTGTTGTTGCATGCCGAAAAGGAAATGTTGTTGGTAATTATGACGTTGTTCTTGGTGGTATTGCTAATGATAAGGTGTTTCGTACTGTTGACTTGTTTTTTGCTGGAGATATAACAAAGGAAGAAGCTTTGCGTCGACTCTTCTTCGAAATTCCTAATAATCAACTATGTGTTCGTTCTCAGAAATTATTAGATAATTGTTTAGTATTTAAAGAAAGTATAAGATTATGACAAACAATACAATCTTGCATGATGAAGGTTGGCATGCTATACTGGAGGCAAAGTTCGCTAGAATTATATCTGAAATTAGTGAGATGTATAACGTATCATTAGATGATGCGATGGATATGTTTTATAATTCAGAAACGATACAATTGATGGAGGAGGGGGTTGCCGACCTGCATTGTCGAAGCGAAAAATATTTAGCAGAGGAGGTTTGGAGAGAGAAACATTCTTAATGATTAATAGTGGAGTGTTGGAAAGAATGATGAAACTAAGTTTATTATGGTAGTCGATGGTGAAAAACAAAAAGATACTGTTAAAGAAAATACTACTAAAGAAACTAAAACATCTTTATGGACAAAAATTAAAAATTTATTTAAATAAGTTTAAAGAAAGTATGTGAAAAGCTTCCAACAGCTTCAAAGCAATATATCCCGACAGATGTTTCATCAAAGTTATACATCCTGGATGGAATGGAAAGCATTCATGAAGTACTTCCAAGGACATTTAAAGATTCTCCTGATAACCAAATAATAGCCAGAACAGTTAAATTTAAATTATACAAGGAGTCACAAGGCAAGGAAAAAGTAATTCTTGTAACTAATGATGCATCTATGAGAATTAACGCCTCGTTAGTAAAGCTTGAAGCTCAGGAATACAAAAACGACAGTATTAAGGACGACAGCCACTATACAGGGATGACAGAATTATATGTCCCAGCAGAAGCAATCAATAAAATTTATCTGGATAAGACTTTAAATTTAAGCGATTATGTACCTGCAGAAGATATTCCAAAACTGTATGAAAACGAATTTCTTATTATGAAATCAAGCAGCAGCCCTGATAATACAGCTCTGGGTGTCTACAATAAAGCACTTAATATCGTCAGCCTTATAATAACAAAGAAAGTTTATGGAGTAACGCCAAAGAATGCAGCCCAGATATTTGCACTGTATGCATTAACAGCTCCAGCAAGCAAAATTCCATTAGTAATTCTTAAGGGCGCTGCAGGTTCAGCAAAGACATTCTTGTCTCTTGCAGCTGGATTAGACAGCATAGATATTGATGGCAGGGGAAACAGAAGTTTGTATAATAAAGTACTTATCACAAGAAATAATGTGACATCTGATGATGATTTTGGCTATCTGCCAGGAGATATTGATGAGAAAATGACACCACTTCTTGCACCATTCTATGATAACTTAGAGTCGCTTATAAGAGGAAGCTCAGACGAAAGTAATGAACAGGTACAGATGCAGATTAATGACTTCTTTGATTCAGGAATGATTAAGGTATGTCCATTGGCATATATGAGAGGACGCTCAATAACTCATTCGTATTTGATAGTTGATGAAGCTCAGAACTCAACAAGACTACAGATGAGAGACATTATAACAAGAGCTGGAGAAGGAACCAAAGTGGTAATCTGTGGAGATCCTAAGCAGATTGATAATATAAGGCTTGACAGATATAATAATGGACTTGTATTTGCAGCTGATAAAATGAAGGATTCTCCATTATGCGCCCAGATAACATTTGGAGAACATGAAAGTGTAAGAAGTTCGCTTGCCAGCGAAGCATTAAGAAGACTTGAAATTTAAAATTTATGAATCAACCGGGCTGATATCAGCCCGG
>OIYR01000500.1_pt1 | contig 21614 bp, 16 predicted proteins | sample 1588221 | NCBI WGS metagenome assembly OIYR01 (sample SAMN03283292) | human gut metagenome | biome: human-associated habitat; material: feces | host: Homo sapiens | place: Peru | collected 2012
ATATGGAGTTCAAGCAATGGCTGAAGACCAGTACCCGCTACAACTCCTCGTTCTTCAAGGCAAGCCAGCTGGTAAGCAGCGACCTGAAGAAGGGTGCGGAAGTAGCCATCGGATGGAGTCCCAACCGCATTCTGCGCCTACGCTATCTGGGCGAAAGTACCTACGAAATACTTGCCTCAGAAAACAGCAAGCTTGAAGCAGGCGATCATTTCGTTACCGGATGCTTCATCAAGGAGCAGCCGCTCTATCTGCCTTACATCGAGCGAAACGGCGAGCGTACCGCATCGTTCGTGGCAGGAAGAAACGGAGGTCTCACCCTTATCAGCATCATCAGCCAATGAAAACAGCATCAGATAAGTCAATAAACACAACGTCAGATAAGCCGATGAAGACAACATCAGGATTCACGGAAGATATCAACAAGGAGATGAACGTTGCCGAACCCCAGCCGGTAGAGTCTAAGTTCAGCAACCTCAGCCAATGCTACGTCTCCATCTCTGGGCACACCCGCATCTTCACAGCCACAAGATACGGCAAGCGCTACATACTGAAATGCCTGAAGAACGACTTCCTCTATACGCCCATCTACCGACAGGCATTGACCAAGGAATTCGAGATAGGTCTGCAGTTGGAGCACCCCAACATCTGCCATACCATAGGCATGGAAGAAGTGGAGAACCTGGGCACTACCATCGTGATGGAATACATAGATGGCGACACGCTGCAATATCTGATAGACCAGCAACTGCTCACGGCGGAAATGGCGCACAAGATAGCCCACGAACTGATGGACGCCCTGGAATACATGCACAACAAGCAGATGATTCATCGCGACCTGAAACCCGCCAACATCATGGTAACCCACAATGGCAAGAACGTGAAGCTCATCGATTTCGGACTTTCCGACAGCGATTCCTTCACCATTCTCAAACTGCCGGCTGGAACCTCGGGCTATATCGCCCCCGAACAACTCCTGCCGGGAGCCAAATCAGACCCTCAGGCAGACATTTATTCGCTGGGCATGGTGCTTCTCGACATGGCGAAGGCCACCCACGACAGGCACCTCAGGCAGATGGCAGAAGTATGCATAAGCCGCGACCTGAGCATCCGTCCCAAGAGCATCCGCGAGGTAAGAGAACACAAGTATGAATCGCCCCTGCTGAAGACAGGCGGCATCGTTCTCGGCATCATCGCCCTGCTGCTCATCAGCCTCATCGCCTTCACCTATTATCATAGGGCGCAGTCAAAAGAGAAGCAGAATGTGCCGACAGAAACCGACCAGAATGCTTCGCCAGATGATAACGCCAACGAGATTCAGGACTATCAACTCTGGCAGAGATGATGGCAGAGATGATGGTCAAGATGATGGAAAAGAGAAGAAATCTCCATCATTTCCAATTAAAAAGTGATAGTTTTTAAATATAATTATCCTATAATCTTCTTATTTTTGCCTGAATTGGTGTAACTTTGCAACCAGTTATGGAACAGATTTCACCAATTCAGGCATTGTTGCAGCAACGCACCCTGCTCCAGCTGGAGTATTACACCGAGAAGGAAGCCTTCCGCAAGCTCACCGAACAGATGGGAATGCAGCGCAAGGTGAAACGAGGTGATGCCTGGTTCCCGCTCCGTGTGGGAAAAAGCTTTTATAATTCGCTGAATCAAACAGCCATTGAGGTCTTCCGTACCTCTGATCAGGATATCGAGCACAACTTTGAGTTCGGTCGCCCCGTCATGTTCTTTATGGTCAAGAAGAAGAACCAGGGCACTCCTGCCAGTCAGCCGGAAGAAAACACCCCCGATGCTAATCATAAAGTTCAAAGTTCAAATCTCAAAGGTCAAAGTAAAGAAGTTCAAAGTATAAAATACTTTTCCTTTACCGGAACCGTGAGCTATGTGGATGGCGACAGAATGGTGATTACCGTGCCCGACTCTGCCCCATTGCTCGATTTGCAGCAATCTACGGAGCCTATCGGCGTACAGCTATCCTTTGATGAAACCAGCTACAAACTGATGTTCGAGGCCTTGGATAGAGTGATGAAGGCAAAGAACAACCGCCTGGCTTATCTCCGCGATTTATTCTATTCTCATCAGAAGGCAGGAAGATTCTCCTTCGAACCGATGAAGTTCCCTTGGCTCAATCCTACCCAGGAAAGAGCTGTGAACGAGGTGCTTTGGGCGAAGGATGTGGCGATCGTTCACGGACCTCCGGGAACCGGAAAGACCACGACCCTGGTGGAAGCCATCAACGAAACCCTGATGCGAGAGAGTCAGGTGCTGGTGTGTGCACAGAGCAATATGGCGGTGGACTGGATTTCTGAAAAACTGGTGGATAGAGGCATCAACGTGCTCCGTATCGGAAACCCTACCCGTGTGAACGACAAGATGCTGGGCTTCACCTACGAGCGCCGTTTCGAGAGTCATCCCGACTATCCGCAGCTCTGGGCTATCCGCAAGGCAATCAGAGAATTAAGGAAAAACAGGAAGAAAGGCAGCGAGAACTATCATCAGAAGATGGATAGGCTGAAGAGCCGTGCCGCCGAGATAGAAATCCGCATCAATTCTGAACTCTTTGGCGAGGCACGTGTCATCGCCTGCACCCTGGTGGGTTCTGCCCACCGGTTGCTGGAGGGAATGAAGTTCGGCACCCTGTTTATCGACGAGGCAGCCCAGGCACTGGAAGCCGCCTGCTGGATTCCGATGAAGAGAGCCAGCCGGGTGATTCTGGCGGGCGACCATTGTCAGCTGCCGCCTACCGTAAAGAGTATTGCGGCATTGAGAGCCGGACTTGGCAAGACCCTGATGGAGCGCATCGCCGAAAACAAGCCGGAGGTAGTAACCCTGCTGAAAATCCAATACCGCATGAACGACGAAATCATGCGATTCTCCAGCGACTGGTTCTACGGGGGCAAGGTGGAGAGTGCGCCACAGATCAAATACCGCAGCGTATTGGATTACGACCATCCGATAACGTGGATTGATACTTCAAACGAAGAGAATCAGATAACGATAGAAGGAGAAGATGCTCCTGAGGATTCTGCTTCCACATCATCTGCTGATTCTGCATCCACATCATCTGCTGTATCTGCAGCCAATCAGAATTCTGATTTGAACTTCAAGGAACAGTTTGTGGGCGAGAGTTTCGGGCGTATCAACAAGGCGGAAGCCGAGCTTACCCTGCTCACCCTGGCGGAATACTTCACCAAGATAGGCAAGCAGCGGGTATTGAGCGAGAGCATCGACGTAGGCATCATTTCGCCTTATCGTGCCCAGGTGCAGTATCTGAAGAAGCTCATCAAGAAGTATGAGTTCTTCAAGCCTTACCGCCGCCTCATCAGCGTAAACACGGTGGACGGTTTCCAGGGTCAGGAAAGAGACGTGATTCTCATCTCGCTGGTACGTTCCAACGATGAAGGCCAGATAGGTTTCCTGAAAGACCTCCGCCGCATGAACGTGGCGATGACGAGAGCCCGCATGAAGCTCATCATCCTGGGCAACAAGGACACGATGACGAAGCATCCTTTCTACAAGAAACTGTGGGAGTATGTGGAAGGGCTCAATAATGATGAATAAGAACGAAGTTCGTGTAAAAAAGTGTATGTATGCAAGGAAAGTTCGTGTAGAAAAGTGTTGAAAACATTTGTAAGTTCGTGCAAAAAAGTGTATCTTTGCAACCAACAGAGCTGTTTAAACATCATAACAGCAAGTTATTAACATCATTAACAACTTCAAAATGTATGTAAGGATGAAAAGAACGATCATAGAACAATTAAAAGCATGGAAAGAGAGCCTTTACAGAAAGCCCTTAATCTTATCAGGAGCAAGACAAGTAGGCAAGACTTATATCCTCCAGGAGTTTGGGAAACAGGAATATGACCACGTTGCCTACATCAACTGTGATGGAAACTCTGAGATTGCCAACATTTTTGCAGAAGATTATGATATGAAGCGAGTCCTAATGGTTATCGGAGCCATTAGCAAACAGCCTATAATCCCTGGCAAAACGCTTATCATTCTGGATGAAATACAAGAACTTCACAAGGGACTTTCCTCGCTGAAGTATTTCTGTGAAAATGCACCAGAATACCATGTGGCTGTAGCAGGTTCACTTTTAGGCGTTGCCATGCACCAAGGAGAATCCGCCCCAGTGGGAAAGGTTGACATCATTCGCCTCTACCCTATGTCTTTCGAAGAGTTTCTTATGGCAAAAGACGAAGAACAGTTGCTGAACATATTGAAAAGTAAAGACTGGAAGACCATCACATTACTTCATGATAAACTCATCAAGATATTAAGAGAATATTATTTTGTAGGGGGAATGCCTGAGGCTGTGAAAACTTATCTTGCAACTAACGATGCAAATCTCGTCAGACAGGTTCAGAACAACATTCTCACCATTTATCGTAGTGACATGTCGAAGCATGTCAGCCCAAATGAAGCCACTCGCATCAGCATGGTTTGGCAATCCATCCCTTCCCAGCTTGCCAAGGAAAACAAGAAGTTCATCTATGGAGCGGTGAGAAGCGGGGCACGAGCCAAGGATTTTGAGATGGCAATACAATGGCTGGTGGATGCAGGTCTCACCTATCGCATTTCCCGAGTAAGAGAAGTTGGAATGCCTTTGAAGTTTTACGAAGACCTCAATGCCTTCAAGCTGTTTCTCCTGGATGTCGGCCTCCTGGGTGCGCTGAGCGAGATGGAACCTGCCCAAATGCTCATCTCCAACAAAGCCATGACGGAGAGCAAGGGGGCGTTCACGGAAAACTACGTCCTTACCCAGCTATTATGTCAACAGGACATTTACACCTATTATTATAGTAGGGAAGACGCTCGCTTGGAGATAGACTTCCTTGCCCAGCACCAAGGGGTGATAACTCCGATAGAGGTAAAAGCGGAAGAGAACCTGCGTTCCAAGTCACTTCGCGCCTTCTTTGACGCCCATCCCGACTTGCGAGCCATCCGCTTCTCCATGTCGCCATACAAGGAGCAAGAGTGGATGAAGAATGTCCCATTGTACGGGGTAGAGGAGAGTTTCTAGGAACTCTTCTCACAATACTCCCTGAACTTTGCCTTAGTCATGGCAATACCAATGAGTCTATTAGATAACGCAACAATAACAACAAAATAAAAAAATATGCTACAACGAGACTACATACAGCGACTGATTCGCGAGTTTATGGCGGCACTCGAAAGAATGCTCGAAAAGAAAGAGGTGGAGGTGAGACGTGAGAAGATTAAGGAGCTCTACAATCAATACGTGGGCCCTTACGCCTTCTACAGCATCGCCACCATTGAGGATGTGATGAAGGCGATGGCAGGAATCGACGACGAGGAGAAGCGTCTCTCCAAGATGGACATGCTTGCCGAACTCTACTATCACGAGGCTGACATGGTGGGGCAGCCCGCAAGAGATGAACTCCTGAACAAGGCGTTCATGCTCTTCGATTATGTGGAAACCCACGGGGATACGTTTTCCATTGAGCGCCGCAATAAAATGGCACAAATCAAACAGAAGATTGGAGATGCGCTCAAATAAAGAGTGCATCCTCCTTTTTTATATTTCTAGGATAACAAAAACTAATCATAAAGTTCAATGGTCAAAACTCAAAGTTCAAAGTCAGTAAACGACATGACTGTAGGTTCGCCCTTGCGAGCCATCATCAAATTTGCGATTCCGCTGATTCTAGGTTACATCCTTCAGCAGATGTATCTCATCATCGATGCCGCCATCGTGGGAAGATGGATTGGCGTGGGGGCACTTGCGGCAGTAGGCGCATCCAGCTCCATCATGTTCCTCATCATGGGCTTCTGCAACGGCTCCTGTGCCGGTTTTGCCATCCCTATCGCCCAGGCTTTCGGTGCCAGGGATTATGCCAAGATGCGGGCTTACGTGAGCAACAGCATCCGCATCGCCGTGGTGTTTGCCGTGGTCATCACCTTTCTTTCCTGCATCTTCTGCGGAAAGATTCTGCACCTGGTGAATACGCCGAAGGAGGTGTTCGATGATGCCTACATCTTCCTGATGCTGCAGTTTGCGGCGATTCCTTTCACCATAGGCTACAATTTGCTCTCAGGTCAGATCCGTGCCCTAGGCAACTCGAAACAGCCTTTCTATTTTCTCATTACCGCCTCGGTCATCAACATCATTCTCGATGGCATTCTGATTCTCGGCATGGGGTTAGGTGTAGAGGGAGCAGGCATTGCCACTTGGCTTTCACAGGGAATTTCCGTGCTGCTCTGTATCTGGTTTATCAAAAAGAAAATGCAGATTCTGATTCCGAAGGGTGAGGAAAGGAAATTCGACAACAAGAAGGTAAGCATTCTGCTGAACAATGGTGTCCCGATGGGATTGCAGTTCTCCATTACTGCCATCGGCCTCATCATGCTGCAGAGTGCGAACAACGCTCTGGGAACGGTTTATGTGGCTGCATTTACTGCCTCTATGCGCATCAAATATCTCTTTACCTGCGTTTTCGAGAACATCGGAGTGGCGATGGCTACCTATTGCGGTCAGAACCTGGGAGCCAGGAAGCTGGATAGAATCGGTCAGGGCGTAAGGGCGTCCATCAGGATGATGCTGGTTTATTTCGTCTTCACCTTCCTGCTCATCTATCCGTTTGCCGACGAGATGATGATGCTCTTCGTGGATAAGGGCGAGGCGGAGGTGGTAACTTATGCAGCCCAGTTTATGCGCATAGCCAACTATTTCTATCCTTGTCTGGGCTTGCTCACCATTCTGCGCTACAGCATCCAGGGCTTGGGTTACAGCAATCTCTCGATGCTGAGTGGCGTAATGGAAATGATAGCGAGATGCGGTGTGAGTCTCTGGCTGGTGCCTGCCCTGGCATGGACGGGTGTCTGCTTCGGCGACCCTGTGGCGTGGGTCATGGCAGATCTCTTCCTCATTCCCGCCTTCCTGTGGCTGTATAAGCATCTGAAGAAGGAGCAAGTCCGCTAGAGTAAGAGAAAAAGCAAGCCCGCTAGGCGTTCCTCCGGATTTGCAATCCGGAGTCAAAAAAGGTTCGACCTACTTCTTGCGGATTTGCAATCCGCACAACCAAGCTCTCATTTATTTAAAAAATTTGCATTAAAAAATATTCTGCTAAGGGTTAGGAAAATGAAAATTCGATTGTAATATAGGCAAAAGAAAAGAAATAAAGTAATGCAAATAAACAAAGAAACGATAGAACAGCTCTTCCGGCAGCATTATCTGAGGATGTACCAATTGGCCAGGGTACTTCTGAAGGATGATGCAGCCAGCAAGGATGTGGTGAGCGAAGTCTTTGCCGATGTGCTCGACGGAAAGACTCAACTGGGTCTTGATAACGAGACAATAGCCAGCGATTCGCCCCTGCCTTCCACTAACGCCGGGAGCTATCTTCTGGTGTGTGTGCGCCATAAATGCCTCAACCTGTTGAGCCGACAGAAGATGAAAGACCGGGTTCATCATCTCCTGAAAGCCGATACTTCGCCTTCGATAGCTCCCCTGGAAGCGGCGATTGCCGAAATAGACAAGGAGACCGAAAAGTACGAGGCAATTCAGACTTATATGAATGCCGAGCTCACGCCACAAACCCGCAAGGTACTCGATCTCCGTTTTCGGCAGAAACTGAAATATCGGGAGATTGCTACGGAATTGGGCATCAGCGAAGTGGCAGTTTATAAGCATCTGGCGCAAGGCATCAGAAAATTAAAGCAAAAGTTTAACCCTTAGCAGATTTATTATGGACAAGTTTGAAAAAATACTGGATATCATCGACCATCAGGAGAAGTATTCTGATGAGGAGATTCGTGAAATATTGCAGGATGAGGAATGCCGAAAACTCTATCAGACGATGGTGGAAGTGGATTCTGCACTTGAAAGCCCCTCTCCTATTATTAATGTAGATGAGGAATGGGAGAAATTCAGCCAGGAGCATCAACTTCAGGAAGTATCCCATCCTATAACTTCCTGGCGTAAACTGGCAGCATCCATCGCCGGCTTTGTCTTGATTTCGGGTATTGCCTTTGCCGCAATCCATACTTACATCAAGCGCAGCCAGGAACCAACCCAGGTAACCGCAGACACTCATCCGGAAGTCATAAAATCAGATTCCACAAAGCAGGTAGCAGCAAAGGATTCCCTGACTCATCCGAAACCAGAAAAGCCAGCCATTCACAAGACTTTCGAGAATGTGGCTTTCGAGCAGATGATTTCAGAGATTGCTTCTTATTATGATTTACAAGTGAAGTTTGAGAATAACGAGGACAAGACCCTCCGTCTCTATTACGAATGGAACAGTCATTCGAGCATCGAGAACATCGTAAAAGAACTGAACCAATTCGAGAATGTAAACATCGAATTGCAACAAAACGAGCTGATTGTAAAATAACAAATAAAAAGCAACATCATTATGAGAAGATTTTCAGCCATCATATTCCTGCTGTGCACGTTCGCCCTGGCGATGAGCGCACAGCACATCCAGCGCAACTATCACGACCGCAGCATGTCGGACGTCCTCATCGACCTCGACAAGGCTTCCAAGCGCTACAAAATCAGTTTCATCTACAACGAACTGGAGGATTTCACAGTTACCCAGAACGTGAAGACAGCCAATATTCCCGATGCCATCCGCAAGGTAATCGGTTTCTATCCGATGCAGATGACCGTGGGCGACAGCCTCATCACGGTAGAATGCATACGCAAGAGCGAGCGCAAGCTGATAGGCAGACTGATAGACAATCACAATCTTCCTGTAGAATTCGCCAATATCCAGCTGCTCAACCCAAAGGATTCCTCCTTTCTCTGTGGAGGCGTGAGCAACGCCAATGGCGATTTCGTCATCCCCTGCCAGCAGAAACAGGCCCTCATGAAGGTTTCTTTTGTAGGCTATAAGACGATTTGCAAGCTGGTACCTATTGCCCGCATCGGAAATGTGAGGATGCAGGCGAATTCATACCTGTTGAAAGGTGTGACCGTTGAAGCCGCAAGGGTTGTAGAAAAAGTAGATAGACAAATCATCTTCCCTACAAAAGAGCAGGTGAAAACGGCTTCCAATGGTTATGATCTGTTGGACAACTTGTCTTTGCCTACCATTATCGTAAATCGAGCAGAACGCAAAGTTCTGTCATTAAAGGGCGGAGATGTGCAAATACGCATCAACGATGTCAAGGCTAGCATGCAAGATGTATTGGCTTTGCAGCCGGATGAAGTTACAAAGGTGGAATTCATCAATGTTCCTGGACTCAAATATGGAGACAGCAATCTGGATGCAGTCATCAACTACCAGGTCCGCCGACGCTATGCCGGTTATGTGGGTGGAGTTTCTACGATGCAAGGCACCAAGGCTGGTTTCAATAATAGCGACGGTTATTTCAAATACAATCTGAAGAAATCGGAATTCAGCATCAACTACAGTTTCTCCTATCGCTCGGTAGAGGAACGAAGCTATGAGAGTCTCGGTACTTATCATCTGCCCACAGGAGAAACTCTACATCGCAATTATTTAGGTTATGATTCTCCGTTCCTATACACCACCAATAATGTACAGTTGGGTTATAATCTTAGTGAGCCAGACAAATATACATTGAATGTACGGTTGAATTTCTACAATCACAACAGTCCTGTGAGAGGCATGAACCAGCTTTATCAGGAAAGCGGCAAGGCAAATCAATATCTGCAAAACAACAGAAAAATGCTGGAGCAGATTCCATCTCTGGACATTTATTATTCGCTCAACATGCCCCATGACCAGAACCTGGCTCTGAACCTGGTGGGTACTTACATCGGCACAGATTACCAATATCGTATGAGGGAATATACGTTCAACAAATCGCCGGATGAATCTGTAAAGAACGCTCCGCTGACCGATTACAGTTATGATGCAACTGGTAGAAAGCGCTCTCTTATTGGTGAAGGAACATACAGCAAGAACTGGAAACAGATGGCTTTATCGGTAGGTGGACAATATAATATCAGCCACACAGATAACATCTATGTGGGAAGCAGTAATGCTGATACGGAATTGAAGTACAGCAATCTCTATCTTTTCACCCAGCTACAGGGACAGCAGAAGTGGTTCAGTTATCAGGTGGGAGTTGGCGCAACCAGGTCTTCCATCCATCAGGGGGAGAACGGATACAGCAAATGGCTGTTTCGACCACAGGTAACTTTACAGGCAAAGGCTAGCGACCGTCTGAGTTTTAAATGGAGCAGCAAAATCACGTCAGACATCCCAAGCCTTTCCGACTTGAGCGAGTTGCGCCAATATTCCAACAGCTTTGAGGCGCGTGACGGCAATAGCGGTCTGAAGCCATTTACCGGCTACAACAATACCTTGTCGGCTTCCTGGAACATTCCGCTGATGTCTGTGTACCTGGAGGGAAACTGGACGTATTACGACAAGCCTATAGCTACTTCTATCTTGCCCGAAAAGCGGGAGGATGGCTCTTATCTCTTTGTGAGCAAACCGGAGAATCAGAAGAGTCATGATTACAAGCACCTGTTGTTGACTCCTGAAGTTCACCTCATCAAGGATCATCTGGATTTAAACCTTATGTGCGAGTATCAGAATGTCAAGACAAAGAGTTTGGATTATTCCCACGAGTTCAATTACTTCAGTTATGGAGCAGAAATTCGGTACATGACGGGCAATTGGAACATTGGCTATGGTGCCTATAAGGTGGAAAAGAGTTTTTGGGGAGAAAAGACAAACGGCGGAGAGCCAACCTCCAATCTTGCCGTAACCTACAGTTATAAGAACTGGCAGTTTGGCGTTCTCGGATTATTCGTATTCTATCCTCATGGCTGCGTGTATAAGGATGAACTTTTCAACAAGTATGTGCAGCAGAAGAACAAGGTACGCCTTGCTGATCAGGGCAACATGCTTGTCTTTGCTGCCAGCTTCAACTTCAGCCATGGCCGCAGATACCATACAGGCAGCCGTAAGCTGAACAATAGCGATAGAGATAATGGTATCAGATAGAACGGCGACTTGTAGTTATAAAAAATAATCTTTCTAACTGGGAAAATATTTTTTTCCAGTTAGAAAGATGAAATTCTATTATTCAGTATTCGTTATGGAAAACCTTGTAGGGGTCCAACTGCTGCATTTTTTCCTTTATTTTCTGCTCTATTCCCTCTGATGGTTCCGGAATTTCGGCACCCATTTCCTTGGCTGCAGCCTCATCCTCGGCAGCACCGGCACTATCACCCAGACTTCTGCGAACCTCGCTGCGCTCGCGATACGCATCAATAGAGAAAGGATTTACATCCATCACTTTACCGTAGGTCTGTTCAGCCTCCTCCATCTTTCCCTGCGCCTTCTCTACACGAGCCTTCAGCAACAGCACATCCTCGTTGCCCGGAATATGCTCATAGAGGAAAGTTGCATCGAGTTCTGCCTCGGAAAGCTGAGCCTGATCCAACAGGATGCTGCCACGAAGCAATCGGGCGGCATAGAAATCCTCACGCTTGCCTATCGCCTCTGTCAGCATCGACACGGCACGGGGTGCATCGCCCAGCCCTCTGCAGGCTCTGGCATAGAAGAAATACGTCTCTACATTCTCAGCATCCAGCTGCAGAGCCTTGTCGCACACATCCGTCATGGCGATGTAATCCTCCATCATATACGCCACATCCGCCATACGCAGCAACACCGCCACGTTGCCGGGCTGTGCCTCCGAGATTTTCTGCAACTGGGCATAAGCCTGCTGCAGGTTGCCCATCGAGATGTAGGCACGAGAAAGATAGTCGCGGCATTCCAGATCTTCGGCATTCAGCTGCAGAGCTTGTTCCAGAAACTTGGCTGCAAGGTCAAATTGGTGCATGCGGAGAGCACGCACACCATCATATTTCACCTTGTCGAAGTCCTTTTCCTTCGTTTCTCTCACTTCTTCGGTAGTTTTTTGCCCACCAAATAGCTTTTTCAATATGTTCATATCCAATTGATTTTTTAAGTTTTGAATTGTTTGTTGTTGAAATCGTCTCAAACGACAAGGCAAAGATACAAATAAAATCCAAAAAACGCCCCTTTTTTGGAAGAAATATTTTCTTTTTTCTGATTTTTGGATAATAGAAAACAAACTAAAACGACCAGAGACAATCCATATAAGTATTTACCTTACAGAGAGTTACAACTTTTCCGAATTTCAATTAAAGGCATCAATCTATCAATCTATCAATCTATCAGTTGTTTTTTAAGTACCCCCTCTTACTTTTCACGCCCTTATATATTTATATATAACTAATTAATATTCAATAAGTTATAATAATAAGAGAGGAGGAATTGGAAGAATGACACCCCCTTATTTATAACTGATAGATTGATAGGTTGATAGACTTTGAGACTGAGACTTTTTTAATCAATTGGAACGCTATTTTCTGCATTAACTATCTGATAATAAGCCTTTTAGAAGAAGAGAAAGCGTTCCTGTTCCAATTGTCCCAGTTGTTCCAATTAATTTTTCAGCATATCTCTCCTACCCCTATTTTTATATATATATTTATATATATTATATATATAAATAATTAATAATCAATAAGTTATATAATAATAAGAAGTAAAGAAGAAGGACAGCTGGAGAATTCATACCCACTCAAAATTAATTGGAACAACTGGAACTGGAACGCCACCCCTTGAAAATCCCCTCTTCTCTAGAAGGCATTTCTCACTCCACTACCCAATCCGAAATGTTATGCGTAGCACTATCAAAATTCACCCCGACCTTGGTTATGGGAAGGCCCGACAAGGCAAAACGCTGGCGATAGTTCTTGAGATTGATCTGCTGCATCTCCACCTGGGCATTCTGATTAAGTTTCAACTCTATCAGGTAAAGACGAGATTTCGTCATAACCACGATATCAACCCTGCCATTCGGAGTATGTACTTCTACATCTACCATCCAAGCCGTAAGAAGCGAGAAGATGACATAGAACATCTGCTGATAATGCCCCTCATAGTCCGTATTGGCACAATATGGAACCGTGCCCAGGAAAGACTGCAAATACTGCAAGGCCTGTCCCAGGTCTTCCTTATCGAAGGCACGAGCCATGTTGCGGGTCGTATTATTGGCATTCTGCGTGTTAGGCGTTACATAGTAAGGAATCAGCGCCTTGGTCAGCCCCAACCGCACTTCCCTGTTCGGAATACCCAAAGTATAGGAATCGTAAGCCTCTTCATAATCCTTGATGGTAATGTAGCCACTCTGATAGAGCAGAGGCGTAAGAGTTGTCATCGTTTCCGTAGGCGCATCAAAGTCTGAAACGCCCGCTTCCATGGATTCGGCGAAATCGCTGAAGTTGACCCCAAACTTCTTCATCATATTGATGAGATAGGTAGGAGTTCCCGTAGAAAACCAGAATGGCTCTACCCGCTTTAGCGAAAGACTGCTGAGCAAACTGAACGGATTGAAGATATCAGGCGATTCTGATGCAAAATGATAGCCGTCATAATAATCCTTGAGTCGGCTCAGCGTCTCATCCATCGTCCAGTTCTTTGCCTCAGCCAGTTCCTGTATTCCCTCTTTTAACTGGGTAAGCATCTCCTCCTTGGTAATACCACAAATGCCCGCATACTCGGGGAGCATGCTGATATTGGTGATGTTGTTCAACTCGCTGAAGATGCTGAGCTGCGAAAACTTGGTAATGCCCGTGAGGAATACAAAATGCAGCATGGAGTCAGAATCCTTCAAGGGACTGAAAAAATTGCGAAGAATCTGCCGGAGAGCCACCAGCTGGCTTTCCTCGTGCACCACATCCAGGAGGGGTGCATCGTATTCGTCGATGAGAATGACCACCTGCTTGCCGGTTTGCTTATAAACTTCGCTGATGAGATTGAGCAATCTTACATTTGGGTCGGGCGCATCCGTCATAATTCCCCATTTCTCTTCATGCTGTTTCAGAATAAAGAGAAGATAGCGTATCAGCGCATCCTCCTGCATGTGCTTGCCACCCGACAGATCAAAATGCAAGACAGGATATTCCACCCAATCCTGTTCCAGCCTTTCCATCTCCAGCCCCTTGAAAAGTTCCTTCTTTCCTTCGAAGTAGCTTTGCAAGGTAGAGACAAGAAGCGACTTTCCGAATCGACGAGGGCGACTCAGAAAAAGATATTTCTTGCCGGAATGGGTCATCTGATGGATGTACCCGGTCTTGTCAACATAGAGATAATTCTTGGTGATAATCTTCGAGAATGTCTGTATGCCTACAGGATAGAATTTTGCTGCCATAATCTGCACCGTTTTGATTTTGGCACAAAGTTAAGCAAAAATTCTGAGAACAACAAGCAAATCAGAGTTAAAAATACAAGATTGGGATAAAGAAAGAATAAGCTTTCCTTTTGAAAAGGAAATAATTGCTGATTTCTTTCCTTTTTAGAAGGAAACTTTCTACGTTTGCAGCCGATTGTAGGAATCGACTTTGATGGAATAGGCATCTCGTTCTGTGCCGTGATGATTTCCTGCAAGTTTGCCCTGCGGGAGAAGCGGAAGTGGATGCGTTTATCCATATTCCCAAAGGAAAGCATAAAAATTCCTCAAATAAAGCAACTTTTAGAATTATTTCGAAGTATAGTTAGAAATATTTTCGTATTTTTGCAAAGTATACTTTAAAATATTTCCTCTAAACACATAAAAAAGACTTGCTGTCCCACGAATTGGCACAAGTGCAAGCTAACTTTGCACACAGAAATCAAAATAGCAAAGTTATGAAGAAAAAAAAGTTATTTTTCAAGGAATGTCATCTCGCAGGCCGCCAATATCATGACGCCAATGAAGTTTGGGAAGAGTTGAAGGTCGGCACTCTGCTTGAATTACAAAGAGACCAAGAGAACCCATACGACAAGAATGCTGTCGCTGTGGTTTACTCAAAAGTGGCAGATAACAACGAGAAAGAGGAATATCTGCTAGGCTATCTTCCTCGCACTTCCAATACAGAGATTGCCCAATTATTGGAAATGGGGTGGGCATCTATCTTTGAATGCCGCATCAGCAAGATCAACGAAGATGCCCATTACGAGAACCAAATTCGCTTGACCATTCGCATCAAGCAAAACCAACAAGCACAGAATTGTGTCGAAAGCTAACCCTAATATCGGGCCAGGTCGTAGGGACCTGTATGGTGCGGCGTGGCCTTGACCTTTCTGTGCTTTCCTACAAAGGGACAGGATACGCCGCTCACACGTCGGTCTTCGGATGCAGGCTTCGGGAGGATTTCCTGTCCCTTTTCTTATTTACGAAATAATCAGCAGCTTATTTTATCTTTTCATGACGATTTTAAGCACTTTTTCTTGATGCTCATTCATATCATCCACATTCCATTCCAATCCAAAAGGACGTTTAGACGTCTCATCCTTAATCCCATCATCATAATTGTCTTGACATATTTGCAACATGATTCTGAACTTTAGAGATGCTGTACTAACTTGATTTGACTTTGAATCCAAATAACGGTTTTTCTTATCAATTGGATTCCAGTCTGAACCAGAGCTATTAGCATCGGAACCAATCATGGCAAAGTTTCCAAAACAATTGATGTCTTCTGAGCTGACAGGTTTATCGCTACCAGCCTTAGCCTGAGGATAATAATGTTCAAGGCTCTTACGAGTTCGAGAGAAATAGAAGTTATTAAATACCTCTAATTCAAAATCACTACATCCCAAATCTTGAAAGAATCCGATACGTTTTGCATCTCCTTTCTTAGCTTTTCCTCCACGTAGTTCCTCCGCATACTTTCTCCATATTTTATAGTCTGTATAATCAAACACATAGAGAGGTATATTGGGCGCTCCCTTAGGATAGATGCGATTAAAGTCTCGTTCTACATTTTCCAGTTCTACATTCAGATGTCCATTTCGTATCATCGTGTCATCAAAGCTATTAGGCTTTGGCTGGTTTCTTTCATTGAGTTTTTCCGCATTCAGATACACATCAAAGAAGTACTTATCAGCCAAATCTCTCATAAAGACGAGATAATCACTAATATTATCGCTCTCAAACAAATGGTACAGACAATAGAACAGGTAGTTCTTGCGTTGCTTCGCCGTAAAAGTTACCTCGAACATAGATAGCAACTGTACCAGCTCTGCCTGCACAGGTTTGTCTTCCGACAAATCCTTCAGATAGACAGCATTTCCATTTTTATAGTAACGCTGCAACTTCCACGGATTTTCAGAAATACGGTCCTCACCGAGCGTATGATGAACCACATAATTATCCAAGAAATACTTAGCCTTCAACAGATTATAAGCAAACCGCTTTACGAAATCAGCCGTAATGGTAATCTTCTCAAACTCATTAAGCAGTTCCTTGTCATCAAGAGATAATTTCAAAGGATCAAATTCTTGTTCCTTCATCCTCGTAATCTTCAACACAATCAAGAGGAAATTAGGGAAGTCTATGATGGGTTGAAATCTATCATTTTCATCTAACGTCGTACTCTGGGGCACTGGCTTAACAGGAGTATCCAACAACTCAGCAATCGTTTTTCTACCCAAAGAATTACCTGCATTAGCTGGCATGTCGGCAAATGCATCAAACGACTCTAAGACGAAACTATCCATGTTCTCACCAAAAACAGTTTTCATATCAGACATTTTTTGCTGAACGTAAAAACACATATCACTACATGCTTCCCAGATACGGCTGAACTTTTCCATCGAGGTATTATCCCCGATAAATTGCTCACTCAATTTTGCCTTAACAATTTCATGCTTCTCCAGCTGTTCACCACGAGAATTCATCACCTCAAAATAATGGTTCAAATCCACATCCTTCGGCACTCGATAATGTATGATATGGACATGATTCAAGAAATACTCTTTGAATTTATCCACATCAGTTTGAGCCAAACCAACAATCTCATCCAGTCCTGCTTTTGCAGACTCGAAGCCATTCTTGATACCAAGGTCAGGCATCTCGCCAAGATCCTCTTTCTCTCCACGCCCTGATAATGCCTTTATCGTAGAAGCAGAAGCTTTTCGTGCCGAATAAGTCAAGCTATTATAAATGTTCTGCACTCCCAAAGCTCTAAGTATGAGGTAAATCGTAGTCAAACGCTGTTGACCATCTATCACCTCATATTTGTTCTCATCACGCTTATAAGTGACAAGAGTACCTATGTAATAAACCGTTTTGCCCATATCCATAGAATCATGGACATCTTTTATCAAAGCACAGATTTCATCTCGTTCCCACGCATAGTTACGCTGGTAGATAGGAATTACGTATGTAATAGGTGCTCCGTAGTTATCACAATAGATTTCCTTGATAGAACACTCTTTCAAAATACTTTTCAAATCTTTCATTGTCTTCTACTATTTATAAAAACGATTTACTTTAAAGAAATAGAGATAATTCAGATAGACTTTATCGCCATCACGCCCATCCAGATTCTCGGCATTTGTTCTGCCATTCTTTTTTCCATCCTTTATGTCGCTATTAGACAAAGGAATTAGCTTGTCTGCCAACACGCTGAGTAATGTAGTGGGGGTATCCTGCCTGGCTATCAACTTGTACATATTAAATGAATTCTTCAAATTCTCATTAGTTTCCATAATGAAATTCTGAGCAGAAAGCCATCCCAGATTTGTATATTGCGCTCTAAGCGAATAAGCCCAAACAAAGGCATAAACGACAAATTGCTCAAACAGCTCCATATCTTCTTTGGTTGGATATGACTCCGGACAAAACCTATCTACATACAGGAGAACTGAAGTATCAAACAGCAACCGGGCAATACCATTGCCTACTCCCTTCTTGAAATAGCGATCCAATGTCTTCACTATAATATTGTCGTTGATATAGAACCCCTCGTACTTGCTATTATCTTGAATGTCCTTTAGTATGGCATAATAATGCTTCGTATATTCAAAGAAAGGTTTGCCTGCTATAATTGGAGCGTCCAATTGAAATGCATTGATATTGCGAGTTCCAGAAACGAATGGCATCGCAGAAGAATTTACCATATCTGCATAACAATAAGCACTCTTATAGAATTGAGCATAAGGAGTCCGTGCAGAACGAGTAATCCCCTTGAACATGTGGATATTACGTTCATCCAACACTTCTGCCCTATTGCCATTTACCCATTCTTTGATACGATACAGATAGTTTCCGAAAAAATCTGCCAAACCACTTTGAGATATTTGTTCCCATCCCTTGACGATTCTTTCAACCTCATTCTCCTCTATACCAATCATTTCACGTAAATGATAAGCTTTCAGCAAATCATGTGGATATAGAGCTTTGCCACGAGCATTCTGAGAATCAAAAAACTGAAAGGCTTCAGAAACGTCAGATGTGACAACAACAATAAGTTCACATCTGTTCTCTACAAATTCTTCCAGTCTTCTACACTCCTGTTCCTTTACATAATACTCTTCTTTCTGTTGTTGACTTTCTTTCAAATCAGGTTTGCTGACGCGTCGTTCCAATGCTCGATAATTATTGGATATATTACGGGCATTATACTCATTGTCATATAATTCTTGTTGGAGAAAAGCTATATCGTTCTTCCCCAAAGCCCTTAGCAACAAAGAAAACGTAATGATTCTCTGCAAGCCATCAACTATATCATACGAGCCTTGGCTTGATGCGCGATGAAGAATCAGAGTACCTACCCTGTAACTTTCTTTATTGTCATTCATCGCTTCGATAATATCATCAAGCAACTGTATTGCATTACGAGCAGTCCACTTATATGGACGCTGATAGATCGGAATCGACAGATTCACACCATTAATGTGTTCCCCACCATTCGAAATCGTTTGACGAAGAAGCAAATCACCAATAGTAGTTATAGACAACGTAAGTTTATCCTTTTGGGATTGTTGTACCTCATCAGACAAGGCACATTTATTCCTCACAATGTACTCATGAGGACACGTAGGCATAGTCTTGGCAAAAGTCCATTGACATTTACCTATCAAACTGCGTAATTTTACTTCATCATAGTTCATATTTTATGAAATTATTGTTATGTCGGCACAAAGATAAGAAAAACTTGTATCAAATCATAGGACAAGTTCTTTTTTTAAGAAAAAATGTATCACAAATCAATAAAATCGCAAAAATATCGTTACTTAATGTAGATAAAATCGTATATAACATGAGAACTCAAGCGAAATTCAAAGAATACATTTGGCTGGTAAACACCATCAACAAAGCCCGAGCTATTTCTTTTGCAGATATTCAAAAGAAATGGCTTGAAACGGACATGAGCGAAGGAATAGAATTGGCTCGTTCAACCTTCAATCGGCACAAAGATGCCATAGAAGACATTTTTGGCATATACATCGAGTGCAACAGGAAAAACGGATATAAATATTCTATTGGAAATCCTGAAGCATTAGAGTCCGACTCCATACAAAACTGGATGTTAGCCACACTTGCATCCAACAATATTATTAGCGAATGTGTATCGCTTCAAGATAGGATTGTGCTTGAAACTGTACCATATGAAGGCGAAAGCCTCAAACAAATCCTTGATGCCATGAAACAAAACATCAAGATAACCATTCTTTACAAGAGGTATGGCAATACAGATGCCAAAAGCTATACTATCGAGCCATATTGTATAAAATTGCATAAGCAACGTTGGTATGTATTGGGACACTTCCATTATACAGAAGCAGAAACCCAAGAAGTAAAGGATTACTATGCCCTATTCTCACTTGATAGAATCAAAAGCATAGAATCAACAGATACCAAATTTGAGATAGCTCAAGACTTCAACGCTCAAGATTACTTCAAGGAATATTACGGAGTGCTGATTGGCGACGGAACTGCTGTTGAACGGATTAGATTTAGAGCTTACGATTACGAACAGTATCGGGTAAAAGACTTACCTCTCCATGCTACTCAAAAAGCTATCGCAAAAGGCGACAACTATATGGACTTCGAAATCACCATGCGCCCTACCGTAGATTTCTTTGGATATTTAATGAGCCGGGGAAGCCAATTGAGAATCCTCTCACCAGAATGGTTGGCTGAACAGATACACGACTTGCATCAAGACGCAATGAGAATGTATGAAAAATAGAATAGGAAAGGGGCAAGACCATGGCTCAAAGCACCATGATCTTGCCCTTTTCTATTCTGACTTTTGCCACACCCATCTCGTTCAGCGCCGTGATGATTTCCTGCAGGCTTGCCCTGCGGGAGAAGCGGAAGTGGATGAGCTTACCCATATTCGCCTGAGACTGGAAGACTACGGTCTTATTGTACCAGGCTCCGATGTCGCTCATCGCCTCTGCCAGCGTAACCTGATCCATATCGAAATCGCCTTCCAGCCAGTCGGAGGCTGAAGAGGAAGCCTTAGACACTACTATCTTATCCGCCTGGAGCGTAGCAGTCTGCCCCGGGCGCATTTCTACCTCCGTATCGGCATTGCTCACCTTCACCTTGCCCTGCATCAGGGTTACCTTTGGGGCATCCTTGCGATAGGCTTTCACGTCGAATATGGTGCCTAATACCTGCGTCTGCATCTCTCCTGCCCTTACCACGAAAGGACGATGAGGATTCTTGGTTACCTCGAAATGAGCCTCGCCCTTCAGACGGACTTCCCGGACTTCTGCATCATCGAAAGATGCAGGATATTCAAGCGTAGAATTGGCGTTGAGCATCACCCTGGTGCCATCGCTCAGCGTTACCAATGTGGTGGTTGCTGCCGGGGTAGAAACCACGCAATAGCCATTGCTCAGGGTCTGCTCCACCTGCTTGGGAGAAGTGACCTCTGAGAAAAGCTCCATGGAGAACTCCGTAGGTTGAGAAATCTCCTGGGATGAACGGAAAATAAAAAGGAAGAGGCTTGCCGCTACTGCAACAGATGCCGTAATCCAAGTCAGGATTCGGGCTTTAGAAATCTTTCTGGATGAAGATTCTCCTCCGATTTCATCCTCTATCTTTTTCTCAGACAATTCATCTTCTGCCTTCTGTAGATGTTCCTCCTCAGAAGAAATATGCTTCTTCTCGAAGGCTTCCCAAGCTGCCAGCGTTTCTTCCTTCGAAGGCTCATCGCCCAAGGCTTCCCCGAATATCTGGGAAAGCCGGGCATCAGAAACATTTTCTGAAACTTTCTCAGAAGCATTCTCAGAAACATTTTCTGATACAGAATCCATTCTATAATCCAGTTCTTGATCTTGATTCTTATTCATGATTTTTCCTCCTAATTCTCTATGTTTGTATACTTCATTCGCTCGCGCAAGATGGCGAGTGCCTTGGAAATATGCTTCTTAACGGTGTTGGGACTGATGCCCAGCCTGTCGGCTGCCTGCTGATAGGTGAGATGCTCGAAATAGCAGAGGCGGAGAATCGTGCAGGTGGGTTCCTTCAGTTCCCTCGCTATCTGCTCCGCCTGTTGCAACAGGCGCTCGTGCTCCTCATACCGGGTACTCATATCATACCGGGTGGCCTCTATCAGCGCCTCCACGTTGGTCTGTTCCACCTGCTGGTGCTTGAGCCAGTTGAGGCAGGCATTTCTCACCGATGCGTAGAGCCAGCTCCTCCTTGTTTCCATCTGCAAGGAGGAGAATTGGTTCCACGCCTTCTCGAAAACATCTCCCACAATGTCACGGGCCTCGTTGAGGGTGTGTCATAAGTCTGTGACGCACCCCTTTTTATTTTTTGCCTTTTCACAG
>OIYR01000501.1_pt1 | contig 21557 bp, 19 predicted proteins | sample 1588221 | NCBI WGS metagenome assembly OIYR01 (sample SAMN03283292) | human gut metagenome | biome: human-associated habitat; material: feces | host: Homo sapiens | place: Peru | collected 2012
CGGTTCTTAGGGGGGAAGAGGGCAGCAATGCCCTTGACCTACCCGATCGACCGTCAGACTTGGCACAGCGTGACGGTCGAGGTGTGCGTGCCGGCAACGAGATTGCCAAGCTGTATGCCGACAACAAGGTGGATGTCATCATCTATGCGGTGGAAAAGTCGCTTGACTCGTACAAGTTCAACCTCCTGCACTGCAAGCAGACTTTTATCTCGCAGTTGAAAAGCGGAGCCTTGGGAGCGAGAACCATTGACGAGGGAGCGATGGACGAGAAATCGGGCATGAATTTTTCAGAGTATATGGCTATTCTCTCCGGAAATACCGACTTGCTTGACAAGGCGAAGTTGGAGAAGAAGGTTGCTTCTCTGGAGGGTGAGCGCAAATCGTTTAACAAGGGTAAGCGTGACTCAGAAACAAAATTGCAGTCAAAGACGTCAGAGCTGGGCAACAACAAAGCCTCTCTCAAGGGAATGACCGAGGACTACGGCAAGTTTATGGGCAAAGCCAAGAAAGACAAGGACGGCAACATCCTCAACCTCATCACTCTTGATGGTGTGGAGTCCACGAACTTAGAGGTTATAGGAAAGCATCTGCAAATGTTGGCGGAGAAAGAGACAACTGGCGGACAATACAAGCGGATTGGAGAAATCTACGGATTCCCTGTCAAGATTGTCAGCGAGACAAGTTTCGAGAATGGTCTTCCATTTGTTGGCAACCGCTTTTTTGTCGAGGGCAATTACAAGTACCAGTACAACTACGGTCACATTGCCAAGTCGGACCCGATAGCAGCGGCAAACAACTTTCTGAATGCCTTACAGAAGATACCAAGCTACATTGAGCAGTATGATTCAAGATGCAAGGCTTTGGAAAAGGAAATACCGCAACTGGAAGAGATAGCTGGCAAGACTTGGAAGAAAGAGGAAGAACTGAAAGGTCTTAAAGCGGAACTGGCGGCGTTGGATAGAAAAATACAGTTAGAATTGGCACCACCTGTTCCTGAAAAGGATATAAGTGATAAATCTCAAACAGATAACAATACAATCAAATCGGGAGAATTCCACTCTGATACAATAGTACAACAAGAAAGGAAGGTCCGAATTGGTCTTTAATTGTTCTATTTATAAAGTGGCAAGCAAACTTATTATGAGTTTGTTTGCTGCTACCTTTTCTTAATCTTGTATAAATTATCTAAACACAGATAGCTCTCCGTTCACGTTTTGATATCATATCGTAATAAAAACAGCATTTATATATATACAAAAAATCCGAGGTATCAAAGAATTATACTTAAATAATCTTAAATTTACATTGCAGAGTTGATATTTCCTGCCATTTCTTGATTTTTCTCAATAAATTTTCGTATCTTTGCTGTCGGATTATATAGCCAGACCGCAGTTGTCACTGTAAGATGAGTTCTTTCATGATACCGAGTCGGTTTAAGCCGTGCTGAGTGTAGCGAAGTTACGTATCTGACATATCTATACGAAGTAGGCATTGGGTGGAAATAGCAATCCAGACATAATGGAAGGCGTTTATCGACGCTGTGTTTAAGACAGTCTGTAAATCTAGCAAGTTCACAGTATTCATAGTCTTGAACGTGGTCAACGGTAGATGTCCCGGGTGTGATTATTTCAATCCCGTGGAGACCTTGTAAGCATAGATTGTACCCTTTCGGGCGCAATCAAATGTATTATACAGGTCTCTTTACACGGACATGATTTTCATATCGGCGTGGGCTCTGACGTTGTCTGTTCAACTATGAAAGGCAATTGCTAGAGCCTCAGACTGTGGAATGGACAACAGGACGATTCCACGTTTTTTTTGTGTCAATTTATTAACTGGGTTCTGCTTAGAATAAGTTAACACCGATATGAAAGTCGATGAACGTACACTAAAAGATGTACACACCTATGGAGGTGGTGAAATCCCTCCCAGCGCTGGATTTATCTCCAACGCCCTCCCCGAAGCTCAAAGTTTTATAAAAGCCGAGAGCTCACATACAGGGGTGTCCACCAGAAGTGCACATTTAGCAGTAATGTCTAAAGCGCAAACGGGGGAAGACACTCCACATTGGTATGCTCTACGATGCACTTACGGCAGAGAAAAGACAGCATACGACTATATGAAATCCAAAGGTGTTACGGCTTTCTATCCTACAATCAATTCGGTTAAACTCATAAATGGTAAACGCAAAGTTGTTACCGAGTCACGTTTACCAAACATTTTCTTCGCCTACGGCACCGAAGAACAACTCAAGACTTATGTTTACGACAACGTAAACCTCTCCTTCCTTCGTTTTTATTATCGACACGTCCACATTGGTCGCAGAATCGAGAAGACTCCATTAATAGTTCCCGACTATCAGATGAAAAACCTCCAAATTGCGTGTACTTCAGAGGAAGACGATGTTATCATTGTTTCTGAAGAAATTCAAAAATTTGAGAAAGGACAATTAGTGCGAGTGGTTAAAGGTGAGTTCAAAGGTTTTGTTGGAAGAGTGGCACGTCATAAAGGACAACAGCGAGTGGGTATTGTAGTGGACAACCTGCTGACTGTGATGACTGCATACGTGCCGAGTGCTTATTTGGAAGAATATATTTGAATAGTTGATATACACTCTTGTGTTTATTCCAATAGTTTAGTGAAAATTATTTAATTTACATTTGTAATGACATACGACTTATATACAGATGAACAACTTGTAAACGGTCTTATCAATAACAACAAGAAAATTATCGAATATTTCTTTTGTAAGAAGTGTTCAAAGTTGTTTACTTATATCGTTTATAGTATTTATGGCGGTATGGCATCTCTCAATGAACTTGTAAATGAATTCTATGTCTATATAGCTGCTGATAATTGGAGAAAAGTTCGACAATTTGATTTCAGAAGTAAACTTATGACTTGGATTGGAGTTGTAGCCGTTCGCTTCTTTCAGAAAAAAAAAGAAGTACTGATAGAACATGAGTCTTCTGAAGCTCTAATAGAGAAAACAAAACACTTTAGTGTTTCTTATAATATGACAGTTGATAAAACTTTCGATGTTAGACAAGCTATAAAGCAAATATCAAATATTCGCTATAAAATGGTTATAGAAAAGTTAGATCTTGAAGATGTTATACCTGAGCGTCTTGCAAGTGAAATGGGAATAACCGTAGAAAATTTGTACAATATACATCGTAGGGCACTTCTTCAACTTAGACTTATAATGAAAAGAAAGGAGGATTATGTATGAATAATATATCAGACGAATTACTTGCCGCCTATATAGATGGCAATACCTCTTCATTAGAAAATCTATTTGTAGAAACCAACTTAAGCAACGATGCCAATATGATGGAAACTACAGATATCATGTCTGACATGATGACATTTTCACAAAATGAAGAAGATTATAATCTGTTCACTCTAAATGAAATATTTACTCAACAAATCTCTATAGAAATGGATACAATAAACAACACACTAAATGCTACAGGCATTACCCCTGACATACAGCAACAATATCCCGATAGTTGTGCTATTAAATCTCAACAGATAATCCTAAACGAATTCGGTATAGATGTAAACGAAGACCAATTAGTACAATTTTCGTATGACCAAGGTTGGTATCATGCTGATGGAAGTGGTACTTCTGCTGAAAATGTTGGAAATCTTCTAGAGACAGCAAACATTCCTGTCACACGTCAAGAAAATGCAAACGTTTTCAATCTAGTATCAGAATTATCGCAAGGACATAAGGTTATCGTGGGGGTTGATTCGGGCGAACTGTGGGGGAACAAGTTTAAAGCTTGGCTTGAGGATTTTTTCATTGGAGATACCCCAGACCATGCATTAGTCGTAGCTGGAATAGACACTAGCGACCCTGAGAACATTATGGTAATAGTAGATGACCCAGGAAATGGTGATTATCATAAGGCATATCCTATAGACCAGTTTATGGATGCTTGGAGCGATGCTCAATGCTATATGGTATCTACAGATATTCCTGTGCCTGATCACTCGGCTTCTATGGTAAATTTCGATTATGGTCAAGGGCATATTGCAACAATTGGGGGTGTTGACTATTCTGATTTCCAAATATTCAATGATTTAAGTTATGGACTTCCTGTACATAGTGTCGTTGATGGAACACAAGTATCTCCTGTCGCATCATTGGTGGACGCATATATTGATGTCTCAAATAACAATGTGGCTTTTAATGATATATTCTCGGATAATTTCATGTTTAATGATTATCTTGACACAGACATTGCCACGCAAATGATGCAACACACGTACGCAAATAATTTAAACAGTATAAATTTTAGCGACATCCCTGATGGAATAGATTTCTCTACTATTAACAACAACGATGATTACGAATCTTTCCTGCATGAGACTATAGATTATTTTAATAGTGTGGGGGACTTTGATTCGGCAATGCTATGTGAGCAACAGCTTATGATGGTAGATTATTGCGACAACTTTGGAATTGATTTTTGTTCAACTTTTTTGGGATAAAGTTATTATATGGAAAAAATAGGAATAAACATATCTCGTTTCAATTCTATTATCTCCAAAATCGAACCTTTGTATAAGGATCAATATAAAGAAGGAGATATTGAGGCGATGAAGAAAATGGTTCAAAAAGCATCTGTAAAAGATGTGTCTGTACTTGTTTGCGGTGAATTCAAACGAGGTAAATCAAGTTTTATCAATGCTTTTATTGGAGAAAATATTTGTCCTACAGACCCAGGCATAGCAACATCCGTTGTATCAATAATCAAATATGGACCTCTGAGAAAAGTTTCTCGTGTCTACGGGGATGTGAAAAATCTAAAATCAGAACCAATCCCTTTTGATGATATTGAGAAATATGCCAAAGGGAGTTCTCTTGAGATTGACAATACAATCATGCTAATCATTGAGATTCCTTCTGAAAAACTAAAAGAAGGACTTATACTCATGGACACACCTGGTGTTGGAGGACTTGACCCTCGTCATCTATTTTTGACATTATATGTAATGCCAAAAGCAGATGTAACATTCTTTGTTATTGACGCAGGAGAACCGTTGTCTTCAACAGAACTTGATTTTTATAAAGACAAATTGCTTCAGTACACGAATAATTCTAAGATAATACTAAACAAGAGCGATTTAAAAGCAAAAGAAGAATTGTCTCAGCTAATAGTTGATACAAAATCTAAAATCTCGGAATTCTGTAGTGTGGATAAATCGAACTTGGATATAATTCCCGTTTCATCCACACATTGGGCTATGTATAACAAGACCAAGAATGAGAAAATGAAACTTTCTTCAAATTGCGAGGCTATTGACACAGTTCTAAGCAATGTTGCGCCTGCATACAAGAAGAAAATCTTGGTAGAGTTAAAAGCATTTATGTTGTCCTCTTTGTCTTCTCTTATAGAGAAATATAAATATCAAATTTCTCTGATAGAAGATCCAAATCCAAGCATACAACAAGAATATAAAAATCATCTTTTAGAATTAAAGGCTATCAAAGATGATTTAGCAAACCCAAACTCTGTTACTAGAAAAAGAATCAACAAAGCCATTCGTACCACCCAATCAAATGTTATTAATGAGCTTACTCGCCAAAGTATTCTTTTCTCAACTGATTGTTTGGATCAACTTCTGAAGCGTCCTGAAGCAAAAACAGAGAATGGTGGAAATTGGGTATTAGCCCAACTTAACATGGGATTGGAGTCCATAGCAACAGAGGTTGACCAAAGAATCCTTCTTGGATTTACAGAAGTCAACAATATACTTGGGCAAAACATAGATGTGGAAGACATGGAATTTACCCAAAGAATTAACGCTGACCTTACACCTGCAGAAAAAGATATTGCTTCTAAGGCATGTGGCTTTGCTAGGAATGCATTACCAGGAATGGGAATTGCTACAATGTCAGGAATAGCATTGTCTTTATTCTGTGGCCCTGTGATTGTTAGTCTTGGTGCTCTTGGCGCAGCAGTTGGATATGTATATAAATCAAATAAAGATCAGAATGTTCAACATAGACTATATGAGTTAAAATCAAAATTGGCACCTCAAATAACTATTGTAATGAACGATTTGAAAGCTTATGTACAACAACGTTTTGAGGCGTTCAATGAATCTCTTGTAGAGTGTTTTGAAACTACAAGTACTGAAATTATCGAAGAAATGCAGGAAGTAATGAATAAACTTAAGAGTGCAGACGAAGATGCCAAAGTTGCCGTCAAACTTAAGGAAGAAATGTTAGAAGAATTAAACTTTATCAATGCCCATCAAAAACAAGTAGAATTACTGCTCACAAATCCTTTTGATAAAAGATGACTTCTGAAGCATTAACACTTAAGGATAAAATTATGCAACTCTTGAGAGAATGCAATGACATTCTCTCAAGAGTTGATATACCCACTTTTTCAGACGAGTTAAAGAAGTCGGAAGTACGCTTAATGCAGCCTATGCAATTAGCTATAATTGGGAAAATCAGTAGTTCAAAGTCAACACTAGTAAATGCGATACTCGGTAAGGAAGAAGTAGTAAAGACAGGCCAAATGGAAGAAACATTCAATGTAAGTTGGCTTAAATATGGAGATTCCAGTTCTAACATCAATGTTTTTTTTAAAAATGGTGACATCAAATCTGTCCCACGAAGTGATTGGGCAAAATGGACGTCTCATCAAGAAAAAAATGTCCTTAAAGAACAAGTGAAATTCATTGAAGTTTTTTACAATCATGAAATATTAAAGAGTGTTAGTATTATTGATACACCTGGACTTGACGCTCTTAGCCAGATTGACTCAAAAAATACCATTGCATTTCTAAAAGAGGTTCATCCAGATGCTGTTGTAATGTTATTTACCAAAAGTATAGCGGAATCAACCATGTCTATTTTGCAAGATTTTCAAGGCGCTGGTACTGGAGATTTCAATCTTTCTGCAATGAACGCTATTGGCGTTTTGTCTAAGGCAGATACCATTTGGTCTGTGATGGAGCCAGAAAAAGATATATTGTCGATTGGTGATAGGGTTATCAGAACGACCTTATATGATAAATATCCTGAGGTACGAAAGTCATTATTTACTATTTTGCCAGTTTCACCTCTTATAGGATTATCATCATCAACTATTGATGATATAGATTATTACTCATTAAAGAACTTGAGTGACATTGCTGAATCCACTTTAATCGAGATGTTATCTTCACCAGACTTCTTTGTAGATGCCGAATATGTAGTGGGAATTGAGTCAGATGAAAGACAACGGTTATACAACAAATTTGGATTATACGGAATCTATATTCTAACAGAATCACTACGACGCAACAAAGACGCAAGTGTTGATTTCTTGTCCGATATACTTAAAAAGAAAAGTGGTTTCGGGAAATTCTTTCTAACAATACAATCTCATTTTGGAAAGAGATCAATACTTATCAAATCTCAAAGTATCTTGCAACAATTGCTCCATGAAATAAAGAAAGCAAAACAGCAATATTTCGGTAAGGAATATGATGCCGTGGCCCAAGCGGAAAATTTGATAGTCACTACTCTACTTTCCCTTCATGAATATAAAGAATGGGAGTATCTTTCCAAGTTTTATGATGACAAGCTTGACCTAACCAGCGAGGAAGCGGATGAATTCATATCCCTTTGTGGGGAACATGGGTATTCAGCATCAGAGCGATTACGTTGTAATGAAACAGTTTCTCCTTCCCAACTAATTGATATTGCAACCAAACGTGCTTTCTATTGGCAAAAACAATACAACATATTTTCTGTTGTGGAGCCAGAAAAAGCCGAGTTCTATAAATTATTAGTTTCTTCGTATAATTTATTGCTCATTGATATTCGGAAAGCAATATATGACTACACTTCTGCCAAAGAAACAATAGAACGATCAACTACTTTCCTTGGTCTCAATTACTCAAAAACGGCATTAAAATGAATTGGGTTTCGATAGATTTTGGTAATAGTTATTCATCTGCGACCGTAATGGTTGATGATAAGCCTGTAAAAGTGCATCCGATAGGAGGACTTTACAATATGTATGGTTTCCCAACGGTCGCATACATTGATGACAAAAAGAACATAAAAGTATGCAATGAAGCTTTACCATGGAGATGTCAAAACCCAGAGCGTTTTTTAAAAGATTTCAAACTTAACATTCACGAAAACGAACTTGCATATTTAGGTGTTTCCTATAATGATATCATAACTGAGATATTAAAAACCATCAAGAGTTCTGCAGAGTATGCAATTGGCAACGAAGTAATTGAGGGGGCAGTCATAACCATCCCTGCAACTTATGCAGATCATGACCCACGCAAGCAAATCATGCTAGAATCTGCGAAATCTGCTGGTTTCATTGATATTGAATTTATAAAGGAAGCCGAAGCTGCAGCCATATATTATCATAAACAGCAAAGGACACAATCTGGAACGTTTACTTTAATTTACGATTTAGGTGGAGGAACTTTTGACACGGCATTAATTGAACATACAGGAGATAGATGTAGAATCTTAGGAAATTCATCAGGCAAAGAATGTGGTGGAAAGTATTTTGAGGCTGCGTTATATAAATATTTTAAATCGAAATATAATTTCATTTATAATGAAGATGAAATTATCAGATTACAACAAATCGATGGTATCACAAAGCTTTGCAAAGACATAAAAGAATCCTTGTCAAGCCAAGAACAAGTTTCTTATCCCGTTCCTCTAATGGCGCATACTACCATAGACTGTTCTCGTGACGAGTTCGAAACTTTAATAAAGCCTCTACTTGAAAAAACTTTTCAAGAATGTTCTTCTTTGATACATTCTGTAGGAAAGAAATGGAGTGATGTCAGCCGTGTACTATTAATAGGTGGTTCTACCGCCATTCCATGTGTAAGGACATATCTAAGACAATATCTTATAGGTCAGAATTGTAGTAATATCCATATAATACAAAATAAATCTGAGGAAGGTATTCTAATTGATACACTATTTGCGGTAAGCATAGGAGGACTCTTATATCACTTTTCACATGAGCAACATAAAACTCCAATTGATTATCACGCAAAGGCCATAGCTTACAAAAATGGAGATGGTGTTGAAAAGAACTGGATAAAAGCAGCATATTTCTTTAATGAGGATTATAAGCTTAACGCTTCCGAATCTTCATTTGAACAGATGATGGAAATTTATCAATACATTCTTGACAAACTCGAATTAGAAAATGGAAATCTTATATTTCAACCTATAGTTGAAACAGTTGGCAAAGATGCCATTGACTCTCTTGTAGACTTGCTTATTTATCTTCAGTCGGATTTAGAATCACATGGATACGAAAACTTTATTAAAGAGATATTTGACGTGGATTATTGGACTCCAATAACAGAACGAATATTAAAAGGAGTGATAGAATTCCATAATAAAAAACGACTCAATATAAATAATAATGGACAAACAATGTATCATACCTAAAGATGAAACTGCCACCGATAATGCAGACCTCAGAGCAAAACATGATGACAGCCAAATGAAGTCTAAAGAGGACAACAACAGTCCCAGGTTTAACTATATCCAAGAAGTTTCTTCATGCAAACCCCAAAGGAAATCTTTTGTTCGGTGGTATGAAAGCAATCCTATTTTGCTTGAAGCAGAAAAAGCGGCAATGCTAAAATGTTTTCCAAATTTTAAGTTAGGCAAACTTGACGATGGTCGCCTCTATTGGACTGGAGAATTGGCTCCAGGGGTATATGAGACAAAGTTCGGTCGTAAAAAAAGCTATTATGTGATGGCTGTATATCAGAACAATCATCCTAATCAGCAGATGGGATCATCTGTGTATGTATATCTTGTAGCTCCCGATGTGAAAGATATTATACAAGAATGTGGTTTCCGACCTTCTCACCTTCTCCAAGACTCTGTTGGTGAGGTATATCTCTGTACGACTGAGGCTGGCTTTGTCCAAACAGGAAATACTGTAACAACTGCAGCAACTGTGCTTGCATGGGCTGTAAAATGGCTACTAGCATATGAACTAGTTCTTACTGGAGACCTTTCAGAAGAAAAGTTTAACGAACATCATGGCATATAAATATGAGCAGTAACTGTCAACTTGTTGTTTTCTCCACTAAAGCCTATAATGCTATTATTAGAGAAAGCTTCGATAAAGACCCTGTTGAGACAGGGGGCATACTCCTAGGTCATATATTGGACAATGGAATATGGATTGTCATGGAAGTTTTACCTCCTGGCATCAATAGTATTTTCCAGTATGCCTATTTTGAATATGATAAGGATTTTGTGAATTATCTTGCCCAATCAGTTGCCAATCAATACAAACGTCCTTTGGATTTGCTCGGATTATGGCATCGTCATCCAGGAAGTATGGATGTTTTCTCACATACTGATGATGGGACAAATTCAATATTCGCCCGCCAAAACCCCGTTGGTGTAATTTCGGGATTGGTAAATATCGATCCTAATTTTAGAATTACCATGTACCATTTAGACCATCCAACAGGAAGGAGTTTAGAACGTCCAAACTATAGTGTGATTGATGTCGAAGTGGGAGATGACATTATTCCAGAGGAATACTTCGAACTCCGTTATTTCGATGGAAACGAATCCGACCTTCACCCTTCTGTTGCCCAGCGTACATGTAACTTTCAACCTCGACAGATAGCAACAGAGCAAGAGAACCATGTCTATGGAGAAAACTTGTCAGAAGAGGATACTGGTTTAGACATAAAAAGTACCATATCGAGACAACTACTCCCTGCTGATAAGAGCAATAACCACACCTCAGAACTTGAAAAGAGTTTTTTTCTTTGCTGGAGAGGTTCAAAGAAGAAATGGGGATATACCCTACTTGCTATAGTTGCGGTAATACTAACTGTCTCTTCTTTCAAGTCGATTGTAAACATCTTTGATGGTAGTAGAGATGAACTGGAAGTTGCAAAACCATCACTCTCCGTGGATTCAATCTTATTAAAGGTTGGTGCAAAGTCAGAATTTGTTGATGTATACTACCTTCCAAAGGATAAGAAAGTACAATGGAAATCAAGTAATGACAAAGTTGCTACCGTAAAAAATGGAGAAATTAAACCTATTGGCGTAGGTGAGGCTATTATTAAGGCTTCTATTGATCGAGTTTGTTTCGGAAAATGTCATGTTGTGGTTGAAGCTTCAACAAAAAAAGGTCCTTCCGTTGCCCTAGAACAAACTTCTGGAGAAGTTAAGGTGGGTAAAAGTTATAGCTTGAAGCTTATCAAGAAGGGAAATACGGATATTACGTATTCAACTTCTGACTCTTGTGTTGCAACAGTTTCTGCGGGGGGAGTTGTAACAGGTAAGAAACAAGGAACTGCATACATTAAAGTAAATTGGACGGGGGGAGACCCTCTTACATATACAATTAAAGTAAAATGATCATATGAAATTTGATCCAAATAAATTTATGAAGGGTAAAAAACGCAAACCAACAGTTTGCTACCCTTCTCCTATCGAAAATGCCAACAATGAACTTTGGGGGTATCATTTCGATGAGACCAACTATTACAATATAGTTAGCACATGTAAACCTTCCACCGACATGGGTGGCGTGAAGCCTATTCTTTTAGGACATTTTTATCCAAGCAAACCAGAATCTTTTGGCAATGAACTGAAAGGATATTATTCCAGCAAAGATTTAAAAATGGGGCGTAAAGTACTTGTTTCCTATCCTTATGAAAAGATCTTTGGTCAGTTGATCGTTAGAAGTTCCAATCCAGACGTAATGTCCCTTGATGGAAAAGAGAATAAACTATCCGCTTTAAAAACAGGTGTAAGTGAAATTCAATTCCTCAATGACAAAGATGTTCTTTATACCCAAAAGATACAAGTTGTTGAAGATGTCGAATCAGAAGTTGAGGTCGATGCTTTAAGGGTTATCTGTGGAGAATCTTTCCATTGTTATATTGAGAAACGTCCAATATTTATTGATGTAGATGGAAAAGAAGCAAATTTAGAGCCTGTAAAACTCAAAATAGACATTTTTTCTCGTAACACCGGTATCCTTGAATCCGATATTATGCTAAAGAAAGGAGCCGTCATTATTGGATGTGGTTCTGTTGGAAGCCTTGTTGCACTTGAATTGGCGCGTGCAGGTGTCGGAAGATTTTTTTTAATAGATATGGATATTCTAGGATACCATAACATCTGTCGCCATCAATGTGGCATTCAAGATGTTGGTAAGTTCAAGACTACAGCTGTTAAGGAACGCATCTTACAAATCAACCCAACAGCGCAAGTTATAACAGCCAACAAGATGATTCAAGAGGTTGACATTTCTTTGCTTGAATCATTCTGCGATAAAGATGCTATCATGGTAGGATGTGCTGACAACAGAGAAGGAGACCTTTACGGTAATCAGTATCTTGCAAAACCAAATGGAATGCCATTTGTTTCTATCGGTTGCTGGGAACGTGCTTTTGCAGGAGAGATATTCTATTGCCTTCCTGATGGAATGCCTGATTATTCTGATTTTGTAGTAGCATTAGGAGAAAGTTCTGGTCGTGTGAACGCAAATACCCACATTTATATGGGAGAAGTTGGAAGTTTTGAGCCTGGTATCTCAGCAGATATAAATTTTGTTACAACCATTGCGGTCAAGATGATTCTAGACTTGCTCAATCGCGATAATAAAGCTTATACACAACGTCTGATACACAATCTTTCTCAATACACTCTAATTTGTAACACAAATAATCCAAAGATTGGTGGTGAAATGGCAGAAATATTCTCATACCCATTGCAAGTTACAACAAGTATTGAAGTTGAATATGCCAATCCATCAGAACAGAAAAAGAAAGGAAACAATTAATGAACCGATATAATATCAGAATTGATGGTGAAGTTATGCCCAACTCCTATACCTATGCGGAGTTATTGATGAATGACATCCTTGGTTTTGATGACATTGAGGTGAAGCAAGTTTCCAAATCAAAATGGACTAATATAAAGTCCTTTTATTTTCCTGAAGAACATGAAAACGAGGCATCTTCAGATCAAGATTTTGATATTGGAGAAGATGGACAATTCCATTTCCATAATCAAAAGGAAAAAACAAATAACCAAACTCAGCAATATGTAATTGATGAGTTTGGTCAAGTTGTTAGTCAAAACAATATTGGTGGGGGCTCTTGTTCAACTTCACGACCACAGACAACTACAACATCAAGCAATACTTATTCTTCAAGTAGCAGCGATAATACAGGATGGAAAGTTTTACTTACGATTGCTGCAATAATAATATTTATTGTAATTACATGTACTACTGGTTGGGGATCAATTCCAGCTGGAGCAGTTGGTTGTGTTGCGTTGAGGTCAATCTGGAGTGATGAATGGTAAGAAAAACTAATGTAAATTTAAAGTATATGAGTGAAACATATAAATTTTACGTTCAAATGGAAGGGGCTACTTATGGTCCCTATTCGGCAAAAGCAGTTAAAGAACTTGATTTGCTTGATGACACCCTTGTTACAGAAGAAAGTATGAATGGGCAATGGTTACCTGCCTCAAGATTTGATTTTGACGATATGGTACGTAAAGAAGGAAATACTTTGTCTCAGCCGCTGAATTCAGCACAGACTGGTAGTATTACAAATCCAGATGGCACAGTAACAAATCCTATGGGCTGGCAATCTCAGCAACCGACAAGCCCTCAAATGTCTACAACACAGACAAGTACAGAAGACAATCCTTCTCCAATAGGATTGTGTATATTGTCATTCCTTATTCCACTTGTTGGATGGATCTTGTACTTCAGTTGGCGTCGAACAAAACCACGCAAGGCATCGGCTGTATGCACATGGGCATGGATTGGGTTTGCTGTGAACCTCGTTGTAACAATTGTGGGGCTATAGCATGTGGCACTAATAACAGTTTTGTCGTATTCCAATTTTAGCAATATAGAACCGTCTTAAAACACCAAGTGTGCGGTTCTATATTGCTTAAATGTTTATAAATATAGCACAATAACAACCATAAAATTTTATTATCATATCCTATAGTATAATTATGGCAACAAATTCTGAATATAGAGTAAACGAAGATGGGTCCGTTACGAAAATCAATGGCGGTTCTAATAAAATAGGAAATAACAGAAAGTCTAGTGGCTCATCTAACAATAATGGATGTATTTGGGGAATCATTATTGTTATTGTAATAGGAGTTATAATTGCCATATTTACATTCCATACTTCTAATTCTTCTGATACAAATGATGATGCAGATTCTATAGCAGAAGTTGTGGATTCTGTAGCCGAAGAAGAGCCTGAAGATGAGGATGTTTATACTCCATCTACGACATATTTAAATGTATCAGACGATGATATTTATATGAGTGCAGATGGTGGCTCTACTGAAATTTCCATCTCAACCGATGGAGAATGGTACATTGATGTTGATGTAACAAGTTGGGGGCATCTTACAAAATCCTCAAATTCAGTAACCTTACAATTGGATGAAAACAGTTCTTCGTCATCTAGAACAGATTATTTCGTAATAAAGTCTGGTAACTACACGAAGAGAGTAAATATAACTCAAGGAGGAGATACGTCTCCTAAAGCTAATATTGAAAGTATTTGGGTAGACCATAATGTGTATCAGAATAATTATAAGGGAATGAAAATTCATGTGAAGTTTACCGTTGAGAATATGAATGGGAAAACTATATATGCTTATGCGTACTTCTATTGGGGTAATAATACAACTCCATTACATGATCCAAATGGGAATAATCTGTCTTTTTATAATTATGGGACACTAAGTTATGACAATGCCCGCTTTGACGACTTTGTGATTTTTGTTCCTTATGCAGGACTTAACATGCAACCAGGTCAAGGTTCGGTGTCTTTATCTTTTGATATTAGTATCCGCACGTCATCTGGTTCCGAACTTGATAGAAATAATAATACACAATTTACACTTTCTAACTGATGGCTAAAACATATCAAATATCGAATAATATCATATTTTGTGTAAATGAAGATGGTTCTATTACTAAATTTGCTACTATAGACGAAAATGGAATGATTGTTCGTCTAGGAGAAAAGGTGAATTATCACAAAAATAGAAGAATTTGGTTATACAGGGGGGCTATTATGCTTTTTATGGGATTGGCAATTGCTTTCTTTTGTATGTTTCAAAATTTAGAATCAAATTATAGATATGAATGTTCCCAGAAGCACAATTATGAACAAAAATACAAAAAATCCCTATCTGAAATTACAACTTTAAAAAGTGAAAAACAGAAGTTGGCTGTTGCTAAACAATCAGTAGAGGAAACCCTTTCTAACCTTAAAGGGAAAATAGGTATGACCTATCCTTTAATCATTTCAGACATAGAAATAGCCAATGTTACATATGATGGAGACGTCGAAACCAACTATGGGAATACAATCTATAGTAGCAATACCATGTATTTAAAACCACGTATTAAATATTATGGTATTTCGTCAGGGTACAAAAATCTTAAAGTCAAATGGTACAATCCAAATGGGACGCTAAAAACGGGAACCAGTTCTCCTTACGGGTTCTCACAGTCTAAGGATTGCTTTATTTACTTAGGAAGTGACAATACTTGTTCCTTAAATAGTTGGGGAAATAGAAATAAAGGTCATTGGACTTCAGGTACATATAGAATTGAAGTGTGGTATGAAAACACTTGTTTAAAGTCTAAAACATTTACAATATATTGATTATGCATAAATTTTATATTCGTATGGATGGCGATATCTTCGGACCATACACTGCAAAAGGAATGGTAGAACTTAATGTTATGCCAAATATCATGGTGACAGAAGATTCTATTGATACATGGCAGCCTGCGGCAAATTTCGATTTTGCTCAATTGGCAAAACAAGATATTTTAGAAAGAATCAAATCAACTCCAACAGTCGAGAATTGTCAACAGGATTTAAGCATTGAGCAAAAACGTGAAGAACTCAAAGCAAAACTAAAAAATCATGGAAAGTTGTGTCATTCTAAAACGATTTCCCATGATCTCAAATCAATTATAAACAGATTCCCTGAGAAAATAGAATATAAAGCAAACTTCAACGAGGGATTGCTTTCAATCGGAGGGAAAATTATTATTACGCCAACACAACTGATATTCCATGCTCATAATTTCAACGTAGGAGATTTAAACGATCGTATATTTGAAATCTGCCATATATCAGGATATGAAAAAGGGATGTTCACATTCTTATATATATCCTTTAATAATGGAAATCGAATTAAACTTACTGTTTGGAATAAATCTGAGATTGTAGAACAACTTGAAGCGCGTAGGACGGCACTCTTACAATAAATGATTAATGGGAAGTTTTCACATAAACAACGATGGCTCTGTGAGCCAATCTGTCGATAAAACCATCAACAATATAGTATGGATTGACTATGCCCAATACAAAGGGAAAATTTCTATTCTACAATTTTTGATACACATACTATGCTAAGAAGTATAGAATCACAACTGCAATATTTGATACAATATCTCCCTACTAATGGTTATCCTTTTTATTATGGGTTCGAATAGTCAATTTTGTATATATAACTGCATACAAGGGAAATGCCTATTCAAAGAATCTACTAAAATCACTTACCTTGGAGATAATACAGTATTAGTTAACCGGAAGGGGAAACTGTAAAGTCTTCTCTTAGGGGATACGTCTTGAATAAATTGAACTTTTGGGGAGATACATTAAAAATGTCTATCCTTCTTTGGAAGCAAAGGTTAAAAAATTAATCTATGAAGAGATATGAAATAATGAAAGAGAATACAATTCTCGGACCTTTTGATATAAATCAAATTGCAGAGTTTGTCCGTGCAGGCCTTATTCTTAAAAGAGATTATGCCTATGATATAGAATATCCAGACTGTTTCCGAACTGTTGAGTTTTTCATGAAACAAAATGGTAAAACACCAATTGTTGAACATAAAGGGAATGTATTCTTGCAAATTAAAGAAATTGGTCAAGAATTAATTCTTCCTGCTAAAACGTTTTCGAAAGAACCTTGGAGAACAGATAAAAAACTCTTTGTGTTGGCATTGGTAGGTCTTGGGTTATCTGTAATCCTCTCTTTTGCACCTTTTATGAAAGTGTTTGGGATATTTTATGCGGTCGCTTTATATTTTTCTGCAATATGGGGCCTATTTTTCTTTTATTTGTTCAAGACAAGTCAAGTGGACATAAAAACAACGGCGGCAATATTCTTTGGAACACAGAGCGTGATTTTTATAGCATACAATATCTTAGGAATAGGTGAATTAAATCCATTTAAAGGATTATATGAAAATGATAATAATATAGTTGCATTAGTATCATGTATATTAGGGATTGGATGTGTGGAAGAATTGGTAAAGCTAATTCCATTAATGCTCGTTTTACATTTCTCCAGAAGTGTATTAAAACCTCAAACTGTAGTATTCTATGGCTTGATGTCAGGCATAGCATTTGGTGTATTTGAAGGAGTAGAATATCAAATGGGACCTAATTTCCAAATGCTATTGGAAAATGGTGTTGCAGAAGCTTATGCATATTCGTATTTGTCAAATATAGCTCGACTCACAAGTTTACCATTTCTTCATGCAGTTTGGTGTGGTATAGGCTCATATTTCCTTGCATTTGCTTATCTGTATCCACGTTATCGACGTTCTTTGTACTTATTAGCAATTTTAATTCCTGCTATAATTCATGGGCTGTATGATTACCTATGTTTTAATGTGCTAATATCATTAGCTACGATTCCTGTTGTACTTATCGGCGTCGTATTATTAATGGTATATTTAAGTATTGGACGAGATTTTCATCTTAAACTAAATGACTGAAACTATGGGAGACATGCTGATTAAATAGAAAAATACTCGTTTACATAATAGCTCATCAGCCTATTATGTAAATGAAGATGGTTCTGTAACAAAAATAAGAAAAACATTAGTAAATGAGGAGGTAATTAGTGAAGCTAACAGTAATTCCATAACAAAAAACATAATCCAACAAACAAGAAAAGTAATTTGAAAAATTGTTATTCAAGGTAAGCATCTAACCCCTATGGCAATACTGCTCAACCCCAGTAAACGCTGGGGTTGAGCAGTATTGCCATAGGGGTTGGATGCTTACGTTATTTGTCTCATTATTGATATATTTTTTATAACAAGACCAATACTTAACATGATAGTAGATTTATTTCTATAGATTTTTATAAAAAATATCCTTTATCGTGATAGATTTATCTTCTCATATAACTCTAATAGGATATAAACAAAAAAAAAATAGATATGGAAAATTTTACAATTGATACAACATTATATCCTATAGCAGATAATCCTTCAATTTTGCTATCAGATAGTTATCCTACTTTTGCACCAATGAATGAAATGCATAGTTTGGATTTTTGGGATTTCGGATTCGAAGAATGGAAACCTTATGCCCCAATGCTTCCTGATTTCCCAAATTCTTATATGGGAAACGAACTTGAACTTGGAGAAGATTGGAGCTCTCCTGTTGGGGGATTGTCATATACTACTCAACCTGTATCTATGACGGATGTGAATGGTGGATGTACCGATATGTTCGGACAACCTATTACAGATCCATTCAATGTCGATATTATGTCTGGTTTGCCTTGTAGTTCTTTCGATCACGGAATGGCAGATGCTATGCATGAAATGCGAGTTGAAAAATTAGAGAATAGTCATGAGATAGAGAGCCAACGAGATATAGCCGTCAAGCATTATCAAGATGCCAAGCAAACTGGTGATATTGATGAAATGCTTAAATGGGAAACCATTGCAAATAAGGAGCAAGGAAATCTATATGATTTGTGGGGAACACCAACTTATGGACTTGACCCTAAAGCACCTGGCATTGAATAGTTTAATTCCAACATAGAGGAATATAAAAAACTTGCGAACTAAAAATATATGTTTGCAAGTTTTTTATATAATAGATTTATTGCTATTCTCGATTCGAACATTAGCAATCTTGCGTATGTATGCTTACGGCACAGTTTGGGTTTATAGTTATAGGTTTCGCTCAAATGATTGGTTGGGGTTGGATTTTTAGCAAGTTCCAAAAACAGTCTTACAAACGAGAAACCCTAAGCAGATACTCGTATGTCCTACTTGCCAAGTTGCTGGCAGAAGAAGAGTAACTTAGGGGTAATGTCAGTAAATGAAGAGAGGATGGCACAGGAGAAGTCTATCTTGGTTTATCGCAAGGAATGGTAAAAGTCTTTTCCAGTGTGTATGATAAATTTGTCATTTCGCTTGTTGGTGCAGTTTTTATAAATGACATACACGCAGACATAGCCCATGAGTTTTGTAAGAAATTGAACACCAAGGAATTTCTAATACTGTATAGTGTTGGATTTGAACCAGTCTTTTCCAAAACGGGTATTTCTATTACTTGCGACTTTGAAGAAGATGCAGACTATGAAACTACAGAAAACGACATCCTTAGTTATGTCAATTTTTACTTAGACCCAAAACAACAAGGGCTACAAACATTGTGGAAACGTAAGATGGAAGAAATACAATAACAACAAAAATACCAAAGATATGAACACAAATAGAAATGTAAAAATAGGCTTTCTCGCAGTATTCTTACTCATATACTGTATGCCATCCTTTGCCCAAGATGTGTTAGTAGTAGATACCATTGACGCAGAAGAGTCATTTGGCAAAAAGCCTATCACCCAAGTACCATTGGAACAATGCGAACAGATAGACACTTGTAGCATTGCCAAGTTTGCCGTTGTTTCAAAAGGTGGCAAACAGGGTATCTATGACTTGGAGAAGCATGAGAATGTAACGGAGATAGATTTAGATGTTGCAGGTTTCTCACGTCGTTATGTGTCAGAAGATGGCATTGAGGTATTCTACTTCTATGTAGAAAAAGGGATTGAGCGTGGCACCATTGGCGTGGTTGGAGAAAACAATCAAACTGTTGGTGTATGGATGGACAATCCTGAATATGTAGCAAAACTTGATGAATGCACGACAATAGATAGCGTGATGACTCAAAAATGCCAAGATGTTTTGTCTGAGGGGTTGAAAATGTTGAATGGAACATACGGACAGATTGCTGTTATAGATGCACAAACAGGAAGACTGAAATCATGGGTTGCATTGGAGAAAGATAGAGATGATTATTCAGAGGGCAAGCTATTGAAACAAGCATGTAGTCCTCGCATTTTGACACTTGTAGGCATTACTCCTATGTTGGCAGATATCAATGGTTCACTCAATGACAAGATGGATTTGTGCGGTGGCATATATAATATAGGTGACAGCATCAGCATTCGTGACCATAACTGGCGGTCTGGCGGTTATGGTGTAATGACTTGTCGCCAAGCATTGACACATAAATCTAACGTGGCTATGTTCAAGATACTCTTGGTAAATCGTGGCGACAATGCTTTTGGTATATGGAAGAAAATGACAAGTGACGAAAAGCAAACAAACGCCATGGAATTGGCTGCGCTCTTTAATGGTGTCTATCAGAAGAACACTCTGACATTCCCGACTTTGCAAGGGGACTCAGTTACAGAGGAAACTTACAATAATATTACGCCTTTAGGACGTAAATATCTGCAAGAGGTATTGATTGGTCTGAACAAAGGGAAAGGCATACAAGCATCTTATGCCCCAAAGAAAGTGGATATAGCAGGAGTATATGGCAACTATCAAGGCAAAGAACTTGAAAACGGTGAACATGAATTGGCAGAAATGTCCTTTGTCGGAGTTTTCCCATGCAAGAAACCTCGCTATGCCTTGGCTGTAATCATCAATAGACCGAATGAACAAACTCATGGTCCAAAGGATTTAGCCAATGGCATCGTGAATAATCTTGTGGAATGGTTGTCTAAACATTAACACTTGGAAATTATGGAAGAGGTTATCTACAAACATGAAACGAATGGTGAGTTCACAGGAATCTATGCGCAAATAGAAGATGGCAAACTCACCATTACCGAGCAAGATATGGGTGAATTTGAGAAAGAATATTCAAGAGACGGCGAGGTTGAGTCTTTCGTATTCTTTGATGTGGCAAATACCAATCGTCTGATGAGGTCTTTGCACGCATCTGACGACTATAGTCTTATCGAATCATTAAAAAAGAAGTTCAAAAAACATGGGAGTTGCATGAAAAGCGAGATCTGCTATTATTGCGATGAACATGACATCAAGTATCAAACACAAGTATATTATTGATAGAACAATGTGACACAGCAAGCCAAGATTCCCATATTATTGAAATAATATTGTCGGAAATATTACGTTACAGATAGATTAGAGGTTACATTTGCCTCTATACTATCATAAACTAAAAAGAATCGTAATATGGAGATAAGATATGCAACAATAAGCAAGACTGGTAGAAGGCATAATAACGAGGATGCTTACAAGGTCATTGATATGCCACAAAACAACAGGTTTATGGGAATAGTCTGTGATGGCATGGGTGGTCATTCCTTTGGAGAGACTGCCAGTGAAACGGTATGCAATACTATTTCTGACTTTTGGAAGAAG
>OIYR01000503.1_pt1 | contig 21540 bp, 19 predicted proteins | sample 1588221 | NCBI WGS metagenome assembly OIYR01 (sample SAMN03283292) | human gut metagenome | biome: human-associated habitat; material: feces | host: Homo sapiens | place: Peru | collected 2012
ATCACACATTTGTTCTATAGTAAACATTTGTTATATATTTTTATATACTTTTCATAGCATTTTTCGCTTTCCTATTATATAAAAAAAGACTGTACATATACGTACAATCTTAATTATTTATTCCAAAATCCTTTTTTCTTAGTTTGAACTTCTTCACCCATAAGATCTGCAAACTGTTTTAGAGTTTCTCTTTGCTTATCATTTAAACGTTTTGGTATATCCACTTGTACAGTGTATTCAATATTTCCTCTACCTCTTCCATGAATATTAGGTATTCCCTTATCTTTAAGCTTAAATGTTGCACCCACCTGTGTTCCCTCTGGTATAGTAATTTCATCATCGTCTTCTAAAGTTGGGACTTTAATTTTACCACCTAATACTAACTTAGTATATGGAACTTTTATATTTGCATAGATATCGTATCCTTTTCTTGTAAATACAGGATGAGATAATACATTTACAACCACAAATAGGTCACCTGCTGGTCCACCTTTTTTTCCAGCATCTCCTTCACCTCGTAAAGAAATAGCCTGGCCATTATCGATACCTGCTGGAATTTTTATATCAATTTTTCTTGTTTTACGTACAGTTCCTTTACCTGAACATGTATCACATGGATTTGGAATTATTTTACCTGTACCACCACATTTATCACATGTTTTAACTGTAGAAAAAGTACCCATTATTGTATTTTGAGTTGCTTGAATTTTACCTTTTCCGCCACATTTATCACATGTAACTGAGCTTGTTCCAGGCTTTGCACCATTTCCATTACAAGTAGAACATTTTTCATTTCTAGTAATATTAATCTGTTTTGTTGTTCCAAAAGCAGCCTCTTCAAAAGATATATTCATATTATATCTCAAGTCAGCACCTTTAGTTGGCCCTTGCTTTTTAGCAGAATTAAATCCGCCTCCAAAGCCTCCACCAAATACACTTCCAAGAATATCATCAAGGTCTATATCTACTCCCATACCATTGCCAAATCCAGAAAAATCAAATCCGCCAAATCCGTTAGAATAATAGCCTCCCTGACCGCCTCCGAATCCAGCTTGTTCAAAATTAGATCCAAATCTATCATATTGTGCACGTTTTGTTTTATCTGAAAGCACACTATATGCTTCATTTATTTCTTTAAATTTAACTTCAGCTTGTTTTTTTGCTGCCTCGTCTTGTTGTGCATCTGGGTGATTAGCTTTTGCAAGTTTTCTAAACGCCTTTTTTATTTCATCATCAGTAGCATCTTTTGAAACACCAAGTATTTTATAATAATCCTTTGACTCTGCCACTAAAACTTCCCCCTATTAAAATCTAGGGTGTAAAGAGAAACTCTCTTTAGCACCCTTTATATAATAATATTTAAATTATTCTTTTTTATTATCGTCTTCTACTTTGTAATCAGCATCATGTACAACATTTTCTTCAGCATTATTTCCATCTGTAGAAGCTCCTGCTTCAGCATTTGCTCCAGCTTCTGCTCCACCTGCTTTTGAATATAACTTAGAAGAAATATCATAGAATACTTGTGTTAATTTTTCAGATGCAGCTTTTATTTTATCAGTATCATTTCCTTCAAGTTCTTTTTTAACATTAGCAAGTTCAGCTTCAACTTTAGCTTTTTCTTCATCAGAAATTTTTCCTTCAAGTTCTTTTAATGTTTTTTCAGTGTTATATACTAGAGAGTCTGCGTTATTTCTAACTTCAACTTCTTCTTTTTTCTTTTTATCTTCTGCAGCGTGTGCTTCAGCTTCTTTTACAGCAGCTTTAATTTCATCTTCAGTAAGATTTGTGCTAGCTGTAATAGCAATTTTTTGCTCGTTATTAGTAGCCATATCTTTAGCACTAACATGAACTATACCATTAGCATCAATATCAAATGTAACTTCAATTTGAGGTACACCACGTGGAGCTGGTGGAATTCCAGTTAAACTAAATCTTCCTAGTGTTTTGTTATATGATGCAATTTCTCTTTCACCTTGTAATACATGTACTTCAACAGATGTTTGACCATCAGCAGCTGTACTAAATATTTGAGATTTTTTAGTAGGTATTGTAGTGTTTCTATCAATTAATTTTGTAAATACTCCACCGTAAGTTTCAATACCTAAAGATAGAGGTGTTACGTCAAGAAGTACTAAATCTTTAACTTCTCCTGTTAAAACACCACCTTGTATAGCAGCACCAACTGCAACACATTCATCTGGGTTTATTCCTTTATATGGTTCTTTTCCAGTAATTCTTTTTACAGTTTCTTGTACTAGTGGTACACGAGTTGATCCACCAACAAGTAATATTTTATTTATTTTATCAAATGTAAGACCAGCGTCTTTCATTGCTTGATTTACAGGTTCTACTGTAGATTCTACTAAATCAGAAATTAATTCTTCAAATTTAGATCTTGTAAGTGTAATATCTAAATGTTTTGGTCCTGTTGAATCAGCTGTAATAAATGGAAGATTGATTTGAGCTTGCATTACTCCTGATAAATCAATTTTAGCTTTTTCAGCAGCTTCCTTTAATCTTTGCATTGCCATATTATCTTTTGACAAGTCAATTCCATTATCTTTTTTGAATTCCTCTACTAAGTAATCAATAATTCTTTGGTCGAAGTCATCTCCACCTAGTCTGTTATTACCAGATGTAGCCATAACTTCAAATACACCATCACCAATATCTAGTATAGATACATCAAATGTTCCACCACCAAGGTCATATACCATAATTTTTTGGTCTGTATCCTTATCAAATCCATGTGCAAGTGATGCAGCAGTTGGTTCGTTTATAATTCTTAAAACTTCAAGTCCTGCAATTCTTCCTGCATCTTTAGTTGCTTGTCTTTGTGAGTCACTAAAATATGCTGGTACAGTTATTACTGCTTGGTTTACTTTTTCTCCTAAGTAATTTTCAGCATCAGTTTTCAATTTTTGTAATATCATAGCTGATATTTCTTGTGGAGTATAATCCTTATCATCTATTTTTACTTTTCTATCTGTTCCCATATCTCTTTTTATAGAGATTATTGTTCTATCGTGGTTAGTAACAGCCTGTCTTTTTGCAACTTGACCTACTAATCTTTCACCATTTTTTGTAAATGCAACAATTGATGGAGTTGTTCTTGCTCCTTCTGCATTTGGTATAACTACTGGTTCGCCATTTTCCATAACAGCTACACAAGAGTTAGTTGTTCCTAAATCAATACCTATAACTTTTGACATATTAATACCTCCTAAAATACAAAGTTATTTATATTATACTTAAATTATGTACTATCATACACAATTTAAGCAATAACCAATTTAATTTGCTACTTTTACCATAGAATGACGTATCACTCTATCGTTTATCATATAGCCTTTTCTAAAAACTTCAACTACTTCCTTTTCACCTTTACTTTCATCTTCTTCATGCATTACTGCCTCATGAAAATTAGGATCAAAAGTTTTGCCTAAAGCTTCTATTTCCTCAATTCCAAGTTTATCAAGTAAACCTGTAAGTTCAGAATAAATCATTTCCATTCCATTTTTATAGCTATCATCTTTACATTCAGCCCTAAGAGCCTTTTCAAAATTATCTATAATCGGAAGTAAATTTGAAACTAAGTCTGCTGTAATAGTATAATACATACTATCTTTTTCTTTATTCATTCTTTTCTTAAAGTTATCAAATTCAGCCATATTGCGTTTCAAATGTTCAAAATATTCATCTGTTTTCTTTTTTTGTTCATTTAAGTCATCATTTAATTTAGCTATGTACTCATCTTTATCTAACATTTCATCTCCTACTAAATCATTTTCCTCATCCAGTATTTCATCTTGTTTAATTTCTTTATTTTTATTCATATACTTTAATCCTCACCTTCTTTTTTACTTTTATTAAATATACTTTTTAACTTATTATCTATATACTTTAATGTTGCAACCGTTTTTGAATAATCAATTCTTTTAGGGCCTACAACTGATATTTTGCCAAGCTTTTTGTTATCTGTTTCAACATCTAGTGAAATTATACTATAATCCCTTAGTAACATTTCCTTGCTCTCAGAACCTATTATAATGCCAAGTTCATTATTTTCGGCTTTTTTTAAAGCCATATCAATAATGTCCTTCGTTGATAACATATTTACAAAGTTTTTGGCTTTTTCAACATCAGAAAACTCTGGTAAATCTAATATTGATGCAAAGTCTGCACTTAATTTTTTTGATTCTTTTGACATTTCATATTTTATACTTTCACATATTTTTCCAAGTACAAAAGAAAATGAACTAAGTTCTTTTGCAACTATATTAGTAAGCACAACATTTAATTTTTCAAGTGGAGTTCCTTTTAAATTTTTATTTAAAACATTAGCTAACTCCTCTATAGTACTTTCCTCTAATTCATCAGTAAGCTTTACAATACAATCTTTTATTGTTCCATTATTTGACATTAGAACTATAAGGAGTACCTTATCAGATATTTTTACTATTTTAATATTTTCTAATAAGTCATCTGTTTTTACTGTAAGAAGCGTTGGTCTAAGCAATATTTTAGATACAACATCAGCTGCCTGCTCAAAAAGTTTCTCTGTATCTCCAAATCCGGTTATACTATTATCTATATAGTTTATATCAATCATAGAAAGCTTTTTTTCTTTCATTAGATTATCAACATAATATCTATATCCTTTAGTAGAAGGAATTCTACCAGCAGATACGTGAGGCTGTTCTAAATAACCTGCTTCTTCTAATAGCTTCATATCATTTCTAATTGTAGCCGAACTATATTCCAAATTATATTTTTCCATTATTGTCTTAGAGCCTACAGGCTCTGCTGATACAATATAGTCTTCTACAACAGATGACAATATTTTTTTCTTTCTTTCATCTAAATTCATACCATCGCCTGATTAGCACTTTAAAGATGTGAGTGCTAACTTACGTATATATATTACATCTTTTATATTTAAATGTCAAGCATTTTCTTTTAATTTTTTACTTTTTTATAAAAGAAAAGCAGGAATAAATTTCTATATTACATAGATTTTTATACCTACCTTCTATACAGCAATTATTTTACATTTAAATTTAAAAGAATATTACAAGTGGATTATAACTTTCCAACTAATCTTTTAAAATGGTTACCTCTTTCTTCAAAATTTTTATACATATCAAATGATGCACTAGCAGGTGACATCACAACAATATCACCTTCTTTTGCAATTTTATTTGCATAATTTACACATTCTTCTAAAGTATTAAATTCAACAATATCTAAAATTTCATCAATATTTATATTTTCTTTTTTTACCTCTTTAATTACAGCATTACGTATCTTAGTTGCTGTTTTTCCAATTAATATTAAATGACTTACTTTATCAAGTATGTATGGGGCTAATGGCTCATATGGTATATTTTTGTCATATCCTCCTGCAATCAAAATCACCTTTTTATTAAATGATTTTAGTCCTGCAATTGTACGGGATGGACTTGTTCCTATAGAATCATTGTACCATTTAACATTATTTATTGTTCTTACAAGTTCCATTCTATGTTCAACACCGCCAAATGTTGTCACCACTTCTTTTATATCATCCTTGTCTACTAAATCATATACTGCAGTTGCAGCAGCACATATATTAGCAACATTGTGCATTCCAACTAATTTTACTTCATCTAAATTACATATTTTTGTTTTTCTACCAGATATATTTGAATATATCTTATTATCACAAAAATATACACCTTTTACTACACTCTCATTAATACTAAAAGCTCTAATATTAGTTTTTATGTTTCTATCTTCAATAAGTTTTAAATACTTATTAGTCATATCAGAATCTTTATTTAACACTAAAATATCATCACTATTTTGACTTAAAAATACATTTGCCTTTGCCATTATATATTCGTTATAATCGGTATGGTAATCCAAATGATTTGGAGATACATTTGTAATTACAGATATATCTGGACTCTTAGATAATGTCATAAGTTGAAAACTACTTAATTCCAAAACAACAATATCTTCTTTTCTCATTTCATCTAGTTTTGAAAATAATGGTGTTCCTATATTGCCTCCAACCCACACTTTATATCCTGCTGTCTCTAAAAACTTAGATATTAATGTAGTAGTTGTTGTTTTACCATCACTTCCTGTAACGCCAATAATTTTACATGGAGCAAGTTCAATTACTTTCTCTATTTCTGATGTAAGCGTAGTTTTTCCAAGTTCAACAGCTTTTTCTATTTCATAAGTAAAAGGCTTTATACCTGGAGATCTAAATATATAATCATAATTTTCAAGACCATCTAAATATTTATCACCAAGAACAAATTTTACCCCTATTTTTTCTAAAGCCTTTATTTCATCTGATATATTTTCTTTTTTATCTCTAGCACTTACGAGTGCTCCTAATTTTACTAAACTTTTTATTACAGGTACATTGCTTATTCCTATTCCTAATACTGCAACCTTTTTACCTTTTATTTCTTTTTTAAATTTTTCTAATTTTTCATTAATCACAAAATACCACCTTCTTAGTTTATTATATTACAATATATTATAAAATTCAACAAATTTTATCATTTAATTTTACAGAAAAAAAGCTAATATAAAAGTTAACTTTTATATTAAGCATTCTTTTTTATTTTTGGTTACTCCCAGCAGGATCACCTCTTCCAAGTCTTTCAGCAATATTCATTTCTCCTACATAGAAATATGAATCACAATATGTTTCTCCATCTGAAGTTCTTGTAACATCACCTACACATGGTCTTACTTTAATTCTATCAAGTCTACAAGTACAATCTTCTAAGCAATTATGTGCACATGATGAAACGTTACATTCAATTTTTTGATGATACGACATAAAATCATCTCCTCTGTATTATTATTACAAGTTTTTAAATAATAATACACTAATATAACTATTTTATGCTATCTCTTAGTTTTCTATGATAAGTAATTGTAAACCTATGAATTTCGTCTTGCAAAAATGTAAGGAAATTAAGAATATTTTTGTTATTTGATAAGTCAACTTCGTTTCCATCTTTATCTATAAGGCATCTAGTTCTATGTTTATCATTTTTTACCATACCATATACAAGTACATCTTCTTCTCCTGCCTCTTTAAGTGCCTTTTTTACCATATTAAGTTGTGTCTTTCCTCCATCAATAAAAAATGCATCTGGAAGTGGCCAGTCCTGACTATGTTTTAGTCTACGCGTTATAACCTCATACATAGATTTTGGATCGTCTTGTGTATCCGTGCTCTTTATTTTAAATTTTCTATACATTTTCTTATTTAATTTACCATCTTCATATCTTATCATACATCCAACTATATATTCATTTCTTAGATTAGATATATCAAAACTTTCAATAGAATTTATTTCAAATGATAGAGACAAAATCTCTGATAAATCAGCAAGTACATTTTTCTTCCTGTCTTCAATGTTTATCTGTATATTATTTTCAACCATATTAATTAATTTTGCCTTATCTCCTTTTTTAGGACATGTAACATCTAATTTTATTTGCTTCTTTTCAAAGAATTCATTTAACAATTCTATATTTTCATCATCAAGCTTTACATATACTTTCTTTGGTATATCTTTATTATCTAAATAATAATTAGATACAATTGATTCAATAGATTCTGTAACCTCATCTTTTGATATATCATTTAGTATAACATTATCATGAAGTACAACTTTATAATCTCTAATTTTAAAAACCTGAACATATAACTGATTTAGATGATGTACATAACCAAAAATATCTGTACTTGTTTCATTTAAATTTCCAACTTTTTGCTTTAAGCTAATTTTTTCTATATCATCTAAACGTTTTTTTAATTTTGCTGCCTTTTCAAATTCCAGTTTTTCTATTTCTTCATCCATTTGCTTTTTTATTTCATCTTTTATTTCAGAATTCTTACCTTGTAAAAACATTACTATTTGGTTTATCATCTCTTTATATTCTTCTCTTGATACATCATTTATACATGGCCCTAAACATCTTCCTATATGGTAGTATAAGCAAGGTCTTGTAAGTTTCTTTTTTTCCAAGTTATACCTGCAACGTTTTACAGGGAATATCTCTTTTATAGATGCAAGGCTCTCTTTCATAGCTCCCACATTTGTATATGGTCCAAAATACATTGCTTTATCATTTATTTTTCTTCTGGTTACTGTAATTATAGGATACTTATCTTTTATATTTATTTTTATATATGGATAAGTTTTGTCATCTTTAAGCATTACATTAAACTTTGGTTTATTCTCTTTTATATAATTACACTCTAATACTAAAGCCTCTACTTCATTTTCAGTTACTATATATGATATATCTCGTATTAAAGATACCATTTTTTCTATTCTTGCTGATTTACTATTTTTTTGGAAATATTGTCTTACTCTTTTTCTAAGAGATATGGCCTTCCCCACATATATAATTTTACCATCTTCATCTTTCATCATATATATTCCAGGATTAAATGGCAAATTATCAACAATATGTTTTACATGTCCTGTCATATTGCCTCCTATATATATTAAAAGAGGGTCAATAACCCTCTTATTTACATTTTTTAATTATTCAGCATCATCAGTTTCATTGTATTTGTCAATGATTGCTTTTTGTAACATTTCTCTAGTTTCAGTTTTGATTGGATGAGCTATGTCTTTAAATTCACCGTTTGGAGTTTTTTTACTAGGCATAGCGATAAATAATCCTTTATCACTTTCGATAACTTTGATATCATGTATTACAAATACATCATCAATTGTTATTGAAGCGATAGCTTTCATTCTGTTTTGAGAAGCTACTTTTCTTACTCTTACGTCAGTAATTTGCATGTTGAACACCGCCTTCCTTATATGTAATTATATTATTACACAAGATATTTTTAATGTCAATAGTTTTTTTACATAACTTTACATTTTTTTCGAAATTATTTTTTTATCAAAACATTCGACATTAAGCGACATTTTATGCATACAAAATTCTAGTTCTTTTAACATTATAATTTAAATTTTCAGAAATATATTCAAAATATCCTTTCATTAAATTTGATATATCAAGCTTTCTTCTTAGTCCCGAACAAACTGTTATTTCTAGACTACCATCGATTAAAAAATCAAAATTTATAATATCAGGCTTAATATCTATTCTTTCCATCCTAGTCTTAGTTTTTTTTACAACTGAAATTCTGTCTTGTTCTAAATAATCCTTAAGATTACTAATATATTTGTTTTTCATTTCCTCTATTTTTCTTGGTGTTTTATCGACAAACTTTCTTTCGTCATAAATCAAACTTACAAGGTATGTAGAAGCATAAACTTTTTCCATTATACTTACACCATCATCTTCAAAATACTCTGCACTTAAAACTGTAAGTCCTGATGGAAGTACACTATTAATTTGTTTTACAAAATACGGTATATCTAATTTTTCTTGCAAATTAACCTCAACTATTTCCCCAACACTTTCTATTCCCTTTGGAAGAGGATCTGCAAAAACAATTATTGGCTTTAAACTTTTCTTTTCAGTATATTTTATCTTAATATCAGCTCTAATAAATGCTTGTTCAAATATATTTGATACATCTATATGAGTTAAAAATACAGCATTCTTTGATTTACTAAATACAATTCTTAAATTATTCAAATCTTACTACCTTTCTAATATTAGAATTTAAATTTGTCTAATATCTTTTTTGACTTTACCTCAATTTTTTCCATTCCCTCTTTTGTAATTTTATTCATAATATCTCTTGCTTCTTTATACGCATTTTTGTATTGCTCAGATGTTATTACATAGTTGTTTAAAGCGTTATTTATCTTATCTTCATTAATTAGTATTATATTTCTCTCTTTAGTTATGACAATATCTAAGTATAAATCATCATAAAATATTCTTCCGTCTGAATCAACTCCATTCATATTAGTGACATCTATATACCATTGAATTATATTCCTTTCATTATCAAACATAATTGTTACTGTATAATGCTTACTAGTAGGTACAATTTGTATCCATATATATCCATTATCTAATATAAGGAAGTTTTCATCACCATATGAAACCTCAAATCTTTTATTTACTTTTTCAACATATATACCATATATATATCCATCAAAATTCTCATCTTTTATTTTTAACGTCTTATCCTTAAATGTGGTTACCCTTATCCAATCACTTTTATTTACAAATTTCCTTATCATAAACGTTCCTCTACTAAATCCACATTAGTATATCATATATTGTATATATTTTCAAGTATAACCAATATATATATTCAAGAAAATATTATTTTTTTCAATAGGTACATAAAATATTATTTACATAATTATTGCAAAAAATGAATAAATTAAAAGGAATGAAACCTATATTATACAGGATTCATTCCGAAAAAATTATTACCTTATCAAAAAGTATTATTTATTACTTTATTATCTTTCTAATTTAAACATATTCATATCCTTTGTATATAATCCTTTTACAGCATTTCTTAACATATCTGCACCAATTACCGAATAGAGTATTCCATTTGAGCCAAATGCAAGGTTGCAAAAACAGTTTGGCATATTAGGTAATTCATCTACAATAGGTAATCCGTCTTTTGTATTTGCAACAGTAGAATTAAAAGCAAATTCAATTGGAATATCATCTATACCGTATAGCGTTTTTTGTAAACTATAAAACAGCTTTTTGTATTTGTCTGATGAAACATTATTTAAATATTTACTATCTAAGAATTTTTCTATAAATTTTACATTCTCCCCACTATATATTATTCTATTATTGGGTGCAAATCTTAAAACATGTGATGGTTCTAAGCTGTCTCTTGCTGTAAAATTCGTGTTGAAGTTTTTCAATTTTTCTATTGGTTTTGAAACAATTGTAAATGTCTTATATAATTCTGCAGGAGATTTTTGAATGTATTTCATTGTTTCAATACCTGAAGCCATTACTACCTTATCTGATATTATTTTAAAATTATTATTAGTCTTGCACTCTACCTCATCAATTCTACATTTTATATCATCTATTTTAGTATTTTCAAAAATTTTTACATTTTCCATTGTATCTAAATATTCAAAAAGTCCTTGAGTAAAAGAATACGGATTCATTATAGCACTTGCATTTCTAGTTACAATTCCACTATTTAAATTAACAAGAGAATGTGAGTCTATATATACAGCGTCAAATCCAGATTTTTTTCTTTCTTCAAATTCCCTTGCAACAGCTCCTCTTTGCATAAACCTGTTTGTAAAGTATATATTATCCTGCCTTAAAAATCCTGTTGGCATCTTAAATTCTTTATTTATATTTTCAATCTTTGATATTGAGTCTAAGCAAAGCTTATACATCCTTGCTGTTCTTTTTTTCCCTATAATCTTTTCAAGTTTTGACATTTCACTTTCAAATTGATATTCAAGAGCTGCAGTATCTGCAATCGTATTTCCATATCCAATAATATTTTTTTCAACTGTAACAACATTTGCTCCTTCCTTAGCAAGAAAATATGTTGTAAGTGCACCAGCTATTCCTCCTCCAATAACTAGAACATCTGCTTTTATATCATGTGTTAAATATGGATATATTTTATTTATTTTTGATTTATATTTCCAATATAGTTTTCCGCTATTTATTTGCATTTTAAACACCTCTATTTGTATTTTTTACTATATTATTTTTTTTATACAATTAATAACATATTTTACCAATTAAAATTTTATTGGTTATTTTATTCAAAATGATAAACAATAATAACGAGGTGAAAAAGATGAAAAAACTAAAAAATAGATATATAATTATTTCATTTTTTACTTTCCTTTTTCTTTTTATTGGAACAAATATTTTTGCATACAGTACCACAAATTTTAATCCAGAGTATGGTACTACAACAAGTAATGTAAATCTAAGAAAACAAGCATCACTCGAGGTTTCTAACATATTATTTACTCTTCCAGCAAATACTAATTTACAAATAGTTGGTTCAATAGAAAATTTTTACATTGTAACATTGGCTGATTCAAAAGTTGGTCTTGTTTCAAAAGAATATGTATCCTTAAAAGGTAAAGAAGGTGATTTCCCAGAATATACAAATTTTGAAAAATATTTTGCCACTGCAAATTCTTCTATAAATATAAGGGGTGGAGCTAGCACAAAATTCCAAATTATTGGAAAATTAAAGCAAGATGAAAGAATTGAGGTAATTGGGAAATTAAACAACTTTTTGCTTATAGTAACAGAAAACAATACCGTTGGAATGGTAAGGGAAGACTTAATTACAAGAGAATTTAATATTTCAAATGAACAAATAAAGGAAAAAATAAATGAGATGCTAAATTTGATAAATTCTAGTAGAGAAAAAAATGGTTTAATTAAACTTGAAGTTCTACCAAGACTTGAAGAAGTAGCTATGATAAAAGCAGATGATATGGTTAAAAACAATTATTTTTCTCATGAATCTCCAAACTATGGAAATCCATTTGATATGATGAAAAATTTTGGTATTACATATAAAACAGCTGGTGAAAATATTGCTGGAAATGCAAGTATAGAAGGTGCTTTTAATTCATGGATGGAATCAGAATCTCATAGACAAAATATTTTATCTAATGCATATAACCATGTAGGAATTGGTATAAAACCTAGCGAAAAGTATGGATATATAATAGTGCTAATGTTTATACGGAAAATAACAAGCTTGACTTAGCTTGTTATTTCTTTTATTCTATTTATTGATTTTTTTACTTCATTGTATCCAAGCCTTACCAAGTAATTAGTTTTACTACAATCAAGTAAAGATATATTACCTGGTATTTGTGGCCTTATAACATAATCAGACCTACTTAATTCTCCTTCATTTACTTGATGTGACATTATGTCAAAAGCTTTGAGAGATATTGATACTACATTTAAATTATTATCAGTATACTTCCTATTTCTATCAAAAGCTACGGATATTACCTTTGTGGCTCCCATTTTCCTTAAAATACTAACAGGCGTATTTACTCTGACACCACCATCTACTAAGATTCTTCCATCAAATATTTTAGGTTCAAATACGCCAGGAAAACTTGAACTTGCTCTAATTATTGATGCAAGTTTTCCATTATATTTATATGTTGGTATATCATCATATACACTTCTAGATAAATTATTAAATTCATTTACACTTTTACTCAAAAAATATACTACTTCTCCTGAATTAATATCAACTGTGGGTATGGCAAGTGGAAATTTGATATCCGATATATCAATTACTTGTTTCTTTTGGCAAAAGTTTTTTATTATGTATTCAAGTTTATCTCCTTTTGCTAACCCTTTTATACCTATTTTTCCTGTAAATGCTGTACTTAATATTTTTAAGCCAACTAATTTATCAAAATCACCGATTCCACTACAATACATATTAAAAAATTTAATTAAATCACTTGGTAAATAACCACATGCATATAATCCTGCAATTATACTACCACTACTTGTTCCCGAAATATATTCTATTTTTACGCCTTCATCTTCAAGTGCTTTTAAAACTCCTATGTGTGCAGCTCCTTTTGCTCCTCCTCCACTAAGTGCAAGTCCTAATGACATAATATAACACACCTCCTACATAATACTTTATTATATGATTTTGTATTTAAAAGGTGTTAATAAAAATGGATTTATACATTTTTTAAAAGCATACTCCGTATGTTCTATTACCATGCCATAAAAATTATGTCATGGTAATTCTATATCATACTTAAAATTAATTTTTTCTATAATACAAAAGTATTCCTAATTTTAAAGAGCCATAAAATAAGTTTTACAGCTCTTTTATCTATGAAAATTATTTTAAATCTTTTTCCGTTTCTTTAACTATATATATAGGTCTATTTTTAGTTTCTAAATATGTTTTTGATAAATATTCCCCTATTATTCCAAGGAAAAATAGTTGAAGTCCTGCACAAAAGGCAATTATACACACCATTGATGGCCAACCACTTGTAGGATCACCATATGCAAGTGTACGAACTATTATTAAAATTATAAATATAAAAGAAATAAAACATAAAAGTATTCCTAATATTGCTGAAAGTCTAAGTGGAAAAGATGAGAAAGATGTTATTGCCTCTAATGCGTAGCTTACTAATTTGAAAAATGAAAAGCTTGTTTTACCAGCAACTCTTTCTTTATTATCATAAGAGATCCATTTAGTATTATACCCTACAAAAGCATATATTCCATTTAGATACCTGTTATATTCTGCCATTTCAAGTACGCTATTTAACATTTGTCTTGTCATTAGTCTATAATTTCTTGCACCATCTACAATATCAAGTTTTGTCATTTTTCTAATTAATTTATAATATATAATAGAAAATATAGACTTAATAAAAGGTTCACCTTTCCTTGTCTTTCTTCTTGTTGCAACTGAATCATAACCTTCTTCTTTTATATACTTTAACATATCCTCAAGAAGTTCAGGTGGATCTTGTAAATCTGCATCCATTACTGCTACGTAATCACCTGTTGCTTCTTTAAATCCAGCGTACATTGCCGCCTCTTTACCAAAATTTCTTGAAAAAGATAAAAATCTAACTCTTTTATCATTTCTTGCAAATTTTTTTATAACATCAATTGTTTTATCTTTACTACCATCATTTACAAAAATAAGTTCAAATTCACTATTACTCATTTTCTTCATTACCTTTTTCATTTCATCGTAGAAAAAAGGTAATGACTTTTCCTCATTATAGCAAGGAACTACTACCGATATCTTCTCCATTTTATTTCCCTTCTTTTACACATTAAAATTTTATATCTTGATTTGAGACATTTTGAGCTTTTTCATTTTGCTTTGACTCTTTATCTATATTAAAGTATTCTTCCATAATAGGTTTTACAACATTTGCAGTATATGTTCCCTCTCCACCATGTTCAATTACAGCAGCAACTGCAATCTTCGGATTATCATATGGAGCAAATCCAACAAATATACCATTGTTATTACCATTTGGTACTTGAGCTGTTCCTGTTTTACCTGCAACCTGTATATCACTATTTTTAAACACTATATATGAAGTTCCTCCTGTTTCACTAGTAACAGAAAGCATTCCTTTTTTTATTGCATCAATATATTCAGAATTTATATTAAGGTCCTTTTCTTCAAAATTAACACCAGTATACTCACTGGTATATTTGTTTATATCTGCAAGTGACTCACTAGTTCCAGCAACTTCATTATCCACAGATTTAATCAATGACACCTTATTTAATTTTCCTCCATTTGCAATTGTAGCAATATAATTTGCAAGCTGTATAGGTGTATATGAACTACCTGACTGACCTATTGCTGCAGATAGAGTATCTCCTAAATACCATGGACTTTTTAATCCATCTTCTGACTTATCATCTGCTCCAGCAATTGTACCTGCTACCTCACCAGAAAGTTCTATTCCAGTTTTTTGTCCAAGTCCAAATAGCTTAGCATATTTTACAATCTCAGATATTCCAATTCTCTTTCCAACTTCATAGAAATAGCAGTTACATGAACCTTTTATTGCTCCTTCAATATTTATCCATCCATGAGTCATATGCCTATCAGTATATAGCCAACATTTAGGATGATAACCATATGGATAAATTCCAGGATCATAATACTTTTCATCAACAGTAATTTTTCCATTCATAAGTCCTGCCATACCTACTAGCATTTTAAATGTAGAACCTGGTGAATATGTTCCTGACACCACTCTATTTAACATTGGATGAAGTGAATTATTTTGTAAGGCATTCCAATCTTTAAGAGATATACCTCCTATTAAACTATTTATATCATATGTAGGATAACTTGCTGAGGCTAACACTTCTCCACTATCTACATCAAGAACGACAACTGCTCCTGCATTTGCATCTGAAAATTTCTTTCCAACCAATGTTCCGCTTTGAAGTCCATTAATTGTATTAAGTAAAGATTCCTCTGCAACTTTTTGAAGTCTATAATCAATAGTAAGAGTAACATTGTCACCTGATTTTGCCTCAGTTGTTTCTGTTTGTGATGAAACATTTCCAAGAGTATCTGTTTCTTCTTTTATTACACCATCTTTTCCTTTTAAATATTTTTCAAATGATTGTTCAATACCTGCCTTACCAACAACACTATTTACACTATATCCTTCTTCTTTTTCCTTCTCATACTCTGTACTACTTATTTTACTTACATAACCTATTGTATGTGAAAGTAAATTTCCGTTTGGATAATATCTTTTAGGCACAGATACTATACTTATACCATAAATTTTATATTTTTCTTCTCCAATTTTTGCAACGGATTTTTGTGAAATATCCTTAGCTATTGTTGCACTACTAAACAATGAATATCCATTAAGATTTGCTTCGTATTTTATCTCTATCATTTTTACTTGATTTAATCTATTATCAGAATAATCTTGAAGTTCATATTTTTCAATATATTTATCTATTACTTGATCAAATGTTAGAGTACTATCAAGTTTCATTTCTTTTTTCCACTTTTGTTCCTCTTCAGTATTTTCAAAATTAAATCCGTTTAAATCATCATTTACTGGAAAAGTAGAGTATACTTTATCTGAATTTTCATTTAAAATTTCAACTAGTCTTAATATACCATCATTTTGCTCTTTCGTACTTACACGAACTTTATATAATTCAACATCATATGATAATTTATTAGTTGCAAGAATTACACCATTCCTGTCATATATTTCTCCACGTGGTGCAGTAATATTTTTGGTTCTAAGCATTCTTTTTTCTGATTGTTCCCTATAATTTTCACCATTTACTATTTGTAAATTAAAAAGGGTTGCTATAAATATAACAGAGATGACTATAACAACTATATACATGATAAGGTATCTATCTTTTATAACATCTAAAAATCTAGTAAATATTTTTTTTATAACTCTTCACCTTCTTTACATATCATATATGTCTAATCCATTTTCAAAAAAAGATATTAATTTATATAACAATGAGTGTACAATATAGACAATTATTATATTTAAAATAGAAGTAATAGCTACTTGGTAAAGAAAATACAAAATACTTGTATATGTATTTGTAGTTGCAAAATACATGATATATTCAACTAGTTCAAAAATTGCTGTGGATATACATGTTACACATACAAGTGCAACTTTACTTTCTTTCCTATAATTATTACTAAAAAGCCCTACTAATACTCCTACAATAGAATAACTTATTGTAAAAAGTCCTATTCCATTTCCAAATAATATATCTGTAACCATGCCTATTATAAGTGAAAAAATCGAACCTGTATAAACCCCAAACCATAAACTTACTACAATCACACAAATAAGGATTAAATTAGGTTTTACTCCAAATAACTCCCTGCTATCAATTACAAACATCTGGAGTACAAATATAGCTATAACAAAAAGTATTATATATATTATTGTAAGTGTTTTTTTCATAATTTACTTTCCCTTAATTTATTATTACTGCAACCTCTGATATTTTTTTAATATCTACACAAGGCTCAGTAATTGCATATCTATTTATATCATTTTTTTTACTAACAACTTCTGTTATTTTAGCAACAGGAATTGAACTTGGATACATTGAACCAAGACCAGAAGTATAAAGCATATCGCCTATAGATACTTCAGCATCTAACTCTATAAAATCTAACTTGAGTTGGTTTTTTGACTTTAAAGATAAATCACCTTGTAACATAGCAGGTTCATTTATAGTACTTATATTTACGCTAACTGCTGATGATGGGTCAAGTATAGTTGTAACCGTACTTGTTGTGTCATTTACTTTTGAAATATATCCAACTAATCCATCTTTATGAACAACAGCTTGATTTAATTTTACTCCATCATTAGACCCTATATTTATTTGAAATGTTTGTGTCCAATTATCATGTTCTCTATATATTACATTTCCAAGTTTTAAATTAAAATGTTTGTATGAATTTTTTATATCAAGCATTGTTTTTAAAGATTCATTTTCTTGTAATATTTTTTCAGTTTCCAAAGCTTGTAATTTTAAATTATTATTTTCTTCTTCTAGCTTTTTGTTTTCCTCTAATAATTTATCTTTATTAGTAAAAATATTCTTTACTCCGTTACCTACCCAAGAAAACGCATTTTTAACACCAATTACAGGATAACTTAAAACACTTGAAATAGCATTTACTACTTTATTCTCACTATTTCTGAAAAAAGTTGCTGATATCATTATTACAATTAATATAAAAACAATAGAGAATATAATCTTTTTTTTATTTGATTTCTTTTTATCATTAAAATTATACCTATAATTCATGTATTTCTCCTTTTATTTTCTTGTTTTGGTAGCTTTTTTTAATACCTCTATATTATCTAGAGCCATACCTACGCCTTTTACAACGCATTTTTCTGGTTCATCTGCAATAAACACAGGCATGCCAGTTTCATCACTTATTAATCTATCTATATTTCTAAGTAAAGATAGTCCTCCAGAAAGTGTGATACCTCTCTCCATTATATCAGAAGCCAATTCTGGGGGAGTTTGTTCTAAAGTAAGTTTTATTACTCTTAAAATCTCATTTAATGAATCCTTCATTGCTTCATTTATATCTTCTGTTGTTACAGTTATAGTTTCAGGAAGTCCTGTAAGTAAATTTCTTCCCTTTACTTCCATTCTATCTTCAGTCATTGCAGCTGTTGCGGCACCTATTTGTTTTTTAACTTCTTCAGCTTCACCATCGCCAATTATAACATTAAATTTTTGTTTTATATATTCAACAATATCTTTATCTAACTTTTCTCCTGCAATTTTAACAGAATTAGATACAACTATTCCACCAAGAGATAAAACAGCCATTTCACTTGTTCCACCACCAAGATCAACTATCATAGCTCCTTCTGGTTTTTCAACTTCAAGTCCAGATCCTATTGCAGCAGCCATAACTTCTTCCATTAAATATACTTCCTTAGCACCAGATTTATACACTACTCCTTCAACAGCTCTTTCCTCAACATCTGTAATTCCTGATGGAATAGAAACAACTATTCTTGGTCTATAAAACAGACTCTTTTGAACAACTCTTGAAATTAAATTTTGCATAAGAGCTCTTGTAGATTCAAAATCTGCAATAACTCCATCTTTTAAAGGTTTAAAAGCAACTATAGAATCTGGTGTCCTTCCTATCATCTCTTTAGCTTGATTTCCTACAGCAAGAATTTCTCCTGTTATTTGATTTATTGCAACAACAGCAGGTTCACTTAACACAACACCTTTTCCCTTTAAATGAATTCTTATATTAGATGTTCCAAGATCTATTCCTATGTCTTTTGATATTATACCCATTTTTTACCACCTTATCTTATATTTTTCTAAATTTATAAAATTTTCATTTCTTTTAAACTAACATATCCCTTATTCGAAATAATTAAATGATCTAAAAGTTCTATACTAAACAATTTAGCACATTCATCTATTTTTTGCGTAAATCTAATATCAGCCTTACTTGGCTTTAGATTTCCACTTGGATGATTATGTGCTAATATTATTGAGCTTGCCATCTGTTTTATTGGTTCAGATAAAATCTCTTTAGCTCCAATATTTATATTATCAGTACTTCCTATAGCATTTGTTATAACGGACATAACTTTGTTTGATTTATCTAGTATAACTGTTTTAAGTTCTTCTTGTTTTTTTCCGATGAAACTTTTATGTAGAACTTCAAATATATCCCTTGGAGAATTAACCCTCTTTTTATCATGCGAATATGTCGCTGCAATTCTTTTTGAAAGTTCAATTACAGCTCTTATTTGTATAGCCTTTATTTTTCCTATTCCCTCATAAGCTTTGAGTTCTTCTAATGAGAGATTACTTAAAAACTCCAAATCAGACATATTTGAGTTATTAACATTTAATTTTAAAATATTTTGTGCTATCTCTAAACAATTATATTTTCTAGTCCCATTTTTTATTATTATTGCTAAAAGTTCCGAATTTGTTAAATTAGACTCTCCCATGAGTTCCAGTCTCTCATATGGTCTGTCATTTGGTGGTAAATATTTTATATTTTTAGCCAATCTAAGATTTTCTTAGATAGAAAAGCAAAAATAATCATAAAAACTACACCACAAGCACTAACCTTGCACCAAAAACCTATAGTAAACTGTATAAAACTAAGGTCAATTGTTACGGGATTTTGAAGTCCAAAAGCTCCACCTATTGAAAGCCAATTTAAATAATTAACACCTTTTAAAGCGTCACCTACTGCAACACCTACTATCATACCAAGTATGGTACAAATAACTACTATTGTTTTTTTCATTTCTATCTTTCCTTCCTTAATTTCCAAACACAACCTATATGAAGTATATTATATAACTTTTTTACTTAAATTTCAACCAAAATGAAAAATTTAGGTATAAGAAATAACAAAAAGTAAAAGATAAAGCCTAATATTTTACACATAAGGCTTACCAAAAATGTGAAACTTTTTATTGTTCTTTATATATTTTTATTTCACATTTTTATATTTTTTACTTATTTTTCTCATTTTCATCTCAATTTGTCGTAACTTTTTTATTTTCTCATTTATGTATTTATTTTTACTTTTGGCTTCCTTACCTGATATTTTTATTTCCTATTTTTGTTATTGTATATTTAAAACTTAGTTTCACTTATTTAATCACCTCGCTTTCATTTTACAAGATGATTGTACCACACGTTTGTTCTGTAACAAACATTTGTTATGTATTTTTTTATACTTTTCACCGCAATTTTCAACAAGAAATATATGATATATTAATTTATATATTTTTTAAAAAGCATACTCCGTATGTTCATTTACCATGCTATGAAAATTTTGGCATGGTAATTTCTATATTACTTTCCTATTATATAAAAATAGAGTATATCTACATGATACACTCTATTCACTCTTTGCTTTATCATCAATTTTATTACTTATTGCTTTTAAAGTTTCTAAATACTCTTTTTCCACCGGACTTATTGTTTTTACTTGATATTTCTTATATTCATCTTTTGCTTTTTCTATTGCTTTATTATGGCTAATTGCACCTGCACCCACAAGTAACTTTTCTCCAGTACTGGAAAGGATTGTATCCAGTTGTCTAATATAATCTTCCATATGCATAGGATTATGTCTAATTGCTTGTATTTCTGCAAAATCAAAATATCCAGAAACCAAATTATTCAAAATTTTTATTTCTTCTTCTGTTAAATAGTTTTTAGCAATTACAACATCACTCATTACTGGCAAATCACCTTTAAAAGTAGTTAATCCCATAAAAGGTTTATCAGAATTTGCTCTTTCATATATTACTTCAGGTGCTGTATGTCCATGGGCAGCATAATGAAGTTTATTTTGCACAATTTTAAAGAATTCAATTGATTTACTGTCTTTAGGATCATAATCTACAGCAGTTGCATACAAATCAAGGACTTGTCTATATAATACTTTTTCTGATGACCTAATATCCTTAATTCTAGCAAGTAATTCTTTCCAATAATTACCTCCACCATTACCTTTAAGTC
>OIYR01000505.1_pt1 | contig 21523 bp, 12 predicted proteins | sample 1588221 | NCBI WGS metagenome assembly OIYR01 (sample SAMN03283292) | human gut metagenome | biome: human-associated habitat; material: feces | host: Homo sapiens | place: Peru | collected 2012
CGGAAAGACCTATCCCGTGACGTATATCCTCGGTGCTAACGAGCTTTATGACGTGGTCGATAGGCATACGATAGCGCAGCACGCCAGAAATGAGTTTAGCATAGTTCCAATACTCGGGATTGAACTTCTCAGAGAGTCCTTCGACGGTGGTCTTGTATCCGCGCTTGTTCTCGAATTGGAAGTCGTAGCGGCGTTTTCCGTCTGGCTCAATCTGCTTGATAATCTTACCCTTGGTGACGGTTTTAGGTAGAGCGATGCCCTCTTCGTCGTCTTGCAGACCAGTGAATATCTCATAAGGATAGCCGTCGAGCAATCCGACGAATGCCACCCATTTCTCCTTGTTGTTCTGGAAGCGCACTACGTCGCACTCCAATTCTTTCGGGCGCACCTCAACGACGTTTTGCATAGGGTTTACAGGCATCTCTGGTGTTGGCTCTTTATCTTTCTTTGCCTCCTTCTTGTCAGCCTTCGACACGGCAATCATCACACCCGAGCGACTTCCGTCGCGATAGATGGTGCAGCCTTTGCATCCCGAACGCCATGCTTCTACGTACAGTTTGTTCACAAGTGCCTCGTCTACGTCGTTCGGCAGGTTCACGGTTACGCTGATGGAGTGGTCCACCCACTTCTGTATTGCGCCCTGCATACGCACCTTCATGAGCCAGTCGACATCGTTGGCTGTTGCTTTGTAATAAGGTGAGCGTGCCACGAGAGCGTCAATCTCCTCCTGCGAGTAGCGCTTTTCGGTGTCAATGTTGTTTACGCGCATCCACTCGAGGAACTTCTTGTGATAAACGATGTACTCCTCGAACGAATCGCCCACTTCGTCAACGAAGTCGACATGTACTCCCGTGTCGTTAGGGTTCACCTTGCGGCGGCGTTTGTAGACAGGCATGAACACAGGCTCTATGCCGCTCGTTGTCTGCGTCATCAGCGATGTGGTGCCCGTAGGTGCTATGGTGAGGCAGGCGATGTTGCGTCTGCCATACTTCTTCATGTCTTCGTACAGTTGTGGATCGGCATCCTTTATGCGCAGTATGAACGGGTTGTTAGCCTCGCGTTCAGCACTGAATATCTCGAACGCACCGCGCTCCTTTGCCATCTCTACTGATGAGCGGTAAGCAGCGAGAGCGAGTGTGCGGTGAACGTCCACGCTGAAGTCGGTGGCTTCTTGCGTGCCGTAGCGCAGGTTCATGGCTGCAATCATGTCGCCTTCGGCAGTGATGCCTACGCCGGTGCGTCGTCCGAGCGAACTCTTGTTCTTTATCTTCTCCCAGAGATGATACTCAGCGTGCTTGATGTCGTCGTCCTGCGGGTCGTTAGCAATCTTCGACATGATGAGATCAACCTTCTCCAGTTCGAGGTCGACAATGTCGTCCATGATGCGTTGCGCCTTAGCAACGTGCGAACGGAAGAGTTCGAAGTTGAATTTTGCCTCCTTCGTGAATGGGTTCTCCACGTACGAGTAGAGGTTCACCGAGAGCAGTCGGCACGAGTCGTAAGGGCAGAGTGGAATCTCGCCACATGGGTTTGTAGAAACGGTGCGGAAACCGAGGTCGGCATAGCAGTCGGGTATGCTCTCGCGTATGATGGTGTCCCAGAAGAGTACGCCTGGTTCGGCACTCTTCCATGCGTTGTGTACTATTTTGCTCCACAGTTTCTTTGCCGAGATTTTCTTCTCCACCAAAGGGTTGGAGCTATCGATAGGGAAACGTTGTGTGTATGGTTTATCTGCCACTGCAGCCTCCATGAACTCGTCATCGATCTTCACGCTGACGTTGGCACCAGTCACTTTTCCTTCTGTCATCTTTGCGTCGATGAACGCCTCGCTGTCTGGATGCTTTATGCTTACGGAGAGCATGAGCGCACCGCGTCTGCCGTCCTGCGCCACCTCGCGAGTAGAGTTGCTATAGCGCTCCATGAAGGGCACGAGGCCCGTTGATGTGAGAGCCGAGTTGTTCACCGGCGTTCCCTTTGGGCGTATTTGCGAGAGGTCGTGACCCACGCCGCCGCGTCGTTTCATCAGCTGCACCTGCTCCTCGTCGAGTCGCATGATTGCTCCATACGAGTCGCCATCGCCATCGATGCCAATCACGAAGCAGTTGCTGAGCGAAGCCACCTGGAAGTTGTTGCCGATACCGGTCATGGGGCTTCCTGCTGGAATGATGTAGCGGAAGTGGTCGAGCAGTTGGAATATCTCCTCTGCCGACATCGGGTTAGGATATTTCTTCTCTATTCGAGCTATCTCGTTAGCCAGACGATGGTGCATATCCTCTGGCGATTGCTCGTAGATATTGCCATAGCTATCTTTCATAGCATATTTGTTCACCCAAACACGCGCAGCGAGTTCGTCGCCTGCGAAGTAGTTAAGCGAAGCTTTGCTTGCTTCGTCGTAAGAGTATGTTTTCAAGTTTTCCATTTTGTTTTCAGTCTCGGTAGTGTGTATTTAGTCTTTTCCGTTTGCAAAGATAATGTAAATTGGAGAGACTGCAAAACAAGTGTGCCGGTTTTTCGCTCACTTGATCGGAACGCCGTGCGTGTTTTTCACCTCCTTCATAACGAACACGCTGTGGAAGTAGCCCACGCTGTCGATGTTTCCGAGCTTTGTGCGCATGAACTCCTGATACGTGTCCATGTCGCGCGTCTGAATCTTCAGCGTGAAGTCGTATTCGCCGCTCGTGTTATAGCACTCCGTAATCTCGTCGATGCTCTGTATGGCCTGCATGAAGTCGTCCATGAGCATCTGCGAGTGGCGTTTCAGGCGCATGTTGCACAGCACGGTGATGCCGTTGTCTGTCTTCTTTGCGTCCACTATGGCGTGATAGCCCTGAATGAATCCCTCTCGCTCCAGACGTTTCTGGCGGTCGAAGGTGGGCGAAGCGGAGAGATTCACCCTCATTGCCAGCTCCTTCACCGTGAGCGTACTGTCCTCTTGTAGTATGCGCAATATCTTGCGGTCGGTGTCGTCAAGTTCCGAAAATTTCATAATATGCCGAATAATATTCTGTGATAAGTGGAAACCGAGCACAAAAGTAGTATAATTTCCCGAATCTACAAAATATTCTTTGTTGATAAATCCCGTCTTCATACCTTTGCAATCGAATCAAGCAGAACAAAACAAGTAAAGACAATAAAAAACAACGATTATGACAAAGACAATCAACGGCATTCAGGTTCCGCAGCGAGCCGATTTAGTAGGCAGTTTCCTTCGTCCGGCAGACCTCTCCGACGCCAATCGCGACGAGTATGTAGCGCGTGTTGTGCAGAAGCAGAAAGAGCTTGGCTACACGCTCCTCACCGACGGCGAGTTCAACCGCACATTCTGGCATCTCGACTTCTTCTGGGGCTTCGGCGGCGTTGCCCACGAGGCTGGCGGCGACGTAGCCTTCAACGGCGTCACGGCACGCCTCGACCGCGTCTACCTCACAGGCAAACTCACGGCGCAGCCCCATCCCTTCATCGAGGCCTACAAGCGTCTGAAGCAGTTGGAGGATGCCAGCCATATCGCCAAGCTCACCGTCCCTTCTCCCGCACAGTTCTTCCAGCAGCTCACCGTCCCCCAGAACTTCCTCGCCACAAAGGCCGTCTATCCCAGCACCGACGACCTTATACGCGACATCGCCGCCGTATATCAGCACTTCATCCGCCAGTTCTATGCCGCCGGCGGACGCTATCTGCAGCTCGACGACTGTACATGGGGAGCCGTCGTAGGCGATGCTGCTTCACAACGCTACCAGAACCTCAACTGCAATCTCGATTTCGTGAAAGATCAGCTCCTCCGTGTCAATAACCTCGCCCTCGAAGGCCGCCCTGCCGACCTTGTAGTGGCTACACACATCTGTCGCGGCAATTACCATTCCACATGGTTCAACAGCGGAGCCTACGACTCCGTAGCCGATTGGGTGTTCGCCCGCGAGAATGTCGACGTGCTCTATCTCGAATACGACGACGAGCGCTCCGGCGGCTTCGAGCCCTTGCTTAAGGTGAGCCCCGACAAGCATGTGGTGCTCGGACTTATTACTACGAAGCGTCCCGAACTCGAGGACGAGGATACCGTCATAGCCCGCATCGACGAGGCCGCTAAGTATATTCCGCTTGAGCGTCTCTCGCTCTCGCCGCAGTGCGGCTTCGCCTCTTGTGCCATTGGCAACAAGCTCACCGAGGAGCAGCAGTGGGCAAAACTCCAGCTTGTGAAGCGCATAGCTGAGAGGGTTTGGGGATAAACAAAACCACCATATAACAATACTTTTAACCCCAAATCGGTCATTAGAATTTGGATTAAACGAAGAAAGGCAGACGCTTATTGTTTGAAGCGTCTGCCTTTTATTCGTTGCGTAGGTTTTGAACCTCTACGTATTACTTCACAAGAACCTTATATGTAACGCCTGCAACCTTCACGATATATATACCGCGTGAGAGGCTGATGCGCTCTGTGTCGGTGGCTGTGCGCTGTGCTACGAGTGCACCATCGGTGGTGTAGACATCGATGGTCTTACCAGCTGCACCAGTGATGACGATTGAGCGATACTCAACGTTCACGTTCGTGTCAGTTGCATTGATGTCGTTGATGCCTACTGTAACCTCTACTTCTGCAAGGTTAGAAGCGAGCGATTCGCCCTTGTCGTAGACTGCTGTTACTACGTAGCCGTACTTAGCCGACTCTCTGAGCGATTTGTCGGTGAAGCTCTCGCCACTGATGAGCGACTTGTTCACCTTCTTGCCGTCGCGGTAGACGTTGTAGCCGTTGAGTTGCAATTCCTCAGGTTTAGAGTCTGCCTCAACGAACTTGATGTCGTCGATGAGCAGAGCGAACTTATTGTTTGAGACGCAACGTATAGCGAAGTACTTTGTGCCAGCCGGTAAGCGGTACTGGTACTCCTCCCATTTCTGAACATTGTTCACATCCTCCGTGTCACTGAGCTTCTCGAAGTTGGCGATAGCCTTGCTTGTCTTTGAGTATAGCACCTCGAACTGCTCTGGAATAGCAGCTCCGCCCATGCCTGCCTTAGCGAAGAAGCTGATAGTCTGTGCTTCGCCATTGAGCTGCGGCGAGATGAGCCAGTCGTCGTTCTGTGCTTTGGTAGCACCGCCGTCGGTAGATGCGCAGCTGAAGCTTACGAGCATCTGGTCGCCTGTGTGTGCTTCCCATGTCTTGAACGGGATGCCAGCCTTCTCTGCGTTGAACACCTGGAAAGCCATCGGCTCGCCAGCATGGTCGTACTTGAGCGGTCCGAACATTGTGTTGAGTGTGATTTGGATAGTCTTCTGCTTGTCGCCGTCGTACATTGTCCAACCACCAACGCCGTCAATGCTGAATGTCTTGTAGTCCTCGAACGACTCCTCTGTCACTTTCGGTTTGCGGTTGAGGAGGTCGGGTGCTGTCCATGCAAGGTTTACATGATTGCCTGCTGCTGTAGCCTTCAGAGCTGTTGGTACAGGATAGTCGGGAAGGAGAATCTTCACTTCGTTCTTCGCCGAGGCGTTGTTCTCTGGCAATTCATCCTTAGCGTAGTCGACTGTTGCGTGATATGTAGACTCCTCTGGGTCGAGAACTGATGTTACGTCCTTCATAATCACAGTCTTGACCATATCGCACGGGATGTCAACACCATCGATGCGGTTCACCTCCTTGTCGTTCTTGTAGAGCACGATGTCGTAGTCGGTGCCCTTAACGTCTGTGTTGGTGTTGTTGCGGAATGAGAATTCTACAACCGACTCGCTGCCAGCCTTCACTCTCTCCTCTGTCTCGATGCTCATAGCCATGAGGTCGGCAGCGGCTTTCTCAACGATAGCTACGTTGTCGTAAGCCACGAAGTTGTCGAGGTTCTTCACCGCTTTACCCTCGAAGCCGATGCGCAGGAATTTGCAATCCTTGTACGGTGTGAGGTCTATGCTGAAGCGGTTCCAACCCTTTGTGCCTTCTGCTGTAGAGATGCGGCGCACGTCTACAAACTCGCCATAGTCTTTCTGTACGCTGATGTTCAGTTCGTCGCCGTCGCCATTAAGGTATGCCCAGAAGTTGAGCACGGGGCTCTTCATGTTCTTGATGTCCACCTTTGGCGACTCGCTACGTACCGACTTGCCAACAGCTGTAGCCGAGAATGTCTGCAGACCGCCGTCGTTGTCCTGTGCTAAGGTGATGGTCGATTCGGTTGCTGCGTAGCAGTAAGCATCGCCAATCTCGCCGTTGGTCATGTTCGTGATCCATGGTCCGCTCTTCATTGTGCAGTTCTTGAACGATTCAATCATCGGAGCCTTCAATGCCGGTCCGGCGATTGCGGTTACGGTCTGCCATTGCTCGCGTCCGCCACCGCTGCTGTTCACTGCGTAGACACTGTAGCCAGTGTATTCCTGCTTGCTCTTGATATTGAGCTGCTCGTCGTAGTAGTTCTTGTTGCCAAGCGATACGTCTTCGGATGAGCTGCCTATAGATATGTAGTATGTAAGTCCGGCAGGGTCGATATATCCGCCGTGCAGTCCGAGTGGTGCATCCCATGTGACGTGGATGAGTCCCTCCTTGTTGAGGTCTTCTACAGCCTTAAGGTTGCGTACTGCGCCCGGCTTGTCAATACCTACATAGACGGTGAGTGTTGCTTCCAAGCCTTCCTCGCCAGCAGCGTTCACTGCTACTACAGAATACTTATGATTTGCCGACTCTACACCCTCGTCCTTGAATGTGCGCTCTGCACCAGGAGCGACGTTTGTAAATGTGGTGATGTTTGTGCCGTCGCGGAAGATTTTCAATTGCACATTGCCCGAAAGCGCAGCACCAGTGATGGTTGTGGTTGGTGCCTGCACGCTGATGTTGGCGTAAGAAGCGCCCTTGTCACCTGGCACAACCTTGAGGTTAGCTGGTACCTCTGGTGCGGTTGTTGGCACTTCCGTAATCTTCATGTTGTCTACGAAGAGCGCGCTCTGGTTTGCCTCGCTCACGCTGTGAATACCGAAGTAGTGCAGACCGTCCTCCTTGGCGCGGTATGTGCCAGTAAGGGTGTGGCGACGCGGATCGTATGTGATGTCGGTCGGTGCGATAATCTCCTCGGTGAGTGCCTCTGCTGTAGGAGCCAAGCCTACGGCTGCAGCTACGCGCTCTACTGGATAGGTGTTGACAGCATCGAACGAGAACTTGTAAGCTGCGTTCTTCTTCATGTTCACTGCTGGCGATACGAGCCAGTCGTCGCCCGCGTTTTCTGCGTTGTACTTATAAGTGGCTGCTTCATAGTCGCTATCGAAAGTCCAAGTCGATTTGTCGTTGTTTGCGTCGATAACTGTCAGCTGGTCGAAGAGTTCTTCGCTGTGTATAGAGTTCTCGTACGGCAACTTCACGCTTACACCGATGGTTACGTTAGCCGACTCTGCAAACTCGCTCTGCATGTCGCCGTTGTTGGCTGCCACCTTATAATAATAGGTGGTGAGGTCGGGCGAAGCAATATTGTCGGTGTATGTGTTCTCGGTCAGACCCTCTGCAAGAGTCGTTACATCCGTCGCGTCGTTGCTGTTCACACGCACTACGGTGTAGGTCAGCTTGTCGGCATCGAAGAAGCCGCCGTTGACACCTGCGGTCGGTGCCTTCCACGTTAGGGTGACGTTCTGTCCATTTGCCGAAGCCTTGAGAGCCGTTGGCTTCTTCGGCTGGTCGTAGCCCAGGCGCACGCTCTGCGATACTGGTGCGCTCACTGCAGCCGGTGTGGTGCTGCTTGCGGCAATCTCTGCTGTTACCGAAACGTTTGTCATACCGCTGATTTTGGTGGTGAAGTCGGTTGTGACAGCTGCGCCGGCGGATGCGGTGCCCGTCTTGGCTACAACACCATTCAAGCGCACGGTGTAATTAAGCGAACCGCTGAGCGCAGCATCCTTCACGTCCTTTGTAGGCATAGTGAACTTCACTGTGCCGCTTGTGAGTCCGGTGAGGTCGACAGAGAGGTTGCTCACTGTCTGCGGAACCGTCTTCAGCGTGAGGTCCTGCTTGATATAAAGACCCGTAATCTGGTCGTTAGCATAGTTGTCAATGAAGTTGCACACCTCAGTTCCCTTGCCGGTAGTAGGATCAATCTCGATGATGCGTGTCGCCCAATAGTCCTTATCGAGCATAGCCCAATAGATTTTGCCTGTAGAGTAGTCGCATGTTGCGCTCTGGAAGAGCTTGAACGGCTCGTAGCCTGTCTCGCCAAGCACTTTTGCCGCACCACTGTACTTGTTCACGGCGTAGAGCTTACCGCTTCTGCCGATAGTGTATAGGTCGCCATTTCGGTTGCAGGTGATAGCCACCATCGACTCGGGCAGTTCGCCGATCGTCTCGCTATTAGATGTATAGTCGTTCTCGCCCCAATAGGTTGTGACGAGTTTGCCCAATGTCTTGTACTGACCCGAGTAGTCGTCGTCGGAGAACAGACCGTACACCTGCTGTGTTTCGGGGTCGAAGGTGAGGTCCATAGAGATGGCAGAGTAAGCCAGCTCTGGGCTTGGCTTGTCAATCTTCATCTGCCATGTATCGGTGTCGTACTCGTAGAAGTGGATAGGGAACTTAACCTGTGTGTCGTTTTCCTCAAACCATGAAGACAGATAAGTGCCCTGCACGTATGTCGCAGCGTTGTAGCAGTGTACATTGTCGCTGACAAGGCTGATGCTTGCGGCATTGTTGCTTGTGAACTTGTACAGACCAGGGTCGTGTTCATCGCTCGCCAGCACGTAGCCATAGAGCTGTACGCCCGCAGTCTTTGCCTTCTTTGCAGCAACTGTTGGGTTCTGCTGCTTTGCTTTCTTGTTGGCAAGACGTCGTGCCACAACCTCCGCCGGCACCTTATTGGTTTGGGCGATTGTCTCCCCGATAGGGGCAGCAATGACGGTCAGAGCCATAAGAGTCTTTGCATAAGACTTCAAACTGATAGTTTTGCTCATAAACGTTTATGTTTTTTGTTTGGATAATTCTTATATGTTTTGGTTCTTGTTCTGTTTGTTGATCAAGACTTTTGCTTTCTTTTTGCAAAGTTAGATATAATCTACTTTACAAACAAGTTTCGTTTGGGCAATTTGCTACCAAAACGTTTGCGCAGCTTCTCGAAAAGTGCCATAGTATCTTTCGAGAACTTGTGTCCCTTCCACGTGCTTGTGTTGGTGATGAACACCCAGCATTCGCCGTCGGGGTAGCGCAGCACTATTGCGGATGTTCCGACGAGCGAGCCGGTGCGTATCCACGGTCTGCCGTTGGGTGTGTAGTTCCAGCCCAACGAAAACTGATGGTCGGGCATCTCCTGCGTCATCAGTCGTACGGCTTCGGGCGAGATTACATCGGGCATGGTGGGGTCGCCGTCTATGGCAGCCACGAGTCGGCACAGTTCTGCCGCCGATGCTGTCCAGGCTCCTGCTCCGAGTGCCGTCGTTATGTCGTTCTCGCCGTAGCAGCGCTCCACGAGTCTGCCGGAGTTGTTGAACTCCTGCGCTGGTTCCGAACTGGAGTGCATATAGTAAACCGTCTCGTTCGGGCGGCGGTCCTTGAGGTAGTTGCCGGCTATGTGGAAGTCGAAGCAGCCTGCAGGTTCGAGCACATAACGCTGCATGAACTTCTCGTAGGACATGCCGGTGCGTTTCTCGATGATGAGCGAGAGCAGCGTGTAGCCGATGTTGCAGTAGCGTTGCATCGTGCCGGGTGTGTAGCCGAGGTGACGGCGCAATACGATGCGCAGCAGGTTGCGGTGGTCGGGTGGGGTGGCGAGACGGTTCTGCTGCATGATGTAGCGTGTAGAGAATATCGGGTCGCCGGCATAGTTGGTGAAGCCAGCCTTATGGCGTAGCAGCTGCTCGACGGTTATGTCGAAGTAGCGTTTGTCGCGTATGGAGTTGACATAGAACGTGTCGTTCAGAATGCCTTGCGGTCCGAATACCTTGTCAGTCAGGCGCACCTTACCCATGTCGCGCAGCTTCATTATGCCCACGGCGGTGACGAGCTTCGAGACCGATGCCATGCGCATTATTTGCGACGGCTCCATAGGCTGCTGCCTGCTGATGTCTGAGAAGCCGAAGCCGCGTGCGTAGAGCAGCGAGTCGTGGCGAGAGATGGCGAGTTGCGCTCCGTTTATCTCCCAGCGTTTGAGGTAGCGGCGCATGATGGAGTCCATGGCGTGCAGCTCGGACTGGTCGGACAGTGCGTTCGAGAGAGTGTCGTTGAGGTGTACGATGTGTGTTGAGGTGGTGTCGCGGGATGTTGTGGTGTCGGGGCGCGAGCACGACGAGCAGCTGCAGCGGCAGATGCTCGTGATTATGAGTACGACAAAGGTGAGGCACCCCATGCAGGAGAGCCTCACCTTAGTGCGATATTGTTTCTTTATTCTGTATCCGAACATTGTTGTATAGTTGACGAGTCAACTCGTCTACTTAGTTTACGATAATCCTTCTATTTCGCCGTTGACGATATCGATGTTCATCGCTGCCGGCACCTTTGGCAGACCAGGCATACGCATGATACTGCCTGCTACGACAACAATCATCTCTGCGCCCGCGTTGATTACGATGTCGCGCACGTTTACGTCGAAGCCCGATGCTACGCAGTACTGCTTGGCGTCGGTAGAGAACGAGAACTGAGTTTTGGCGATGCAGATGGGGAAGTGCTCGTAGCCCAGTTCCTTTATCATCTGCAGCTTCTTCTTAGCCGGTGCTGCGAACGAGATGCTTGCCGCTCCGTAGATGTTCTTTGCCACTTTCTCAATCTTCTCCTCGATAGAATCGGTGTCGTCGTACACGAGTTTCAGCGGTTCGGATGGATGCTTCTCGATGGTGTCCACCACGAGGTTAGCCAAGTCGACAGCGCCCTTGCTGCCTTCGGCGTAAGCATCGTTTTCGGCGAAGCCCACACCGATTTCTGCGCAGTAGTCCTTCACGATGTCGATCTCTTCAACTACGTCGCCGGCGTAGCGGTTGAACACCACAGCCACGGTCTGACCGAACGACTGCAGGTTCTTGATGTGCTTGTCGAGGTTGGCGAGACCCTTCTTCAGACCCTCGCTGTTTGGCTTCTTGATGTCATCTACAGCCACGCCACCGTGCATCTTCAAGCCCTGTGCAGTAGCCACGATGAGTGTCAGCTTAGGCTGCAGACCGCTCTTGCGGCACTTGATGTCGTAGAATTTCTCTGCGCCGAGGTCTGCGCCGAAGCCAGCCTCCGTGATGACGTAGTCGCCGAAGGTCATAGCCATCTTCGTAGCGAGTATAGAGTTGCATCCGTGTGCGATGTTGGCGAACGGACCGCCGTGTACGAAGGCTGCGGTGTTCTCTGTTGTCTGTACGAGGTTAGGCGCAAGCGCATCGCGCAGCAGTACGGTGATGGCACCAGCCACGCCGAGGTCCTTCACGGTGAACGGCTTGCCCTCAACGGTGTAGCCGAGGAGTATGTTCTCAATGCGACGGCGCAGGTCGTCCTCGTCCTTTGCGAGGCAGAGGATAGCCATAATCTCCGATGCCGGAGTGATGTCGAAACCCGATTCGCGCACAATGCCGTTCGCCTTGCCGCCCATGCCGGTCACGATGTCACGCAGTCCGCGGTCGTTCACGTCGAGCACGCGGTTCCAGAGCACCTCGCGCAGCGCGAAGCCGTTATCGCGGTTCTGGTACATATAGTTGTCGAGCAGTGCGGTGATGGTGTTGTGTGCCGAGGTGATGGCATGGAAGTCGCCGGTGAAGTGGAGGTTTATCTTGTCCATCGGCAGCACCTGAGTGTGTCCGCCACCGCAGGCTCCGCCCTTCATGCCGAACACCGGACCGAGCGACGGTTCGCGCAGCGCACATATAGCCTTCTTGCCGATGCGTGTGAGTCCGAGCGCAAGTCCGATTGTTACGGTAGTCTTTCCGATGCCTGCCTTGGTCGGTGTGATGGCTGTCACAAGGATAAGGTTGCTTTTCTTCACACGCTCCTCGTCGATGAGGCGTGTCGGAACCTTAGCCATGTAGTGGCCGTAATGTTCGAGTTCTTTTGTCGGGATGCCATACTTCGAAGCAACTGCTTCAATCTCCTCGAGCTTAGTGCTGCGAGCAATTTCGATGTCTGTCATTGTGTGTGTGAAATTTGTAGAGTTATCCTCTTGTGGTGATAGAGTGTAACCTCTTATTTTAATAAAGTATGGAGTGCGAGTGCAAAGATACAACTAAATAATCAATAATGTGAAGATTGTACTGGGTTTTCTAAGGTTATTAAGACAATTATATTATTCCATTCTTCTTGAGTAATTCTGTCAATTCTTTTCCCTTGATAGTATTACGCTCTGATTTGTCGTAAATATACAGCAGGCCTAAAGCGTCTTTTATATCTGCAATAACAACAGTTATCACACGTGCGCCACCGCTTTTGCCCACTCCTTTAGAGGTGATAGCCATACGTACTTTTCGTAAGCCACCACCAAGGTCGGTACCCATTGCTGGGTTCTTTGCCAGTTCGTCTTGCAAATTGATAAGGTCGGCCTTAAGCGACTTGTATCGTTTGCTCAAGTGCTTCACTTCTTTTTCAAAAGAAGGAAAAGCATACAGCTTACAACTCATTGAGCAAATCGTCTAATGGTTTAAGTTCAATCTTTCCATCTCTGTAGTCTTTCAACTCTTTTAGTGCCTCACTGAATCCTGCGAGAGGCTCTTCGCCGACCATACATGCGTCATCTGCCTCCTTTTTTAAAAAGAGGTTTTTTATCTTGTCCAGAAAATGGATGTCTTGTGTATTCAGTACCTGACGTATTATTTCGTTTTGGGTGGCTTGTAAACTAATTGATGACATATTGTTCATTCTTATATGGTTACATCACAAAATTACATCGAATAATTGAAACCTCCAAATATTATTTATTTATTCTGTAAAAAATAGGTTCTTCTTTTGTGTTTCTAATGTTATTCAAGTGTTTTGGCTAAACAATAAGGGCGTGCCACTTAAAGTGACACGCCCTTAATGCTATAGTTTTGCCATCGGACAGCGTACGGAATCTGATTGGATGGCGTACGGAATCTGATTGGACAGCGTACGGAATCTGATTGGACGGTGTACGGAATCTGATCGGACGGCGTACGCAATCCGATTGGACGGCGTACGCAATCTGGTTACTTAACAAGCTTCTTTACACTGCCGTCAGAGTACTTAACGAGCACGATACCGCGAGTGTTGCTGCTTGCCTTCACACCATCTACGGTGTAGCGAGCCACCTCTGTTGCGTTCTGTGCAGCGTCGGTCTTGTTGATACCAGCCGAGAAGTCTACTGTTACATAGTTGGATGGTTCAGAAGTAACCTTCTTGTCGTTGTAAACTCTCTGTCCATATACGCGGTAAGCGTAGGTGTGGTCGGTATTAGGCTGTGTGAGCTTGGTGAATGTGTAGCTTGTTTCCTCCTCCTCAATGGTTTCCGAGTCGTTGAGGTATGTGTACACGTGGTCGCCAGCCTTGATGTTCTGAGTGATCTTGATGTCGTCGATGATGAACGGATAGTGGTTCTTGCTTGTGAATGCAATCATATCGCTAAGCTGACCAGCTGTGAAGTCGAGCGTGAATGTGCTCCAATCGTCGGGGGTAATCTTGCACTCCTTAGACTCGCGTGTGCTCTTGCTGTAGACGATAAGTGTTTCGTTCTGTAGCATAGAGCGTGCTTTTAGCTTCACCTGATAGCGTCCCTCGTCGTTGTTGAGTGTCAGCTGCGGTGTTACGAGTTCGCCGCTGATGTTGTAGTCGGTCAAACCGGTGCATACGAAGCAGCCCTCAGCGTAGCCACCCCAGTAGCACTGCCATCCGTTGTTGTACACCATGTCCATGTTCACCTTCTCGTACTTGCCGTTCTGGAAGGCGTATGGCTTATCGATAGTGACGCCAGAGCCTGATATCTTAGAGAAGTCCTCGTTGAGCACAACGTAGCCTGCTGCGTCTGCCGGAGCAGTGTAGAGGTCGTAGTTCTCCACGATGTAGCTTTCAGCCTTCGGCGATAGCTGCCAGTTGGCTGTGTAGCTGTCCTTGCGCACGTCGGTTGCTGGCTCTGCAACGGGAGCGGTCACGCCGATAGCGTCAAACGCTGCTGATGAAGGCGATGTGGTCTCGGCGTTGCAAGCCTTTACTACGAACGAGTAGTCGATAGCAGGGTCGAGGCCGTCTACGGTGTAGCTGGTGCCATCTACGCGCTTGTCCTTGATGTCGTAGTGTGTGGTTGAGGTGTTCTTTGTGCTCCAAGCCATGTCGCAGAAACCCAATGCGCAGTCGTCAGGGAAGCCTGCAAGACGGAAGCGCGCAGAGGTACACTTGTACTTGTCTTGTTTTACGAAGCGTGTCCAGTCGAAGTCGTGGAAAATTTTGTCCTGACCATAGTCTGAAGCATCGACATATATAGTGGTGAAATACTTCCATGCGAATCCGTCGAATAACTCTACAATTATCTGTGCGTTGCCTATTTCTTCTGCATTCTTCGGCATCTTACACTCAACGATGTTTATTTCGAGTGAAGTATAGTAGCCACCGTTGTCGGGCATAGTGATAACGTCGCCGTTCTTGAACAGCAATGCACCGTCTATACCTTTGTCCGAATTCTCGAAGAACTCGGGCTCCTTACCGCTCTGCGACTTGTAACCCCAACCCTCAGGCAGTTTGCCACTGGTCTTCATCGAAGAGAAGGTCTCAAGGAAATCCTTCTCTGTGTTCTCGTTTTCCTTCACGTTGTGGAACACTGAGAACAGATAGTGTGTGGCACCATTCACTGCATTCCAGTGAGCTGTGAAGCCGTTAGCGTTGAAACCGCTGATGCCTACAGGTGTCGGTGCGGTGAGCGTTGTCGGTTTGCCGATTTTTACGTCGTCGATGAGCACCTGGTCGTTTGTGCTGAACGCAATGAGCAGGTTGCTGCTGTTGAAGGTGGTATTGTTGAAGTAGAATGTGAATTCGCGCCACTCGCTCTTTGTCGTTGTGAATGGCTCGTGGTATGTGGTCTGGTTATACTGTGTTGCAGCGTCCTCCCACAGACCGATGGTGAGCTGTGCGTTGTCGCGGTAGTTGCTTGCGAGTGTCTTTGCGCGTACTTTCACCTCGTACTCGCCGATGTATGCGCCATGCGGTGTGTAGAGCTGTGCTCCGTAGTTGTCGGGGGTGATGAGTGCGCACGCACCACCTGCCTGATGAACGCCGTAGCCGCTCCAGCCACTCTGGTGGAAGTAGCTACTTGGAATTGTGCCTGTGGCATCATTGATGGCACTCGAAGGCGAACTTTCGCTGCCTGCGGTGAAGCGACTGAAGTCTTCTTCGAGTTCTGTTGTCGATTGTGCATACGCCATTGGTGTGGCAGTAGCAAGTGCTGCTACAAAGGCAATTGCTTTGAATGTAGAAAAAATCATGTTCTGCGGTTTTGGTTATAATAATAAGTTATAGGGTACAAAATTAGTGATTTATTTTCGTATTTAGCTTACTTTTACTAATTTTGTGCTTTAAAGTCGGTTTTTATAAACTGAGGATGAAGCAATGTAACAACTTAAATTACAATAATATGAAGAAAATCTTTACACTTTTAGCAGTGGCATTTGCCACACTCGGTGCTTCGGCACAGACATTGCCGGGCTTGGATGATATCATCAAGACACAGCCCGAAGGCACACTCCACAAAGACCTCAACCACTACTTCGAGGGCGCATACGTAAATGCAACGGATCAGCTCATCTACGACCACCTTGGCGATGGCTATCTGTCTGATATCGTAGAGTCAGCCGACGGTAGCTTGTACATCAAGAATCCGTTCGGCTTCTTCACACATGGTGATATTTGGGTGAAGGCAGTAAAGGGCGAGGGCAACACCTACGAGGTGCGTATGCCGCAGGCTGTGTACGACAATGCGGGCGACGCTCATGATCCGGTACTCTACGCTTGGCGCTACATCAGACAGGAAACCGGCAGCGAGACTTATGCCGTGAAGGATGCGGCATCGCAGGTTGTTAAGTTCGAGATGCGCAACGACTCGCTCGTGAAGGTGGGCGAGGCAAATGCGTTCATCGGTCTTGGTTCTGCCGACGGCTACTTCTATGGCTACGGCGACACAGTGTCTATATATAATAAGGTGAAGGATGCTGTGGCTGTTCCGGCTGATGCAAGCAAGGCGGTTAAGTATAACATCTACTACAACGATAGCGATGATGCGGCTGCAGAAGTTCCGGTGAAAGTTGTGTTCGAGGGCGATAAGGTATATATCGGTGGTCTCGACTACGAGTGTCCAGAACTTTGGATTAGTGGTACAATCAACGGCAACAAGCTGCAGCTCACAAAGTGGCAGTATATGGGCATCGACCGTAAGAGTGAGATGTACGGTGCTGGTCACATGTATCTCTATCCATTTGGCTGGGGTAAGTTCACTGACGCAGAGGGCGAGAAGTTCGGACTCTACGAGGTGGAGAACCCAACACTCGACTATGATGCTGCTACAAAGACATTCTCTACAAAAGAACTGACACTCGCCGTAAACCGCGGTCACAACTACTATCCGTATGTCTACTACTCTAAACCGACATTCCGCCCGGCTTCTGCCACTTCTGTAGATGGCATCGCAGTGGGCGAGGGTAGCGTGGTGAAGTACTATGACCTCAGCGGTCGTTGCATTCAGCGTCCTGCGAAGGGCGTATTCGTGAAGACAACTATCGCTGCTGACGGCACAAAGGTTGCAAAGAAGGTAATTAAGTAATTGTAGGAGGGTATGGCATCTTGCCATACCCACGCCACCCTCTTAGGGGGTGCAGCGGTCTCCGCTGCACCAACCAAGCACTCGTGCACCAGCATTAATTATCCCACGGAATTCACAGAATTCACAGAATTTTCTGGCGGAAATATTCTCCCACAGATTTCACAGATGCCCACAGATTAGGAGGGTATGGCATTCCTGCCATACCCACGCCGCCCTCTGAAGTCCTCCCACGGATTTCACAGATGCTCACAGATTTTTAGGCTGCGTAGGGTTCTCCCACGGAATTCACAGAAGCTTCTGTCGGAGAATATTCTCCCACAGAATTCACAGATGCTCACAGATTAGGAGGGTATGGCATTCCTGCCATACCCACGCCACCCTCTTAGGGGGTGCAGCAGTCCCTGCTGCACCAACCAAGCACTCGTGCACCAACATTAATTATCCCACGGAATTCACAGAAGTTTCTGGCGTAGGATATTCTTCCACGGATTTCACAGATGCCCACAGATGGTTAGGCTGCGTAGGGTTCTCCCACGGAATTCACAGAAGCTTCTGTCGGAGAATTTTCTCCCACGGATTTCACAGATGCTCACAGATTTTTAGGTTGCGTTTTTGCCTCCTAATCTGTGCACATCCGTGCAATCCGTGGGAGGCTCTTCTCCGCCAGAAACTTCTGTGGGAAGATAGTTTAGTGGCTGCGTGGGTATGGCAGGATGCCATACCCTCCTAATCCGCTATCCGTGGGAGTTTTCGTAGGAGGGAATGTGCGTTTTGTGTGAGTTAATAGTGTAAAAACTTAAAAAATTTGTGAAAATTTTTGCTGCTATACATATTTTTATTAAATTTGCAGCGAAGAGGGAGTGCGTAGTGCCGAAGTGCGGCGCGTCACTCATACACGCCAACACAAGCAGCAGCGATCCCCCGGCAACTGAAAACCGAAAGAAACCGATTTTTAAAAACCGATTTATTCAAACAGAATTTTTTTAATTAACTTAATTCAATAACAATTTATTAACAAACAAAAGAAAGGATTTAGTATGAAAAAACTCCTATCTCTTCTTGCATTGTTAGTGACGACGCTTTCTGCGTTTGCGTTAGACTTTACGGATTACCGTAAGGTGACGTTGGGTAGTAATACTCCAACAGAGTCTAATAACGAGAAGTTGAGCATCACTGACAATGGTGACGGCACGTATAACGTGACGTTTAATGATATCATCAATAAAGATGATTCATATACGGATAAGTATGGAACGTTCACCTTTTCAAACGTTTCAGGTTCACAGACAGGTGATTTTACAACCGTAACTGGTACAAATTTGACAGGAACAGTTACTGGTGGTGACTATGGATTAAAATCATTTACTGATGGTGAACTGTTGGTGAAATTCAAAGACGGTAAGGCTTATGCTACAATGACAGCAAAGTGCAAAGTCTTTTATAGCAATTACACCTTTAATGTTGTGTTCGGCACTGACGAAGGCTTCGACGGCGGTTCTACCGGCGGCGGCGACGAGAAACCAGCTATCGTTGACGTTGTAGAGGCTGACTATGCTCCTAATGGTACAGCTTTCGAATTCCCATTCACAATCAACTGGGATACACAGAAGCTCGTTGCTAAGCTCGACCTCTCTACTTGCAGCCGTTACACTCACAACGAGGGTATCATCACTGTAGGTACAAACAATGGCAGTGGTGATATTTCTCTTTGGAATCCTAATGCTGGCGAGGCTAACTGCCACTTGTATTACACACACTATTACTATGGTACTGACGAGAAGCAGCTCAACCTCCACTATTTGGAGAAGCCCTCTGATAAAGTTGTGCGTGTAGATAACTCACTCCAAAACCTTGAGCCGGGTCTCGTAGTATTCACATTCGACAAGAATGGTCTCCACGTAGGCGACAACCTTATCGCTACACCAGACCAGATGTCAACTCTCTACAGCTCTACAAGCTTGATCTTCGGTAGCAAGGAGGGTTCTACACGCAGTAACGCAACTTACAAATACGTAAAGGTTGTTCCTGTTGATTGGACAGAGCCTACAGAGCCTGAGGTAACTGTTAAGACGGAAGTTCCGTTCACTGGCGTTACATTCTCTGTTTCAAGCGGCGTGAATGGCACTGCTGATGTGACCTTTAAGGAAATGTCTGACGAAACTGTTCAGATGACATTCAATGGTGGTGGCTATAACATCGCTCTTGAAGGACTCGCAAAGGGTACAGACGCTAAGGGTCGCACCACTTACACTGGTGAAGTATCTAACGGTACCAATACCTATACTGTTAACGCAGTTGTTTACAGCGAGGGCACAACACAGAAGCTCTACATGACAATGGTTGATCAGTATAACACAAAGTTCACTGTTGGTGAGGATCCCGACTACGTAGCTCCGGAACCTCCGGCTAGCGAAAGCACAATCGTTGAGAACTGGCAGAGTACAGAAGGCACTTCTTGGAGCCACGATGTAACTATCGACTGGGACACTCAGAAGCTTGTTGCTTCTATTAACCTCGCAAGCACCACTGGTGAAGCCCAGGGCTTCCTCGGTGTAACGAAGCAAGGACAAACTCCGGGTTGGAACAACTACGGTATTATTTTCTATAACCAAACTACTTCAACTTTTAGGGGCTATGCTCCTGGTAAGCCAGACAACGCTAACACCCATGATATTACTAAGGGTGAAGACCCGGTACGTTTCGAGATCTCTAAGGCTGAAGGTGTAAAGTGTCAGGGCAATGTTGTTATTTCTGCTGAAAACATCGCACATCTTACAAACCAGTCAAACATCGTTGTAGGTGCAGCTGATAATACAGCATGTGCTCTCTACAACTACATCAAGGTTGTTCCTCTCAATTGGACAGAGACAACAACTCCTGAGACTCCGGAGGCAGTTGTTTACAAGAACACTCTGAAGGTAGTTCGTGGCACAGACACCAAGACATACGAGGACGCTGAGGTATCTGTACTCGCTAAGGGCGAGGGCAAGTACGCAGTTACTATCCCTTCATTCTCTGATATGGACGCAAATGAAGGTACAATCGGTAAGCTCACATTCGAGGCTGACGGTGTAGAGGAAAATGGCACACTCAAGCTTACTGCTACTTCTGCTACAACAACTCAGGAAGGTGGCAATGGCTGGGATGCAGCTGCTTTCACAGCTTCTATGGATGCTACTGTAACTGGCGAGACTCTCGCAGGTACATTCACAGTAGTATATCCTAATGATGCAACTAACTATACATATACCTTGTACTATGGTGTTGCGGCTCCAGATGTAATAACAGAGGTTTCTAACAAAACCTACACAAGCAACCTCCGCATCTTTGATGGAGAAGAGACAGCTGTAGATGAAGCAGAAGCTCAGGTGAACGTCACCAAGTACTCTGACGACTCTTATAAGGTAACTCTTAAGAACGTATCTCTGCTCAATCAGACATCTGACCTCGTATTCGAAGGTACTGCACTCGTTGAAGAGACAACTGCTGAGGCAGACGAGCCACTCACAATCATGGCTAAGTCTGACGAGGCTACAACTGCTGTCTTCGGCGTGCAGCTGAACGGAACATTCGAGATCACAGAGGTTTCTGCTGAAGAGATTAAGATGGGCTTCTCTATGGAGGGCGGCGACTTCAGCTATACGGGCGAGTTCAACTACGAGGAAGTAGTGGATCCAGAGGTTTACACAAGCAACCTCCACATCTACGATGCTACTGCTCCTGAGACAGACCTCTTCCAGACTGACAAGGCAACCGTAGAGTTCTTGGCTACTGCTTCAGGTGAGTTCACGCTCACTCTTAAGGACGTAACTCTCAACGATCAGAAGTCTGACCTCGTATTCACTGGTATGCTTCCTACAACAGAACCAGGTGGTCAGGATCCGCTCGCAGAAGAGGGTGGAGAAACTCCAACTGAGCCAGCAATGGTTCTCAACGCTACTGCTGACGAGGCTACTGCTACATTCCTCGGTGCTACATCTGCAACAGCTGTGTTCAATGTAATCATGAATGATGAAGCAGAAACTGAAAACGATGCATTCGCACTCACATTCACTATCACAGCAGGTGAGAAGACTCTCGGTGGTGAGTTCAACTACGTGAAGAAGACTCCTGATACTCCAGATCCAGAGCTCTTCTGCAAGGAGAACTACGTAGCTGACGGCACAGGCTTCGAGTGGAATATCAATGTTGATTGGGATACTCAGAAGATCGTTATGTCTATCGACCCGTCTACATGTACAGGTTCTTGCGAGGATGTAATCGGTCTCGGTGCTGTTCCAACAGCATGGGATAACACTCTCCACTTGTATCGCACAAGCGCAGACCAGATGCTTCAGGGATACTTCCAGACATCTGCAGGCAACAACAACACTGGCAAGTTCGCTGAGACAGCTCCGTTCTTGGTAGAGGTTTCAAAGGCTCAGGGCTTTGTTGTTAACAACGAGGTTAAGATTGCTTCAAGTGCAATGAGCTATCTCTTCACTCTCTCAACCGTTAAGATGGGTACTGGCGAGGGCGCTAACGACAAGTCGCGTGCTACATACAACTACGTTAAGGTTGTTGATAAGGATTGGACAGCACCTAAGGATCCTGACACAGGTATCAATGCAACAACAGTTGCTGAGGGTGAGGTTGAGTTCTTCACAGTTAACGGCGTTAAGCTTAACAAGCTCCAGAAGGGTCTGAACATCGTTCGCACCGCTGACGGCAAGGTTAAGAAGGTACTCGTTAAGTAATCATAGGAGGGTATGGCATCCTTGCCATACCCACGCATCCACATAACTAACGTAAGAGGGCATGGCATTCCGCCATGCCCTCTTTGTTTTTTCCGCAGGGGGTGTCCTCCCACAGAGCACACT